>Ga0181390_1000970_pt1 | contig 12978 bp, 28 predicted proteins | sample 13SPOviralmetaG_FD_130085 | JGI IMG/M metagenome (GOLD analysis project Ga0181390, IMG submission 130085) | Marine viral communities from the oligotrophic San Pedro Time Series (SPOT) site, San Pedro Channel, CA, USA - 13 SPOT_SRF_2010-07-21 | ecosystem: Environmental > Aquatic > Marine > Strait...
GAAATGCCCCTACGTCATATACTAATCTTAATTTAAATATAAATATTATGAAAACTCTTGTAAACACACACATGAACCATGTAAACAATGACGAAGTAAATGCTATACTAGACCAATTCGGTTTGAACTGGAAAGTAGAGAAACGTCCATTGTTTTTTCAGGCAACAGAATCAATTGATGTCCCAACAGACTATTTTGGTGTAATCAGAACTGATAACAATGATTGTTTTGGTGCTATGACTAATCAATATTAGCCATTTCAAAACTCTGCGTTAGCTGAATTAGTACTAAATATATCTGATGTTATCGATAAGCCTGTAACACATGGTAAAGTGTTCAAAGGAGGTCGTAGAGTTGCTATGCAAATTGAGTTAGAACCAATCAAGGTTGGTTTTGACACAATCAAACGCTATGCTACTGCAATTAATTCTCATGATGGTTCAACGTCATTAAGATGGGGAACTACAGGATACACAGTATCGTGTGACAATCAATTCAGTGCATTACGTAAGGACTTGCAAAGCAGTGCTAAACACACAGGTAATATGAGACAATTGATTGATAACTCATTCAGGACTCTCGAAAGACTTGAAAAAGCAGACACGACCTTGTATGATACGTTTAGAAAAATGACTGAAGTCCCAGTGACAACAGACTTTGTTAATGACGTTATCAAGAAAATCAGCAAAGTTGATTTGAAGACACCTACACGTGAAGCACAAAAGTTGTATAGTACTAGAGCAATCAACAAAAGCCAAGACTTATTCTTGTCTACTGCAAAGGAGATGAGTTACAAAGGTCAGACGCTATGGGGATTATTCTCAGGTATTACACACTACACTACACACAAAGGTGGTTCAGATAGAACTAGAGAGGAATCAAAGTTAATTGGTGGATTGCAAAAAATCGACCAAACAATCTTTGACCAATTCTCTGAACTAGTTTCTTAATTAATCGGGGGGTAGCAATACCCCCTACGTCATATACTAATCTTAATTTAAAACAAAATGAAAGCAAATTGGAAAGACAATTTTGAGAGCCTATACAATGACATTGTAGGTGTTGTTACAGTAGATGGCGAAGAGATGACAGATGGAGAGTGTGTTGATGCCTTATTTAGTGTATTAAAAAAGTATCGAGGCAAATCAGACGAACAGACAGAAGTAAAATTTTAACTTAAATTAAATAAAATGAAACGTAAAATAGTTTTTATACAATACAATGTTTGGAATGATAAATATCAGATCGTAGATAGTTGGTTTCCACCGAAAAAAATAATAAAGGAATTCAAATATCATGCGAGTGCTATTAAATACAAATCCAAATACAATCAGGGGCTAATTTAAGCCCCTACGTCATATACTAATCTTAATTAAAATCATATGAAAATTGATTACATCAAGTATGAAAAATCTCATGGTGGTAGAGAAAACTATTTTCCTGTAGGTAGGAAAAAAGACTTAGTTGGTGATTGTGCTATTAGGGCAATCGCATTGGCACTAGAGATGGATTATATGCAAGTGCTGAGAGAACTCATGAATTTAGCAGTTGAAAAATTTGGTATACCATATGCTAACAGTCAACGAGTTTATGAGGATTACTTAAACAGTAAAGGATGGGTGAAAAAACCCCTGAAAGAAGGTAAAACGTGGAAACCTTTATACAAACACAAGCGTAGATTAGAACAGAACAAAAACTATATATTCTATGTTAGAGTTGGTTATCAAACACATCTTACTTCTGTAGTAAAAGGAATCAATAAAGATACATGGCTATGTCAAGATAGAATGGCGTATGCTATGTACGATAAACCTTAATTTAAATCGAGGGGTGTATTAACATCCCTCACGTCATATACTAATCTTAAATTAAATATAAATATTATGAATGCAATAGAATTAATTAAAAAAGAGATTCGAATATTCGAATCAAAAGTGACTGCTAGGGAATTAGCTGAGGCAATCAAGATGGTTACAGTAGACCTCATAGATGAACTCGCAGAACTATATGAACACGATGATGAAGACCAAATTGAATTAGTTAATGGCTTTGTGCTACACCAGTCATCAGAAGATGGTGGCGGGTGTGTGGATATTGTCCACGAAGAGGATTGGTTTAATGTCATTAACTGTTCTATATCAGAAGACACTCAAAGTGTTTGTTTTGACCCTGTCGAAAAGTCAGAAGTCATCACAGAGGCTATTAAAATAGCGAACAGAAAGACTTTTATCTTAAAACAAACAGTATCATATGAAGTGAAACTAGAAGTGGAGGATGAAAGTGTGGAAGATGTTATTGCAAAAGCAGAAAATGGAGAGTTTGATGAAGATTTATGTTACCTTGAAACTGAGTTTAAAGCAATAGATTCAAGAGAGTATGAATTTTCTGCTAGTGAAAAAGAATAATTTAAAAGGGGACTTCGTGTCCCCTACGTCATATACTAATCTTAAATTAAATAAAATGGAAATTAATTTAACACCACAGGACGTGGTAAAAATGTCTGAGAACAAGGTTAATGAATGCTTTGATATATTCAAAGAGCCATTAAACTTAGAGGAGGCAAGTAGCCTTATTAATGCAATTCTTCCGCAATTAGAACAGGTAATATCTGACACGTTGCAGGAGCAGATTTATGATGACCTCATGGATAAGAATGGAGGTCATGATTGGATTGACGAAAAGCTGTCGAAATGACAATACTAGATATGCAACGGCTAGGAAATTCAGGGGAGGAAATTGTTTCTCTCCTGAATGATATAATTCATAGTGTTAAAAACAAAAAGTCTATAGACGGCTACAAGTTTGAAAACAATAATGAAAGGATAGAGCATATAGAAGAAACTACTTCTATGATTCTTCAACAATTATGTAATTTAAAATTAAAATAATATGAATAAACTAGAAACAATTAAAGGATACTACGCTAAGAAAGATAACCTCTACCTGTCCTATAAAAACACATGGACGAAGGATATTAGAAAAGCAGTACTGTTTGATCATAAAGAATCAGCAGGAGATTCAATTGCAAGACGACCCTCTGGAAGAGTCGTAGTGTCTATTGATGTAAATCATGTTGTTGATAAGAGAACAGAGTATGAAAACATCGAAACAGATGTTTAAACCCAACAATTATGGGAGGAGCAATCCTCCCTCTGTCGATAGGTGTGTGCCTATCCTGATGAGTCCGAAAGGACGAAACAGAATTATTAATTAAACAATAAACAATTATGAGATATCCACCTTATGAAACAAACCCATTCGTAGATGTATGGGACAATTCAGTATCAGATACTGCCCACGAAATCAGCAAAGATTTAATGGAAATGATAGAAGAAAAAGTAAGAGAACACGTTGAGGAGTATTTCGATATTCCTCCACAGTGGAGAGATGAAGTCAAAGAACACGAAGATGACTTCATTGAAGATGTAATAACTGAAGTAATGAGTAAAATTAAAAAAGATGATGATAAGAGAATCACAAGCTGAAGATTTAGCTCTAATAACATGTGTTATTATTAAAGAAGAGTTAATTGGTGGCACGGTATGGCAAGACTTTACAATTGCCTATGAACTTGCTAAAGAATTTCAAAAGGTATATCCCGCTGACCATGATTGGCAAGACGAGGATGTTGATTTTGAATCCGCCATTGTAATGTTTGTTAAAATACATAGAGTCAATGCGTTACAAAATAAATTTGGAAATTATAAACAAAGTTATTAACTTGCAAACAAAATAGGGGAAGCCGAAAACCTTACAGAGTAGGCGTATTTAAATTTTAATATAATGAAAACAAAACGAAAAATGAAAAGAAACGTTAAGTACTATCACACTAGACTGTCACAAGACAAGATACATTTTATTAAGAATCTTGGAACTAATGATACGGCAAAGATTTCTAGAGAATTTGAAAAGAAATATGGAGCCCCTCTTAGAGAGTCAACGATTATTAATACGCTCAAAAGAAAAGTGGCTAAGGTTGAGAACAACAATAGCAATCAAACAAAAAGAGTGGAGATTGTTGCAAAATACGATGGTATGGAGTACAAATTGAAGCACTTTTCTAACAAATTAATCATTGATATGGTTTTACAAAACCTAAATAATGATTAACGTTGTTAATCTTGACACGGGCATATCCGTCATTTCTGTAAAAGGAAGTGACGGAAAAGTCCACATCAAAGTATTAGACAAAAACAAGACTTATAAGTTTAATGTTTGGTGGTCAAAAACCAAAGATTCACTATCATCAATAGGTATCAAAACGATTTAAAATGGAAAGAACAAAAGATTTATTGCCAGAAAACTGGTACGAACATCAAGAGCAAATGAACCTTCATTGGATGGAAGAAGAATATTTTGGTAAATTAGCCGAGCAAAACAGAAAGAAAAATCCATATGATAAATTTCAAAAGCAAAAAAAGAAAGCACATATCAAAGGTCAGAGACCACATGATATCGCTACACAACAAAGCAGTAAAACTAAACAACGGATGCCACCTATTGAATGAGGAGGAGTTTGAGGAGCTTAGTAAAAAGCTCAAATCTATTTCATTAAGGAAATATCAACTAAGAAAGTATTTAAATCTATTATTATTTTAACTCATGCAGAAAACATTTAAAGAAACACAAGGCGAGTGGGCTTTAGAGAAATACAAAGCCCTTAGAACGCAGCACAAGGGCTTGAAAAGCCTTTACGAGAAAACCAAGCTAAGATGTAATAAACTTCAAGCACAAACATCTTATGACGAAAACATAATAAAAAAATATCTGGAAATCATCGAGGGCTACAAAGAGACGGTTCAAAACTTAATTAAAGAGATAGACAAGGTAAATGAAAGAGTCTAGAGAATATATGCTACACGTTCTGTGGAGGACAATGAATCCAATTGATAAAATCGTTTTTATAGATAAAACAGAACAATATTTTCTTCCTAGACTAAAGTTTGAAAAGTCTAGAGGTGGTGATCTAGAGATTTATTCTACAACATCAGATATTTATTACCCTATAGAAGAGTCGCTTGTGGCTTTTGCATACGAAAACACCTTGAGGGCTCTTTCAGACTCACTGTGTTATTCTAATGAGGTAGATAAGACAGAGAGCCTTTGTCTTAAGAAGGACTTGGTTCCTGAACACGTCTTGTTGAAACATCAACAGAGGCTAGAATTATTTAAATCAAAAACAAATATACACGTAAATCAAATCAAAGAAAATTATGGCAACAAACAGAGAGAAGATAGCGAAGCTATACAAGAAGTATGACCTCACTCCAGATGAGGTATTCAAACACCAACACTACACAATCATAACTCGTGCAGGTATCGATAAGATACAAGGTGTAGAGAAAATCAATATACATTTCGATGTTATTGAATGTAAACCAGAGTTTGCAGTTGTGAAGGCGAATGCTGAAAAGCAAGACACCACAATACAGACCTTTGGTTCTGCCCTCAAGGGAGACTATAAGAGTGGTAACTGTAACACATGGTATGTTATGGAGATGGCAGAGAAACGAGCAATGTCTCGTGCTGTATTAAAGCTAACAGGATTCTATGAACTAGGAGTTTTTGGGGAAGACGAATCTGAGGACTTTAAAAGAAAATAGCCATGAGATATAATCAAAACGAAAAGAAAGCTTTCGAAAAGGGCTACAGAATAACTGATGAAGGAAAAGTAACTGGGCTGAAGGGCGAGACGGTTGGTTTTACGCAAACAAACGGATACCCTACTTTTAAAATTAGGGGTGTTGAAAATAAAAACCTTAACGTGTCTTCACACAGACTACAAGCGTATCAAAAATACGGTGAAAAAATATATGAAGACGGCATTGTTGTAAGGCACTTAGATGGTGATAAACATAACAACTCAAAGGATAATGTAAGCATAGGAACCTACAGCGACAACTACATGGATCAACCAGAACACATTAGGGTTTCTAGGGCTAAACACGCATCAAGTTTTATTAGAAAATATGATAAAGAGGAGGTGAGAAAATATCATGAGGAACATGGTTCGTATTCAAAAACTATGGAAAAATTTAGCATTTCAAGTAAAGGAACTCTACACCACATATTAAATAAATAAAGATATGAGCAAAATTTCATTTGATAAATACTTATTTAGGTGCTCATCTTTAGGGAAGCTGATGACGTACCCCAACAAGGATACGTTGTCGGCTGGACCAAAGACGTTCTTAGGTCAAATATTTAAAGAGGAGCTCTTCGGTAAGACTGGAGAAATAAAGTCAAAATATTTAGATAAAGGACTGTTGGTGGAGGAAGAATCAATAAATCTTTACAACACCGTCCATAAGACAAGCTACTCAAAGAATTCTAAAAGATACGACAATAAGCACATAACAGGAGAGCCTGATATATTTTCTGATGTTCTTATAGACATTAAATCTTCATGGGACCACAACACTTTTCCGCTTACTAGCGAAAATATTCCTAATAAAGATTATTATTGGCAACTTCAAGGTTATATGGATCTTACAAATAAAGATACGTCTAAGCTAGTATATTGCCTTGTGGACACCCCCGATGAAATAATTCATCACGAAATTAAAGTTATAACCTCTAAGTTGGGCGTCATTGATATTCCAGAGGATCTAGAAAATGATATATGGGATGGTCTTAAGTTTACTAAAATAGATCCTAAGCTAAGAATAAAAGAATTTGTGGTTGAAAGAAACCAAGAAGACATAGATGCAATCTATAAACGAGTTGAGTTGGCACGAGGCTACCTTGACGATTTAAATCAATTATTAAATTAAAAAATGGAAATTACAGGTAAAATTAAAGTTATTAATGAGACAAAAAGTTACGGAGACAAAGGATTTCGTAAGAGAGAGGTTGTAATAACAACTGAAGGAAACTACCCACAACCTATATTGGTTGAATTTGTTCAAGACAAATGTGATATCATTAATGGATACAGCGTTGGTGATGACGTCAAAATTGGCATTAATTTAAAAGGTAGAGAGTGGGTCAGTCCGCAAAAAGAAACTAAATATTTTAATTCTGTTGAGGGCTGGAGGATTGAAAAGTCTGATGGAGAAGGAAACCAGTCTACTCAACAAACAAAATCAGCTGAACCACAAGCTGTAACACAAGACGACTTGCCTTTCTAGTTTGGTTTAGTATATAACACTTGGCAACTAAGGGGGGCATTGCAAGTCTGCCCCCTGTCAAGTAAATTAAAATAAAATTTAATGATTAAATATAAAGTAGAAGAGACAAGAAAAATTGAAATTCTTATTGATTTAGTAACCAATCAAACAGGTGTAGACATATTAAGAATTCCAAAAAAAAGATACAGAAGCCTAACAGACTCAAGAGCAATCTTTATGTATCTAGCTAGGAAAAACACAAAATATTCTTTAGCAGATATTGGTCTTGTTTTTAAAACATCAGATTATAGAGGAAAAGATCACGCTACTGTGCTACACCAGTTTAAGAAAATAAAAAACTTTTTAGATGTTAAAGACCCTCAAGTAGTTAATTTAATAGCAAAATGTGATAAGCTTTTTGAACAAAAGTGTATTGATGAATCAATAAAAATAGAAGGCGAAAAAAAACTCGCTAGGAATTTGGTAAAAACAGAAATTAAATACAGGGCATATTGTCTTCACTCAAGAATAACTATGAGAGGAAAGCTTAATGATAGGATTTATGCTTGATTCTTTCATAACTCTAAATAGAAGGATTTTGGAGTGGGAGTGGTATACGGACTCAAACACCATGAGACTATTTATACACTGCCTTCTGAAGGCTAATTGGAAAGATAAAGAGTGGAAAGGAACTCTTATTAGAAGAGGGACATTTATTACTTCACAACAAGGTCTTGCCGACCAGCTTGGTTTATCTAGAAAACAAATCCAACTATCTCTTGAAAAACTTATTGAAACTAAGGAGATTGAAAAAGAGGGGAACAACAAATATACCCTCGTAACTGTTGTTAAATATGATGATTACCAAAAAAATTCATACGAAGAGGGACAACAAAAGAACAACAAAAGCACATCAAAAGAACAACAAAAGCACACAACTAATAATAATAACAACTATAACAATGAAAACAATAATATAGTAATAAGGGGTTTTGAGGAAAATTTTGAAATAGCAATATCAAACGATCAATATATTACGGCAATAACATCAAATTTAAAAATATCAAAAGAACGCCTTATGGAATTATATAAAGAATTTCATGAGCATTTAAAAAGAACTCAAGATACTGTAAAGACTCAGCATATGTATGTTTCTCATTTCAGAAACTGGTATTTAAAAAAATATAATATAAATCACAATACAGGAAAACCAAAACTTAAATACAAAAACTCATTATGAGAATAATAGAATGGAATCAAATAGAACTTAAAGGCAAGTCAACTGGTCAGATTAAAACAATTTGCCCCGCATGCTCACCCGATAGAAGAAATAAAAAAGACAGGTGTTTGAGCGTGAATGTCGCTAAAGGTGTTGCCAAATGTCATCACTGTGAGGCAATATCTATTAGAGATGACAGACCTTTGGTTCAAGACAAAGTCTATAAGGTTCCTGAGCAAAATTGGGTTAATTATACAAGCCTATCAGACAATATGGTTAAGTTCTGCGAATCAAGAGGAATTTTTCAAAGCACACTTAAAGACCTTAATGTGACAGAAGAAATTTATTATCAACCACAAGCAAGAAAAAATTTAAATAATATAGTTTTTAATTACTTTGAAGGAGATGCGCTTGTAAATAAAAAATACAGATCGGGGGGAAAGCACTTCACTCAAACAGCAGAAACGAAGCCAATATTCTACAACATTAACTCTGCTGTTGGTCAAGACGAGGTTTTTATAGTTGAGGGTGAGTTCGATGTACTCGCTATGCATCAGTGTGGTTTTAAAAATACAATTAGCATCCCTAATGGCGCAAATGATAATGATGACTTCTGGATTAACTGCGAAAAATATCTTCAAGATGTAAGTAAATTCTATATAGCAACCGACAACGATGATAAAGGAGAGATTGTTGCTGAGAAGATTGCACAAAGGCTTGGAAGGTATCGATGTGTCAGAGTTTTATTTAAAGAAAAAGATGCTAATGGAGATTTACTAAAAGGAGGAGAGGATTTAGTCAAAGAATCTATAATAAACGGTAAAAGGTACCCAGCTTCTGGGACATTTACTGTGGAGGACCTTGCTGGAGGTATACATGATTTATACAACAACGGATTGCCAGAAACACTTTATCCAAAGCATAAATGCTTCGGTGATCTCAAGAAAGTCTTCACGGTGATGAGGGGTCACTTGGTTGTGTCTACAGGTATACCTTCTCATGGTAAATCAAATTTTACTGAATGGTATGTTATGAATCTGATCAAGGATTATAACTTGAAAGCTTCGTTTTTCTCTCCAGAACACAGCCCTATGGCACTCCATCAAACCACTTTTATTGAAAAGTTCTACGGAACAAACTTTTTCCAAGACAATCCTGGTAGACCAAGAGTCACAAAAAACCAAATAGATAGATACGTAGAGTGGGCAAATGAAAAAATATATATAACCGCACCCGATAAAGGGGAGATGCCAAATTGGTCTTGGATTTTAGAAAAGTTTAAAGAACAAATGTTTATATATGGAGTCGATATGTTTGTTATCGACGCCTTTAACAAGGTAGAGTTTGATAAATCTAGCGACTCAGAGTTATCAAAAATAAAGCGTGTCTTGACTAAGCTAACGATGTTTGCTCAAATGAATAACGTAATAATATTCTTAGTAGTTCATCCCACAAAAATGAGAAAGAAAGACAATGGTGATTATGAAATGCCAACCCTATATGATTGTTCGGGTTCAGCTGATTTTAGAAACCAAACTCACGATGGATTTACTGTTTATCGGCATTTTGAAGAGGACCAAAGTATCAGTATAGACAAAAACGACGTTGATTTTGTGGTTCAGAAAGTTAAAATGAAGTTTCAAGGCGAAATGAATGGCTTAGAAAGATTTAGGTTTGATGTGGTTTCTGGAAGGTATTACTCGAAGGACCAAAGCCCTCCAACATTTGTTTTTGATAAAGAAAACGAAACCTTGCCAAATCAACAGCCCGAAGATGCTTTTGGACTGCAACAAGAAAACTTACCTTTTTAATTATGATTTTTTATCCAAATCAAATACATCAAAATGCTATGGCTTTTTGTTTATCTAATGGTGTAACTATAATACCAGAACTGTTGAAGAAAAACAAAATCAGATTAAACGTCCGAGTTGAGGCGAATGGAATGATTAAAAACATAGTTTCTCCAAAAACATATACCAACGATGAGCTGTGGCAGCCTATTTATGAGATATACTTAGCTTATTTTAAAAAAATGGCTGATGAGGAGATAATTAAAAAAGCAAGCTCTAAACACTTGAGTTTCATATAAATTAACTAACTTTGATGTTATGACAACAAAAACACTATTTCAAAGAGAATATGATAAAATAAAGCAAGAAAGTTTTAACATATGTAATTTAGACGTTTCTGCGTTTTGTGAAAAGGTAACTGGGTACGTTAGTAAAGGCGAAAAAGAAAAAATGGATGCGCTTTTAGAGCTTGATACTCTGCTTTACACTAGAATGGGCATTGACTCAAGTTTAACAGAAAAAAGAGAAACAAAAAAGAAATCAAGAATAATATATAGAGCTATAAAATCATTCAACAAAAGAGTTGGTGATTCGTTTCTGCAGCACATGGATCCAGATGTATGACACAAAGGTTTAGGTTTTTGGAAAAGTTAAGACTAGCCCTACATAGCAACGTAGATAAAATAATTGACTCCATAAACCAGCCTAATAAGGATGAAACCAAAAGCTCAATAGGTTCTTTAAAAGTAAATCTTGACAAGCTTCAAAATCAAATTAAAGACGATGATTGATAGAAATGAAGAAATAAAATCTTTAACTGAAAAATATTTTAAGGACGGGCATAGGAGTCCATCTGAGATCGCAAGGTATATACATCAAGACTTAGAGATAAACCTTGAAGAAAAGACAGTAGAATCTACTAGGCGATACATATCAAGGCATATACAAAAACTTACAAGGACTGAGGATCAGCCAGCTTTAGCAAGCGCTTGTGAGGAGAGAGGTATTGACATTAGTAGCGTAGGAATAGCGTGGTCAAAAGATAAGAAATGGTCAATACAGTTTAAACCAAATAAAGACAGCGGTCCTACTTTTGAACAGCTGCTTGAAGACCACATTGATGCTGTCAAAAATCACACGTTTAGTTATGAATACATTGAGAGAGCAAATACTACTGATGGCTGCTTACTTGTTATTGATCCTGCTGATGTACATATTGGGAAATTAGCGTCTTCATTTGAGACAGGAGAGGATTACAATTGTCAAATAGCAGTACAGCGAGTTAAATCTGGGGTTGAAGGGATATTGAAAAAAGCATCTGGATTTACTATAGATAAAATTGTTTTTGTGGCAGGTAACGATATATTACACATAGACACCCCTAAGAGAACCACCACGAGCGGAACTCCACAAGACACAGATGGAATGTGGTATAATAATTTTTTAATTGCTAAAAAGCTTTATATCGACGTTTTGGATACATTAATTCAAGTCGCTGATGTGCATTTCATGTTTAATCCGTCTAACCATGATTATCAAAGCGGATTTTTTTTAGCGGATTCAATTAGCTCTTGGTATAATAAATGTGAAAACATTACCTTTGACACCTCAATAGCTCACAGAAAATATTATCAATATCATAACAACCTTATTGGAACAACGCACGGAGACGGAGCAAAGATGCAAGACTTACCTCTGCTCATGGCTCAAGAGGCGAGGGAGGAGTGGTCTTCAGCAAAAAACAGATACGTTTATATACACCACATACATCATAAGATGTCAAAAGATTTTATTGGCGTTACTGTTGAGGCTCTTAGATCACCTTCTGGAACAGACGGCTGGCACCACAGAAACGGCTATCAACATGCGCCTAAAGCCGTTGAAGGATTTATTCATTCAAAAGAGCACGGGCAGATGGCAAGACTAACACATTTATTTTAATGACACCCCACGACATAGCTAGATCTATTTCGGTTGTTGTTGCTATAGCCTTGTGGGTTTACTTTTTTTATGGCTCAAGAAATGGATTTAAGTAGACAAACTAGAATATGTGATTGCTGGCTTGATGTAGGTCAGTGTGAATGTAAAATTACAAATAAAGAAAATGAAGGAAAGCGAGTTAATTCAAATAAAAAATCAAGTAAAAAACGTAGTGGGGATGCAACAAGCAATCCTAAGTCAACTACAGAACCTGAAAGACCTCTCGATTGGGACGCTAGAGACCTTAAAACGCATGGATGGGTACCAAAAAGCAGTAGATCAACTGAAGGAAGATATACAGGCAGATTCTGGGAAGAAGAAGAATGAAATCATAAAGTAAATAAAAGCCTTGAGGTTAAAATCAGAAAAAATAGTTTTTAATAAACCTCTTGAGTTGTCGGATGCAGTAAAGGCATTAGCCGCCTTAAAAGAGATAGTTGGTGTATCTGAAATTAAGGATAATTATTTATATGTTTTTGTTAAAGAAAACCATGACTTGTACATTGAAACAATACCTGATATTGAAGTTTTATGGATAGCTGATAGGCTGGGTGTTAGCGACAGGCAAGCTGTAGTGTGTCTAATGGAATATCCTGGTTTTTGGGATTCCTTAAAAGACTTGCTTTATTTATGTAAAATAAACAACTTTAAAAGATATAGTGTGTTCACTAAAAATGATCTCATGGGAACTGGGAACAGGACATGGGAAGAGTATATAGGGGAAAGCGAAGAAGACGCTAGAGAGTTTTATGAGCACATTTTATTGGTTGACGATATTGTATCTATAATTAAAATGGACGATGAGGAAGAGGAGGAGTACTAAAAGAAGACAGATAACAAGGTCCACAAAAGTTAAAGAAGATGGCATTGAGTTTTCCTC
>Ga0181390_1000973_pt1 | contig 12958 bp, 19 predicted proteins | sample 13SPOviralmetaG_FD_130085 | JGI IMG/M metagenome (GOLD analysis project Ga0181390, IMG submission 130085) | Marine viral communities from the oligotrophic San Pedro Time Series (SPOT) site, San Pedro Channel, CA, USA - 13 SPOT_SRF_2010-07-21 | ecosystem: Environmental > Aquatic > Marine > Strait...
AACCCACTAAGCCAGGGTTCGACTCCTTGGTCCTCTGCCAAACATGCCGGCATAGCTCAGTTGGTAGAGCAGTTGATTTGTAATCATCAGGTCGCGAGTTCGAATCTTGCTGCCGGCACCACTTTAGGGGGTATAGCTCAGTTGGGAGAGCGATTGCTTTGCAAGCAATAGGTCATCGGTTCGATCCCGGTTACCTCCACCATTTAATCATTCCAATTGTATACAAAATACATGTTTACAATTTCTGTAAAGAAATACACAGTTATCAATACAAATGGTAATATGATTAAAAACAATATCAGCAATAATCTACGCACTGGCTTAGAACGTTTCTCCCACCAATGGATTGTAATCTTAATTCCTGATTTAATTTTGTTTACTACGTAATCGCCAATCACATAACGTATGAGTCTTACTATAATCAGCACTGGTGAAGCTATAACATCAATTAACAATAGCACAAGATCAACTGTTACATCAACTGAATGATCAACTGTCCACTTTTCACGCCATTGTTTAAATTTTTTTAACATAGAAATATTTATTAATAAGTATCAACATGGAATCAATCAATATATCATTTGATCTAACCAGCAGTGATTACACCTGTGGTTTAGGTTTTGAAGTTTTTTATAACAATAAACAGATCTTAAACATCGACCATGTTACATTAGATACTCCTGTGGCATTAACCTTAGATGCCGAAGAAGGTGATCAACAATTAAAGTTTATTATAAAAAATAAAATAGGAGATTGGACCATCTTAGATGAAAATGGCGAAATAGTTAAAGATGCTTGTCTAAACATTAGTAATTTTACCATTGACAGTGTCGAACTAGGACATACATTCTTAGAACAATCTAAGTACCATCATGATTTCAATGGAACACAAGATCCTGTTGTAGAATATTTCAATGGTGATATGGGTTGTAACGGGGAAGTTGTATTTGAGTTTCAGTCGCCCATATATCTATGGCTTGTTACAAATATGTAAACTAGGCGAGCAGTTCTTTAAGATAATCGCCATACTCAGCGGAATTGATTTTTTTCACTGTGTCTAGCTTTTTACTAAACTGTTTTAACACTAGATGCTGTTCTTCATTGTATGGATTTTCTTGTAAATTTTTAATAATACTGTTGATATTTGATATGGCATGCTGTTTTTGATGTAGCACAATATCGGCTGTTACAATTTTTGGTATTACAGATTCTAATCTAGCGATTATATCCGCTCTCATATGCAACGGGATTACAGATTCTTTAAATTTTTCCTCGCCACAAGTACCAAAAGTTACCACTTCAGGCCAGTCGTCTAACAAGAATTCAATAACATCACTTATATAATAAAAGTTATATGCACTACTGGTAATATTCACTCTGTTCTTAACATTTTTAAATGTTTTCAGTTGGTTGAAAGTCTTCTCTACAGTGTCCCATTCGGTGCCAAATCTGATGTATTCTGCAGGCTTGCCTACAGCATCAAGACTGCTGACAATAGTTAATGTTCCTGGATATGCAGATATGATATCTTCTCTTACTATACTGGTATTAGTAAACAGAGTCATATTTGCTGATAAGTTGTTTATTGCCCAATCTAAAAAAGCAAGGCAATTTTTATCATAGAAAGGTTCTCCGCCTAGTATAACTACATCTTTGATCCTATGTTTTATACTATCTAAGAATTTGTAATCAACAATATTAGCATTGCCGTCTATACCAAATTTAGGTCTGTCTGGAGTAGTTACATCAAATCCTGCTTGTTGAAAAAATGATGTTACTCTACTACTGGCTGCAGGCCAGCAGGTCTGACATGCAAAATTACAAACATTTCCAGGGCGTACTTCAAGAGTAATGTCAGTGTCAGCATAATTTTCATAGGATCTATTGCCCATTTCTCTCATGCTACTCTTGCCTAGTTGTTCTTTGACTTTGCAACTACTACATTCAGTGGGCCATACGCCGTTTTCTAATTGCGTTCTCAGAGATTTTATATAATCCGTTGAATGATATGTTGCGAGATCGGTGTCATAGGCACTGGCAGAATTTTTTGGATCATATTTAAAAGAACAGCAGGGTTTTGCAATGTTATCATATGATATAGCCAAACCATGTTGTAAAAATTTACATTCCATCTACATACTTATAAGATTTTCAAAACGAATATGGTTTTTACTATTTGACAAAAGTCTTAGATCATCAGCATTGTTTCTGATTATTAGATCCTTGTTAAACTGTGCTTCTAGTAATTGTTCTATTACGTTTTGTTTTGGTAAATTTAATATTATACCTGGAATAGCGATATTTTTGAAAGGAGTAAAAGATACGGTTTCGTCGATGTGCCAATGCTGATGATCATTTATTAGATTATTCAGTATATGATCTACAGTATTCTTTTTGGAACTAGTATCAAAAGTTTTTTTAGTAGAAAAATAATGTCTATTTTTTTCCAGTGACAAGTAGTGTGAATGATAACTGTGTGGATTTTTTTCTACTAGTGCTAGTGTATCAATATCATGATGCTCAGCCAGGACTGATAGCATAGCAGGTCCCCTAAGGAAAAACTCGTCTCCGCATCCTCCAGTTAGTAATACTGTTGGAACATCTCCCCAACTGTGTATTTGATTGTATCCCCAGAACTTTCTAATTTTTGTATCCCAATTCTTACGATAAAAATGAGTAAACTTTTTATATTCATAATCAACCAGCTCAAAGTTTTTTGTAAATTTTTTAATGTAGCTGTACATTGTGAGTGTGTCTATGCCACCACTTAGAAAAACCTTTATGGGTTTGTTATTTTTTGATAAAAACGCTTCGAACGAATCACACAGTATTTTGTCTACTTGATCTAATGCACTATCATAATCAACTTCGTCGTAAGAAACGGTGTAAGGAGAAAAATGATTTTCAGTTACTGTTAGCAAACTATCAACAGTTAGATATTTGTCACTCCAAGCAGGTGTAAGATCTCGTTCTAGATTGGTTATCTTTTGATTTTGCAAATACTGTACGGGAGAACCTCTGTTGATGTCGTTGGTAATTGTTACGGTGTCCTCTGCAATCACGCAGAAAAAATTTCCTTTAAATCGAGGAGTAGGATCCGTAACAATGCTTTCGTAGAATTCTTCATCTTTGATATCGTCTAGGAGGTACCCTTTAAAGAATATAACCGAATGTTTATATTTAATTCGTTGCCATCCTAGATCACAATTAAAAATCGTTCCGTTTTGCAATTCGTAATTATTTGGGTAATTTTGATTTTTAATTTTGGATAGTTCAAAAAACATGATGGTACACCTCGAATTCAGTAGTATATATCTGGTTGCTTAGCCTGGACTAAAATAAAGGTTGACGAAGCACTGGTTTAGCCATATACTGTATATAGAGTTAGAGGATAATTAAGTGTATAGAGTTACTGGCTATTGGCGTGATACAAAAATTGTACAATATTTCTATAGTAGATTTGATGCAATTGATTTCAAAGACATAGTTGATGCTAATTATCCTTTAAATGTAACATTTGAAAAAGGAGTTTATCCAGTGAGAGAATGGATAGTAAACAGTTGGAATGTAATTATGGATGACCGAAGAAATCCACTAAGTGCTATTCCAGATACCAACGTTAGACATATGGTTATGCAAGTACTAGCATGGATGTGGTGTATTATTTTTAGCATGAGCTTGGGCAGTATTACAGTATTTGCCTATACCACTATTGCACATACTTTACTGATTGCAGGAATTGTTGCTACAGTTGCTATATTTGAAACTGCTAAACGCAAGCCAGGTTTCTTTTTAAATACACTATATCACACACCAAGCAGAAGCAGAGGCTACATGTGGGTGAATGGCAAAAAAGTTAAATTAGATAAAAATGACCCAGGAGGCGAACATGAATAAGATAGTAATTGGTGCGATTGTAGCGGCAATATTAATTGCTGTGTTTTTTCAACAAGCACGTGCTGATTCAGTAAATGCTTACGTGCAAGACCATTATAAAAGTGTTGTACACCAAACACCACACAATCAACAGGTATGTTCAGAAGTATATGTTCCGAACAGGAACACAGCAGGTCCTGACAATATGCTATCAGGAGCAATCATTGGCGGTATAATAGGTAACAATGTTACTAAGAACTTACCAGATGGTGGTACTGCTGGTGCTATAATTGGTGGACTGCTAGGTTTGCAAAATGAACAGAATGCAGGTGGTAGTTATCAAACAAGATGTAGTACAAGAACTTCCTATACTGAATCACAAAAAACAGTATATTCGCACAGCACTATTACATTTACTGACAATACAGGCACTAGACGTACAATAAAATATTACAAATAAGGTTGACAGACACAATATGTTGTGTTAGTATTAAGTATAAAGTTAGAAAATGAAAGGACTTTAAATATGGAAAAAGCAAAATATATTGTCAAAGGCTTAGGTGCAGTTCTTGCAGGCGTAGGTGTAATGTTAGCACTAGGATATGGTTTAGTTGCAATTGGTAAACTATTAGGCTTAGAAGCTGAACATGTTACAGGTGGTGTTGTTGTTCTTATAGCACTTGGCATGATGGTGTTTTGGTTATCAGAAGATTATGAGCTTAAAAAACTAAAAAACAAATAATGAATGTTTTTGTAATATTTGCGCCAGGATTAGGTGGTAATCATCTGGCCAATTTAATAGCAACAGACCCGAGATACTATTCTCGGGCTACTGTTGATCAATATCAAACCACTAAAAAATATGCACATCACAGTCCTAATGTCAACCTATCCGTTATTGACATTCCCAGTTACGACAATAATGTACTATGTGGACATTTTGGTGAATTGTACTGGTTGGACAGAAGTTTATTTGAACACAAGCAAGTTGTAATCGTTGAGATACCTAAAGATAAAAACAGTTTAGCATATAAAAGATTTCAAAGATACAATCATGAATTACCTGACTATATTGTTGAAGAACAAAGAAGTTTGTACACTCCGGAAATAATAGAACGTGTTACTGGTATCAGTGACCATTATACTATACCTGCTGAGAGAATTGTAAACGAAATTTCTCCAGTGGATTTGCTTGAGAATATGAACTATGACATAGATAAAAATACCTGTGAACAAATGCACAAAGAATGGATTAAGACCAATTTAAGTCTTGTTTAACAATGATGTTGTTTTCAACGTGCCAATTGTGTTTGGTAAAATCTGGTGTAGAAAAATCTGTTTTACGAAAGTTTTTATGTGTTTCTAAATTGCTCAATACACAACCTTCGACAGTTGCTAGTTTACGTGGTCTAATATGATTGTGCTTGATCAAATCACAAGTTTGTCCCCAACCAATGTTGTCTCTTTTGACTCCAAAGTTCCATCCAATACCAAAATAATACAAGCATTCAATATGTTTAAATTCGTGATTAAGCAAATATTCAAGTTGCCAACCTTCCCAAATTATTAACTGTTGACGAGGACTGTAGTTGTGCAATTTTATCACATCAGAGACTGTAGCAAAACTTTTGTCTTTGTCCATGTGCCATAAACGACGTATCCAGTCTACTCCTTGTTCTTTATGGAAAATCCTATTGCTGGTTTGATACCACGTGTTCATTTCAACTTCAACGTGGTTACCGCTTAACCACACAGTTTCAATATCAGGATTGTTCATTATAGTAGAGTTGATCTTGTGATAACATTCTTGGATTAGTGGATTATGAGAATGTTCTTCCCAACAACCAATGATAATTGCAGCACTTTTCATCAAAATACTTATTGACAAACCAAACTAGTGTGTTATAATTAACTTACAATGCAGAGTGTGTAAATGGTAATTAGTGAAAAAGTTGCAACAGTGTTGCAAGGATTATTACAGCCTAACTGCAAAGAGCACGGGGGCCATAGCCTCTATAGAATATGCATGGTGGACCTGGTCGAAGGTGAAACTCAGCACCTTCCGTTTAGATCGTGAGAGGGTCCTTAAACGCGATGCAGTACTCTGCATTGTAACACAAGGAGACAAAATGTATTTGGAAAACAGAGATACAAAGTATAAACGAGTCGGCAACAAGCACTATGTCGAGTTTTACGAAGACAACACGATGATAGGTGTGATTGATTATAGCAAGCACAGCATGCATTATGTTGAAGATGCTGTGGATAACTTTCGCAGTGGATTAATGAAAATAGAAACAATAAAAGGATATAACATCAATGGCAAGAATTAGTAACACCACAGGCATAAAGAATATAGGCGGAAATCAATTTGAATTAATAGTGGCGGCTGCCCATAGAGCAAGAAGTTATAGTGCTGATAATCAGCCATTGGTATCGCATTTTGCCAAAAGGGGAATGACTGCTCTTAGAGAGATTGAAGCAAATCTTGTGGATGTAGAATCCAATAGAGAAAGCATGATTGAAAAATACACAACAGTAAATACTAAAACAGTTGTTGCTGCCGAAGATAATTAAACATAAACGGAGTTAAGATGTTAAAACTATTTGTCGGTGACAACACACAAGAGTTAGCCGATCGTGCAAATTTACGTTTTAACTCCGTTTTAATTACCTCTTCTAATTACAAACAACTAATCAAACAAAGCAAGACTCAAGACATTGTTGGGCATACTAGCTTTGGCGATTTAGGTAAGATTACCAAAACAGAATCACCTTTTCACACACTGCTATCAGCAGCTGATTCGATTGAATATTGTCCTCCTGAACGATGGAGCGATCACAGTGATAGCTATCAATTGCATAGTATGCAACGTATCACCGAATACTATCTCTATGATATTAACCGTGTTAATAAGAATGTAACTGGATTAGCCTTAGATCATTGGACCAACCAACTAGACTATTTAAACTTGGTTGATGCACGAAAAACTTCTGGAAAAAATTTATGGATCAGTGGTTGCAGTATAAGTCATGGAGTTGGAGTAACTCTCGATCAACGATATGGTCAATTGCTTGCTGATAATTTACAATTGTCAGCGAGTTGGCTAACTGCTCCTGGATCTAGTATTGAATGGGCAGCCGATCAAATCTTACGTTCAGATATACAAAAGGATGATATAGTAGTATGGGGACTAACCACTGAGTATCGTGCATGCGAATGGAAAGACGGAAAAACATATCATATCAACATTTATAACTTTGAAGCCAGTGAAACAGGAAGCCTAGCAATGGTTTCAGAAGAAAACCGATTGTATAAAGCATTGTTAGCAGTAAATCAGGTTGAAAACTTTTGCGATAAAATTGGTGCACAACTAGTTGCATTTCCAATAATCGCCACAGAATCAATGAGACTACACTTATCTAAAAATAACAGTTACCGTGAAATTGACTATCAACTAGGTTTCACAGACTACGGATCTGATGGAATTCACCCTGGCGTAGTACAACATCAGAAATACTGCGACTTTCTAAGACAGTATATAAATATCTAGATGCAGTGGGAAGATTTTGAACAAGGTATACTCGCACTAGACCCAGCAAATCGTCCTTGGGAATATGATGGTGATGGTACACAGATATACAAATTAGAGTGTGGCTTTACTGGCAAAACTCCGTGGGACGGCGGTTATGCATTATGGCTAAAGCAATACGGAAGTGAGTGGGAATGACAAACGGTAGTAAATCTGCAAACGAATTAATGTTTGCAGTAAAAGGACAACTTATTCCAGCAGAATATACTGAGTCTGATATCCGTCATATGGAAAAATCATATTTAAAAAGACTTTGGGGCAACTGCGAACGACTGCCTCGCAGTGAAGAACGTTTTGAAAAAGCATGGAGAGAAGCAAATGGGTAAAAAGAAATCAAGAACTAGTCAAACAAGTGCAGGCGTTGTTGGCAATGCATTTAAACATGCCAGTAAGGCACTACGTAAAGAATACAGAAATAGTATAGAAAGAGTTAAGAATCAATTAGCTGCTTTCTACAAAGGTAGAAAGGTTATGATAACCATACCTAATCCAAATACAAACGAAACCAACAAACGTTTTATACGTGTAAATGCACGTGATGTTTGGACAGGTGGCGGAAAGAGTACCTCTAAAAGATAATGTTAGGAACTTTAGAATCGTTTGGTGACGGACTATGGTACCTACCCAAGGTATTTGAGCATTCTATTGATTATCAAACAATTAAACGTGCTTACAGAGAGACACCTGCTGATTGGCAGATGCTAACTCCTAATAGACTTATGGCCATGCCGAACAACAAAGACTATACTGATCTAAATCGCATTGGCAAACTGCTTGCTACACCAGTTGGTGAAACCACTGGCTTTGAAAACCTCTCATTATCAAACGTGGATGTGTTCATTGATTTACCCGGCCATCAACTAAGTTGGCATTTTGATCACGACAACTATCGAGCACTACTGCAAGTATATACCGGTGATAGTGCTATTATTGGTGGTGGTACACAATGGTATCTAGGTGATCGTAATCCGGAACTGTTTGAGAAGTTTGGCACAGACTTTCAAATCAACCGAGCAGGTCTTGAAGAAACAGAAACTCCTTACAAGCCAGGTGCAGGCTATATCAATGACAATACAAAACGCAAAGCACACGGAACTAGATTAGTACGTCCTGGTACAGTACGTGAGAGTGTGTTGTTTACTTTTTCCTAGAATCCATTTGGAATCAATTGTTTTTGTGTAAAAACTTCTAACGAATCTATATCAATGAACCAAGCAAACTTACCTGCTGATGAACGGGCTTGAAATCCATCATAATGTCCGTACTTGGGAAGCAATTCACTAAATTTTTTCATTGCCGTAAAATAATTTACCAGTACATCCATTCTGGCGTAGCCCAATGCATCAGCCATTCTTTGTATGTTTTTGCTACTGCGGTACTTTTTATTTGGTATATTTTTCAGCAACTGTTTATCAAAATTATGCACTTTACTTCTGCCAAGTAAGTCGCCAATAATTGGGTCTTGGTTTGGTTTAAAAAATTGTAAACCAGTTTGATCAACACGATCCGCACTCAATAGGTATTCTCTATATAAAAGTGCATCTTTAATATAGCTCTTGATGTTCATTTTATCTAACCAAAAGGCTTTTATATTAGGATTTTTCTTGTTGTCAGTATTTCCATTATCAATTAGAACTGCATACCATTTTTTACCATACCTGACAATCTGAGGTTTGTCTGCTCCTTTTATCCAGACTGCGTCATCATTTAAGTCAGAGTAAGGATAATTATAGGTACAACGAAAAGGTAATACAATAGGAGCTGAATGGATAAAGAAACTCAGTTCATCTGAATATATGCTGGCATGATCATCCCATGTGGTAGGAACTATTTCATAAGAACCAAACTTTCCTTTGTACTTTTCCAACACAGGAAGAGCACAATGTTTAATTTCGCTATTGCATAACAAGTCAACATCATCACAGGTGTGACAAAATATATTATCAATTGCAATATTGTTGCGTACGGCCATATCTAAAATAGTTAAACTGTCTGCTCCACCGCTGAACAACAGATTTACTTTTGTGTACTTGGATTTTAAATACAGCAAGTACTCCTTGTTATAGTCCTTACTCATATCAATAGAAGTATTACTAAGAAGATCACGTATAGAATCAGTTTGACTATCAACATAGGTAACCGGCTTTTTTGTACTAGTTTCATACCATAATACCAAATTAATGTTATCAAACTTATATCCATCAGCAGTCCAATAGCAGGTATGACGTTGTTCTTCAACCCTCTGAGTTGATTTTTCAATTAGTTTCTGTAAACTCATGGACTTGTAAACCTTGTTTTGGTAAGTGTTATAGGATAGTCATGTTCTTTCATATATTGAACTTGCCAGTGTTTATATCCTCGATTTTTAAGTTCAACAGAGGTGTTTAAAAAACATTGAAACAGTCTTTGATCCACAAGCGGATACCTTCCTTCTACACCGTGATGTCCGCATATCATGTCACTACGATGTATCTGTCTGTGCAATCTACTGTCTGCATAATCATGCCATGGATATATAGTTTTAAGGTCTGACGGCCAGCCGCCAATTATTTTTCCTACTCTGCCAAAAGCAGTTTTGTCCGGCTGATAATCATCATATAATTCATCGCCACCTACTCCGCTGATTAAAATTTTTTGTTTGCGAGGTACATAATGATTTTGTAATATAGCACTAGTGGCCTGAGCAGTATGACTTTTAGTATATTCAAACCCGTACCTTTTATACATTTCTTCTGTGGTAGGAATAACTGCACTGTCATCGGCTCTGTCAATCAATGGTTTGTTTTGTAGACGCATTCTTTTGGCTAGTATCTCAGGGTCTTCTTTGCCTATTTTGCTGACTGTGTACATATCTGAATTAAAAAACTTTCTAGCACAACACACTATTACTCCTGCATCAATACCAGCACTAAGCATGTAGGTTGTTATGTTTGGCTCGTGCCTATTTTTAATGGCTTGTTCAAATGCTTCAAATACACTGTCAAGAGTGTTTACAGTTTGTGCGAGATTCCATTCAGTGGTTGTTTGTATGTCTAATTCAAATGTGTGTTTATCTATAGTATAGATTCTATTTTCTTGTGCTCTAACTGCACTAGGAGCATGATCCAGTACAAAGTCTACTGTGCTACCTGCTACGAAACTTCTAGTTTCTTGGTCGTAATAGAAGAAAAGATTTTTTGAACTCCATTGGTCTACTGCAAATACAATGTGAGTATCAGTGATGTATGTAAGGCTGTATTCTCCAACAAGACTTTTAATTAGATCTACAGTTGTATCTAACCGATCGTCGAGATTGTTTACAATCCATTGTGTATCGTTGTCGTTGCTATTGTACGTGCTACCATTGTATACCAACCTGCCGTGTTTGTTCTGTATTGGTTGCGGTGGGCTAGTGCCTTGAGTGCTGAGAAGAGCATGTCCAAAATGCTCATTCTCAACATCAAGTTTATTAAATTGCTCAGGGCCTCTGAGCAGGATACTATTCGTTACCGTTTTGATAGGTATGTTGTATGAATAATAGTATCCGCACATTTTACTTGCTGGCTACTTTCTTGCCTGTAAGAGCTTCAACTGCTTTGAAGAACGTATTGTACTGGTTATCAATTTCACTTCCTGGAGTCATGTATGCACTTGCAAGATATGGTTTGATTTTTACATCGTTTGTGATATTGTTTAAATCTGCTTTTACCTTGGCCATTTGTTCAGCTGGTATATTAACTGCATGAAAATATTTAATTGCACCAAATGAATTTAGATTCCAAGTTGGAAACAGTGTACTCATTGCGGGTCTGCCATCAACTTCTCCACTAGCACTTGTTGTAAAACAATTAATTTGTTTAGTACCAATCTCACGTTTTGTAAATCCACTGTACATAAGATCAGTATCACCAGCAACTAAACTTTTAATAATATTTTTACTGCCTTTAACTTTTACTGGAACAAATCTTACTCCTGTTTGGGCACTCAAATTATCAAATATTCCATCTGTTGAACTGTGTGTTACTGCAACCGTTATGCGATCCTTGCCAGATAAAAAGTCATTTATATTAGTAAATGGTTCATCAGCTCTTACACACATTGTTTGATGTCTTTTGTAAAAAACTGTGATAAAGTTATCTTCGTTGATTGGAACAATACAGTCACGTGATTCATCTTTCACATAACGTGATGCAGATCTTGTAAAAATCGCTGGTCTTCCTGTATCTTTTGCCATGTAACTTTTATTGTTTACACATTTTTTTGTATGCACAACTTCACTGTCATAGCCCATTCTTTTAAGTGCGTCACTAACTAAGTTTCCTTCTGCCCAGCTGTTGCCTCTATTACTTGAAGGAATGGATACGTCCAATATTGGTTTATCCGCATAAGCAAAAGTCGTAAGTAGCATGAACACCATTGAAAATGCTATAGTCTTTAGTTTGTTTGTCATTTAGTTTTCTCCTTATAATGACTATTAAAATTATCCATAATGGATTGAATAAAACATATGTATACTTGCAAACAGTTTGTCTTGTAGTATAAATGCGACCATGAGTATCATTGGCTCAGCTTTTCTTAACCAATAGCCCAGTGGCAATAAACATATCAATACACTCATATAATAAACTTCTTCAAAACTTTTTGCACCTAAGTAGTAGGTGAGTGCAACTAGTGCTAGTCCAGTTGCCCAAAGCATGTGCTTCATGTTTATTTTGGTTAGTATGTTTACATATCTCACTAGAGGCCATGCCAGTAAAAAACTTACTGTGTTGATACCTATAAACCATATTACTATGGTTTCAAACATGCCAGATTCCACTGTGGTTTCATAGTTTATATCATAATTGTTTATATCTATGTAGCCTAACAACATTGCTTCACTAGCACTTATAGGAATGCCTATTAGAATCAGAGGAAGCATACTTACAAGACCTGTACTGTTGTTTGCGGTTTCAGCTGCAACTAATGTTTTAATGTCGCCTTTGGTATGATATTGTTTGTGTTTTACACCAAACTTTCTTTCAATTGCATAACTTAAATTACTTGCAACACTGGCACCTATATGAGGAACCAATCCAATAAAACAACCAAATACACTACCTCTTAGACTACTTGAAATGTTTTTTGCAAACTGTTTTATATGCTCAATGAATTTATTGTTGTCCACATATTTTTTACTGCCAGAGAATCCATCAAACATTGCATTTGTCTGTAAAAGCACAGGAAATACATAGCACGATATAATAATCGGAAACAATGGTAGATCAGTTAACAACAATGGAAAAGTTTCGTATGGTATGATTTGGGGCAAGAAGACGTAGTTTGGAACATAATTAGTGCCAACTAGTCCTAAAAAAATACCTATTGCAAACACAAATACATTTTGAGCTATACTTTTGCCCATTAACACACAAATGCTTGTGGTCGCTAGTAATAGTATTATTACCTGTACATTGTTATTATAAAACTCTTTTATTAATTCAATGGCAAATGGCAACACACTATAGACT
>Ga0181390_1000982_pt1 | contig 12865 bp, 8 predicted proteins | sample 13SPOviralmetaG_FD_130085 | JGI IMG/M metagenome (GOLD analysis project Ga0181390, IMG submission 130085) | Marine viral communities from the oligotrophic San Pedro Time Series (SPOT) site, San Pedro Channel, CA, USA - 13 SPOT_SRF_2010-07-21 | ecosystem: Environmental > Aquatic > Marine > Strait...
GAGCAAGCTAAAGCTCAAATGGAAATAAACAAAATGCAAATAGCAGCTGATTTAGAAAAAATTAAAATGCAGCAAAAGTTTGAGTATGATATGCAATTAAAGCAATTAGAAGTTCAAGCTATGCAGCAGAAAGAATCAGCTATAGAAGATAGAAAAGACAAGCGTAGCAAAATGGAAGCTACACAACAAAGTGAAATGATAAGCCAAAGAAAAAACGATAGCTTACCAGTAAACTTTGAAAACCAACCCGATATGGGTATGCAGGCTTTCATGTAGAAAGTAAACAATTATTTAATTATATTATATTATGTCAGAAGTAAAAACAAATGAACCTGTTAAGCAGGAAGGTGAGTTTAAGATTAAAAAGAAAACTCCAAAAAAACTAACAACACCGAGCAGTGAACCTGTTAAAGTTAACATTAAAGAACCTTTAGTAGAGGTTCCAGAGGAAGTCACCAAGGTGGTAATACCTAAAGAAGATGCCATTCAAATCGGAGAAACAAAGGAGGTTCTTGTGGAAGAACCATCCGGAGATAGCGCTAAGGTGGGAGAACAAGTACAAGAGCCCGTCAAAGATGCTGAAGAATTTACACCAATCAAAGAAGTTGAAGTAGCTAAAGTAGAAGCTGAAGTTAAAGAAGCATTGAGAGATGAAAAAGTTTTAGGTAGACAACTTCCAGAAAACATTGAAAAGCTAGTTAGCTTTATGGAGGAAACCAATGGAACTATAGAGGACTATGTTCGTTTAAACGCGGACTACTCTAATGTAGATGATAAAACATTGTTAAAAGAATATTACAAAAAAAATAAACCTTATTTAGATACTTCAGATCTTGAGTTGTTATTAGAAGACTTTGATTACGATGAAGATCTAGACGAGGATAAAGATATACGTAAGAAAAAACTTGCGTTTAAAGAAGAAGTTGCAAAGGCCAAAGGCTTTTTAGAAGAGACTAAGAGTAAATATTACGACGAGATCAAGTTGAGACCGGGCGTTACTCAGGATCAACAAAAAGCAATGGACTTTTTCAACCGATATAATAAGCAGCAGGAATTAGCTGAGCAACAACATTCTAAATTTAAAGAAAGTACTAAACAACTTTTTAGCGATGGTTTCGAAGGTTTCGATATCAAAGTCGGTGATAAGAATTATAAGTACAACATTCAGAACCGTGATAAAGTTGCAGAAAACCAATCAAATATTAACAACCTTGTCGGGAAGTTCTTAGACAACGAAGGTAACGTTAATGACACGAAAGGTTATCATAAGGCTATGTATGCCGCTGAAAACGTGGATAAGATTGCCGCTCATTTTTACGAGCAAGGAAAAGCTGACGCTGTAAAAGACGTTATGAACAAATCAAAAAACTTAAGTGATACCAAAGCTAGGTCTCAACAAGGTGATGTGTTTGTGAACGGATTTAAAGTTAAAGCTATTTCAGGTACTGACTCCTCGAAATTAAGAATAAAAACAAAAAAATTTAACTAAAAAAAACAAAAAATTATGAGTTTAACTCCTCAATTTGGGTCTATTGTCCCATCTCAAGTACAAGCTTTGTTGCCATCTAACTACTTACAGTTTAACAATGGCGCAAATGACTTCGCACAACAGTACTTACCTGAAATCTACGAACAAGAAGTAGAGCGTTACGGAAACAGAACTTTATCTGGATTCTTACGTATGGTTGGAGCTGAAATGCCAATGACTTCTGATCAAGTAATTTGGTCTGAACAAAATAGATTACACATCTCTTACGCAGGCGTTGCCTCTGGAATAGATGGTGGTGGACCAGGTGCTACTGACAACATTTTAACTGTTGGAGCTGCTGACACTAATGTAATTTCTATTTCTGATACAATCGTTGTATTAGATCCTGCTACTGGATTAGAAGATAAAGGATATATTACTGGATCAACTACAGGTGTAGCTGGAACTGTAACTTACCAATCTTATACAAACGTTGGACTTATTGCTCAAGGATTCACTGCAACAGGTCTTAAGATCTTTGTATATGGTTCTGATTACGCAAAAGGTTCTAACTTAGCTGGTGTAGCTGCAGGAGCTGGTGCTCAAAACGCTAACACAAGAGTAAGTGTTGATCCTTCTTTCACACAATATTCTAACTCTCCAATTATCATACGTAACCAATACACAGTATCTGGTTCTGATATGGCACAAATCGGGTGGGTTGAAGTTGCTACTGAAGACGGAACATCTGGTTACCTATGGTATTTAAAAGCTGAATCTGAAACTCGTTTACGTTTTGAAGATTACTTAGAAATGTCAATGGTAGAAGGTGAGTACAACCAGGTAGCTGGTACGCTTGGAACAAACCCTGGAACACAAGGTTTATTCTCTGCTATCCAAACTCGTGGTAACGTAGAAGTAGGATTTACTGCTGCTGCTGGACTTGATGAATTTGATGCTATCCTTAAGAATCTAGATACTCAAGGAGCTATTGAAGAAAACATGTTATTCTTACAAAGACAAACATCTTTAGATTTTGATGATATGCTAGCTGCAATCTCTGGTGGAAACGCTGGTGGTACTGCTTTTGGTTTATTTGAAAATTCAGAAGAAATGGCTTTGAACTTAGGATTTAGTGGATTCCGTAGAGGATCTTACGATTTCTATAAGACTGACTGGAAATACTTGAATGACGCTTCTACTCGTGGAGGTATTGTAGGTATCAACTCTGTTGAAGGTGTATTAGTACCTGCTGGAACTTCTACAGTTTACGATCAAATCTTAGGAACTAACATTCGTCGACCATTCTTACATGTACGATACAGAGCTTCACAAGCTGATGATCGTCGTATGAAGTCTTGGTTAACTGGTTCTGCTGGTGGAGCATTTACTTCAACTCTTGATGCTATGGAAGTAAACTTCTTATCTGAAAGATGTTTAGTAACTCAAGCTGCTAACAACTTCGTACTTTTCAAAGGAATCTAATTGATTCAACATTAATAATAATCCCTGCCTTCGGGTGGGGGTTTTTATATGACATTAGCCCCCTACTAGTTATATACTATGGCTATTGTCACAATTTTCAACTATTTAATTTTATTATATTATGGCTAAAAAAGCTACAAAAGCAGAAGAAACTATTGAGGTTGCAACTCAAGACGTGGCAGTTAAAACTGCACCAATCAAACCCACAAAACCAACGTGGGAAATTAAAGATAGAGTTTACTATTTAAAAGGTAATAAAAATCCTTTAACTCTAACTATACCTAGTAAACATACAAGAAAACATTCGTTACTTTATTTTGATGAACAATCTGGAAAACAGAGGGAAATAAGATATGCAACGAATCAAGATTCTCCACTTGTAGATGAACAAAAAGGGGAATGTACTATGGGTCATATTAGATTTACTAATGGAGACTTAAAAGTACCAAAAGAAAAACAAAACTTACAAAAACTATTATCTTTGTATCACCCATTAAAAGGTAGAATATACGAAGAGTTTAGCGCAGCAGCGGTAGCAGAAGACGAACTAGATGTTTTAGATCTTCAAATCGATGCTTTAAATGCTGCTAGACACATGGACATAGATCAAGCTGAGGCTATCTTACGTGTTGAAAAAGGATCTCAAGTAAACACTATGAGTTCTAAAGAACTTAAAAGAGATTTGTTGTTATTTGCTAGAAACAATCCAGCATTGTTTATTAACTTAGCTAATGACGAAAATGTTGTATTACGTAACTTTGCTATTAGAGCGCAAGAAGTTGGTATTATTAACTTATCTCAAGATCAAAGAACCTTTACGTGGGGATCAAACGGTAGAAAATTAATGAACGTACCATTTGATGAAAACCCTTACTCTGCATTTGCGGCTTTCTTAAAAACTGACGAAGGTGTAGAAATCTATAAATCTATAGATAAAAAACTATAAAAACAAGTAATACTAATATAATGGAGGCTACGCAAGTGGTCTCCACTGTATTATAATAAAAAATAAAAAATGGCAGTAAGCGTAGATAAAGTATATAAAACAGTCTTGTTCATATTAAATAAAGAACAAAGAGGTTATGTAACACCTGCTGAGTTCAATAGTGTTGCTGAGCAAGTTCAGTTTCAAATATTTGAATCTTACTTTCCAGACGGCAATCAACAATACCGTAAAGATCAAACTAACTCTCAAAATGATACAGAGTTTTTTAATATGTTTAAAGACATAGAGTATAAGTTACATCCTTTTGAAGAAGACTCGAACTTTACTTACGATGCTGTTGGAGATGTTTTTTCTACTAATGCTAATGTTTACAAAATAGGTGAAGTAGTATCAAACTATACGGACGTAAATCCTATTATAAACTCTACAACACAACTAGTTAGTAAAGCAGAGTTTAATAAAATATCAAGATCAAAGCTTACAGCTCCAAATAAAAAAAATCCTTTATTCTTCACAGGAAATGCAGGAGGTGCTTTAACACTAAGTATTACTCCTACCCCAAACTCTATAACAGTAAACACAATATTGACACCAACACCTCCAAACTGGGGTTTTACCATTGGTGGATTGGGTCAGTATGTTTATAACGCTAACGCATCTACTGACTTTGAATTAGATGTATCTGAACAAAGTCTTTTGATACTAGAAATATTAAAGTATTTTGGAATAGTAATAAATGATCCAACAATAATTCAAGCGGCTTCTCAAGAAGCTCAACAAATGGAAATTAACGAAAAAAGCTAATAAATGAGTTTAATAACTGAAACAAACCAACAATATTATCAAGGCGCTCAAGGCTTTAGAGGTGATAATACTACGCTAGCTTTTAAAACTACATTTGATACAGATTTAGTATTAGGTAGTTTTGATCCAAACAATATAAACTACGCCTTAAATAACTTTAAATTATATACAAGTAGCACTGGTATACCTGGTTCGTACTCTGAATATATAACTGAGTTTTCTGTAGTAGACAATGCAATAACATTTCCTATAGCACCATCTACTGGTTTATATATAGTTGTTCAGTTGAAAAAATTAGATGGTGGATTATACGGAGCTAATGACGCTGAAAAAGCGTATGGACAAGCTGTTGAGGATAATTACGGTAGCTATTCTTATATAACTCTAGATGACGCTATAGATAACTTTATGGTTGGTTACGTAGGTGGAGGTAAATTAATACAAAGAGCTAAAAAATCAGATATATTATTTTTTGCTAAAAGAGGTTTACAAGAATTTAGCTATGACACTTTAAAAAGTGTTAAATCAGCAGAGTTAACAGTACCTGTTAGTTTAACTTTAGCTTTACCTCAAGATTATGTAAATTATGTAAGAGCGTCTTGGATAGACGATGTGGGTGTTAAACATATTATATACCCTACAAATAACCTTACAATTAGTCCATACTACACTCAAATACAAGACTCAAAAGGAATACCTACACAAGATAATTTTGGGTCAGATATTGAAGGTACATCGATAACTCAAGAAAGATGGCACGAAGGTAACGCTCAAGATTACTTAGTAGACAATGCAGGCTTATCTGGTATAAACGATTTTGCCTTCAACTGGAATCAAAACGGTGAGTGGATTGGTTATAGAAACTATGGAGAACTATACGGACTAGATCCTCAATACTCACAAATGAACGGTTGGTTTAATTTAAACGAACGTGAAGGAAAAATGTCTTTTTCTAGTCACCTAGTGAACCGTTTAATAGTACTAGAATACATTTCTGACGGCTTAGCATATGATACAGACACTAAGATACCAAAAATGGCAGAGGAAGCTCTATATGCACATATATTACACGCTATAATAGCTTCACGCGCCAATCAACCAGAGTACTTAGTTCAAAGACTAAAAAAAGAAAGATCTGCTAAGTTAAGAAATGCAAAAATAAGATTATCTAATATTAAGACTGATGAAATCGCTCAAGTAATGAGAGGTAAGTCTAAATGGATTAAACACTAAAATTAAATGGCTAAAGTAAAAAATAGTTTTCTAAAGTCTAAGATGAATAAAGATCTTGACGATAGATTAATACCTAATGGTGAATATAGAGATGCTGTAAATATAACCGTAAATAATTCTGACGGTGAAGATGTTGGTACAGCTCAAACCGTTAGAGGTAACTTAGAAGTTATTGATTTTTTTCAAGTAACAAGCGTTGTTGGTTTAGAAGTTATAGGTATATTAGATGATGAGTTTTCTAGTACTGTTTTTGTTTTTTTAACTAACAACGACGAAACAGATTATGATCGCTTGAGTTATAGTGCTATAGTTTCATGGAATGTAAATGAAGCCACAACTAGCGCTAAAATAATAGTTGAAGGTAATTGGTTAAACTTTTCTAAATCAAACCCTGTAACAGCTAATCTTCTCGAAGATTTATTATTTTTTACAGACAACAGAAACCAACCTAGAAAAGTAAATATAAATTACAAACCAGGTTATTATACAAATGAAGATCAAATATCAGTTGCTAAATATTACCCTTATCAAACAATAGAGTTATATCAAGGAAGTCAAGTTACTGGAGCTGAGGTTTTAAACACTACAGCTACTTCTTCTACAACCGACGCAAATACAGTTGTTTGCGCAGACGTAAGTGGGCTTTCAGTTGGAGACGCTTTGATTAGTGGTGGCAATGGAGTTCCTTATAATACTTTTGTTATAGGTATAGATGTTCCTAGTTTAACTGTAACATTAAGCCAAAATGTAACTATAGCTTCTTCTCAAGCACTTGTTTTTTCTTCTGCAGAAACAACTATGAAAGATGCTATATCTGAATATCTACCACCAACAGGTCAAGGTGAAGTTAATAACATAGCTAGCACTACGGTTTTTACTTTAGAAGATTATAAAGGTTATATAGCTGCTTCATCTACCGTAGTTGGAGGCATAGGATTTAGTGTATTTAAAAAAGTTGGTTTTAATTGGGTTGACACTGGAGCTTTGGTTACAGCTGTAGATAAAGACATTGTTAATGGTGGTATAAAATTTACAACAGATATAGCCAGTGGAGTTATACTTACTGACGATGTTTTAATCGCTATACCAAACCCATATTATGACTCTGCTTTTGCTGGTACAGCTAATGTAGATTATTTAGAAGATAAATTTGTTAGATTTTCTTATAGATTTAAGTTTGATGATGGAGAATATTCTTTAATAGCGCCATTTACACAACCTTGTTTTATACCAAAGCAAGATGGTTATTTTTTAACACCACTGTCAATTACAGGCGAAGATATTGAAATATCTGATGAAAAAAGAGCTTACCAAAGTACAGAGGTTTCTTTTATGGAAAATAAAGTTAATAAAATAAACTTAAATATTCCACTGCCATATACTGCTGGTACAATGCAGAGTAAGCTTAAGATACAAGAAATAGATATACTATATAAAGAGTCTAATGAGATAGCTATAAAGGTAGTAGACTCAATACCTGCTCAAGGTAATTTTTCTGGAAATGATTATTACTTTCAGTATGAGTATGGATCTAAATCACCATACAAAAGTTTACCAGAAAAAGAAAACACTAGAGTATACGACAAAGTCCCTGTAAAAGCTCAGTCTCAAGAAATAATAAGTAATAGAGTTGTCTATGGTAACTACCAAGACAAACATATGCCTCCAAGTTTTTTAGACTACAATGTAGCTGCTACAGAAAAATATAGCTTTGGAGTTGGTATTGCTAATATAGGTACTAGTGAAATAGAATATCCTAATGCAACATTAAAACAAAATAGAAACTATGAAGTAGGTGTTGTATTAGCAGATAGATTCGGTAGACAATCCACTGTTATATTGTCGGAATCTGAGTTTAATAATATGCCTTCGTATCTAGCATCGACTATATATAACGAGTTTAGAGGTGAAGACCAACAAAACGTCGCTTCTACTTTTGATGGTGATTCTTTAAAAGTAACATTTAATAATTTAATACCTTCTTCGTATAACAACGGCCCAGGGCTTTATAACGGTGATCAAAATTCTGATAATTATAACCCTTTAGGTTGGTATTCTTTTAAAATAGTAGTTAAACAACAGCAGCAAGATTATTACAATGCCTACGTCGCTCCTATAATGAAAGGATATCCTACAGATGTTGAAAAAGAAAAGTTTGAAACATCTCATATATCTTTATTTGGTGATAATATAAATAAAATACCTAGAGATTTATCAGAACTAGGACCTACTCAAAAGCAATTTAGAAGTAGCGTTAAGCTTTGGCCTAGAGTAGCAGGAGACGCTAGTTTAGTTGGAGTTTCAGGTTTTTATAATACTATACAGTTTTTTCCAGAAAGATTTGGTGATATAGCGTCAGCTATTGGAACCATAGATGATTTGTTTGATCTGCCAAACGATCCAGGTGAACTTCTTGGAGATTTAACAGCTTTAGATATAAAAGCAACAACAAATAATACTGTTCGCTTTCAATTATCTAATCCAAGTGATCCAGATGAAGTAGCTCTTTGTTTAGGTATGAAAAATGGAGATGAAATTAGAGGTGTAAATTATGGTACTAAAGATACTATAATTACTGAAATAATTTCTGATCAAACCACGCCTCCAGCTGCAGGTTCTGTTTGGGAGGTTACATTTTCTGACGCACCTCAAGGCACAGTTGGTGGAAACAATATAAGTTTTCATAGACCAGGTGGTAGAAACTATTTTTACAATCAAGAGTCTGATCCACTTATTGCCAGAATAAGTACTACGAAACAAGCAGGTCTTGGAATACCTAACCCTTACCCAACAAGAGGAGGTGGTTTAAATATATACGAAGTAGAAGCTCAAGAATCATTATTAGATATATACTGGGAAACTTCAACCAACGGTTTAATTAGTGAATTAAATCAGGCTATAGCCGACGGACCTGGCCCTTCAGTTTACGATAGAGTAGAAGGATTTAATGATGTGCTTACAGAAGCAACTAACACAGGTGATCAGCAAAGCGGTGTTGTTGTTGCTGGTTTTGAACCTGTTTTACTTAATGGATTTCCAATTAGTCCAGCCAATTTAACAACAGCTACTTTACTTAGCGTTTATGAGCAAGGTATTCCAGCGAACACAACAAACTTACTAGGAAATCTTTATAAAGATAGTTTTAATATATTATCTAACCCAGACGGTAGCTTCAACTTAGTTGTAATAGATCCTAGCGAGTTAGCTGTTACAACAGCGAATAACAACCTTACTTTTGAAATAGAGTATGATCACCCTAATGCATATGCTTCTTTTATAGATTTAAAAGATGTTAATTTAGTTAATGTAAACCCTTCTATAGATAGTTGTCCTGCTGGTGATATAACTATAACGAATGGTAAAAGTACCGCTCCAATATATTCTTTTACTGGAGTGAATGGTAGTTTCACAACTAGCTTAAATCAATTAGACTTAGTTTGGTCATTAACCGGTAGCACTGATAACTTTTATTTCAGTATAGACCAAAACGGTGTACTTACGGCAAGTCAATTAGACACACCTCAGGAAACATATCCAATAGAAGTTACTTTGTCAGATGGCGGTGGTGAGCAAGCGTCTTGTAATTTTAATGTGATTTATTCTTACACGCCAACGGTTGATTTTGACAATAACATAGATAGTTTAACTATGACAAACCAACCCGGTGGTGGTGGTCTTAGAAATGAAACTTTAAATGGTGGTTTTACAATAACAAACTCACCTATAGGTAATGTTCCATTTCAAATTAGAGGAAACACAAGTGGTGGAGGTGGTGCTACTTTTTCAGTTTCGTATAGATTACAAATTTACGATAGTAATTTAAACCTTGTTGCTGACATGCAAACCGCTACACAAAGCCCTCAAACCGTAAACACTAATCCAACTCCAACATATTTAGGTAATGGCGATTATACTTTTACAATAACGATTTCAAGTTTTAACTATCCTAGCACTCCATTGACTACAGCAACGGCTACTATAATACAACCATATTAATAATTGTAATTAAAGAACAAATTAAGTGATAATATAAACAAATGGCAGCAACAATAGAAGTTAAATATTTTAATAGCTTTTTGCTTAAAAACCAAGAAAGATCAACAGTCCCAGGTTTCCTAGGAACGCCAAATGTTTGGAATGGTTCTTTTGGAGTACCTCAAGCTATTGGTGGTTACAACCAACAAGTTGTAGAAGAAGACTTAAGCTGGTATATTGAAGAAAGTAGAATAAGAGCTGGTTATAATAACACATCGACAGACTACGGAGCGAGAGCATACATAGTTGAAGATGCTCCTAAGTCTTCTATTAAGTTTAATGGATTAATATACTCTGGTATATTTAACTCTAGAACTTCAATAAACCAAACCAACGTGTTTAGTGTTGCAGAAGAAATAACTAAAAGTGTAGATCCAGCTAATGGCTCTATACAAAAGTTATATGCTGAAGATACTAATCTTATTGTTTTTCAAGAAGGAAAAGTATCAAGAGCTTTAATAGATAAAGATGCTATATACTCAGCTGAAGGTGGTGGTGCTGTAACTAACTCTAATTTAGTTATTGGTACTATACAACCTTATGGTGGCGAGTACGGCATAGGAACTCATCCAGAAAGTTTTGCTATATATGGGTTTCATAAATATTTTGTAGACCCTAATCACAATGTTGTTTTACGATTAGGAGGTAATGGAAGTCTGGTAGAAATATCAGAAAATGGAATGAAAGCATTTTTTAGAGATTCTATATCATCTGTAGATTCACCTTCTTTCGGTAAAGGAAAGTTAATTGGTGGTTGGGATATTTATTCTAAAGAATATGTTTTATCTATACAACCTTCAAATCCTAACTTAGCATACAAAACTCTTACTTTCGACGAAAAAGTTAGAGGTTGGGTTAGTTTTTACACATATAAGCCTAGTCAAATATTTAGTTTAAATAACAACTACTATACAGTAAATAGTAGTAAAATATACAAACACCACGATCAAAACACTGATTACAATTTATTTTATGGAGTAGCTAGTAATTCGTCTATATCGTTTGTATTTAACCCACAAGTTAGTAGTGAAAAAATATTTAAAACTATAAGTTATGAAGGAACTAATGGTTGGCAAGTTAACTCTATAGTTTCAGACGCAACAGGTTTTATACCTTTTTATACTCAAAACTTTGGCTACGCGTATGATACATCAAATCAAATATTAAGCTACGAGCAAGGAGCTTATGATAACTTTGGAAATGAATATCCAACACAGTTAATACCTCCTATAAATAGAGCAGGTTTTGATAGAAAAGAAAATAAATATGTAGCAAACGTAGTTAATTCATCTGAGCCGTTTGAAGGTGAGATTGTTTTTGGAGATCAAATATCAGGCTTAAAAGGCTTTTACACAAACGTAACTATGTCTACAGATACTGTTACTAATCCAGGTGGTTATAAAGAAATATTTGCAGTATCTTCTAACTACACTTTTTCAAACGGTTATTAAATGAAAAATAAACATAAAAATATAAAGATATGGGTCCATTAGGAGCAGGAGCAATAATAGGTGGAGTATCTTCAATAGTCGGTGGATTATTTGGATCTAGTTCAGCTAAAAGAGCCGCAGCAAGAGCAGCTGCAGAAAAGTTGCGTTTAACAAAGAAGTTAAACCATTTAGAAACGCATAGACAAGCGGTTATTAATCCTTACGAGGATGTTAAGAGTGTTGCTGGATTTGCCACAGATTTATCTAGTCAAATGTCTAATCCTTTCGCTAACTTAGGTGTAGCTACTCAAGCTGCTGAAATACAAATGGAGGAAAGTGACTTAGCTTTAGCAGCTTCATTAGACACTATGAGAGCTACAGGTGCTGGAGCCGGTGGAGCTACTGCTTTAGCGAATGCTGCTTTAAGAAGTAAAAAAGGTGTTGCAGCTAATATAGAACAACAAGAAAAAGCTAATGAAGATAAAAGAGCCGCTGGAGAACAACAGTTACAAGAAGCTAAAATGGCTGAACAAAGACGTATGCAAGGTATAATGATGTCTGAAGAAGCTAGAGTTCAAGCAGCTCAAGCACAAGGTAAACAATTTCAGTTTAGCGCTAAAGAAGCTAGAGAACAAGGGGAAATAGATAGAACTTACCAACAGCTAACTGGAGCAGCTCAAGCTCAAGCTCAAGCTAGAGCAGATCAAACAGGTGCTATGACCGGTATGTTTGGGTCACTAGCTTCTATTGGCGGTAGTTTAATGAGTAGTGGAAATTAAAAAATAAAAATGGAAAACAACTTAAATCAAAACATTTTTTTACAGCAGTTTAACGAAAGTGACGCCATTGCTTATGACAATAATTTTACGTCAAGCTTTAGCGATTACAACTTTCAAATATTAGACAATGCTTATAGAAATACAGGAAGAGTTTATGCTAAATTAAAATTAGCTATAGATTCAAATAATTGTCAAGATGAAACTTGTGCTTATGAGTTGTCAGAAATTAAACATCTGCAAGAAGCTCCACAGTTATCCTTAGATTTTATATCTTCACTATTAGCAGAACTAAGCGTGACAGATGATCCAAACTTTGATCCAAACAATGACTTTAAGTACACAGCTGCTAACAGTATTATGACAGCTAAACCTGGTTTTTCTAAGTCAGACGGTTATAATGTTTATTTAGATTTACTACCAGGTGGTTCTCAACAAATTGTTTTTACTGGTCCTGCTTTTCAAGAGCCATTAATTATAAACAATACAGCTTTAAATGCTTTAAACGAGTCGAACACTTCACTTGTAGCACCTACTTCAGATATAGATAAAGACATGCTAAGACTATTAACTGAAGTTGGTGTATTTTCACCTGATATGGTTGGTGAAAACGGGCAGCTTACTGCTGGAGCTAAAATAACTCAAGAATATGTGATTATGAATCCTGATGGTTCTTTTGATTACGAGA
>Ga0181390_1000985_pt1 | contig 12845 bp, 25 predicted proteins | sample 13SPOviralmetaG_FD_130085 | JGI IMG/M metagenome (GOLD analysis project Ga0181390, IMG submission 130085) | Marine viral communities from the oligotrophic San Pedro Time Series (SPOT) site, San Pedro Channel, CA, USA - 13 SPOT_SRF_2010-07-21 | ecosystem: Environmental > Aquatic > Marine > Strait...
ATTTCCAATGCTTCGTGCTTCCACCTTGTGTTCAAAATATCATTATCGTATTGTGGATAAGGGATTTTTGCAATCTTATACTTCCCACCCCATTCCGTACTCACTACATTCCAAGCGTTTTTACTTTTTGAGTGTACTACTTCTGTTTTCATCTCTCTTTGGTGTTAAAGGTTAAAAAAGACCCCATTAACTGCGTGTACTTTGCAGAACCTACTTCGCCTTGTTCTTATGGGTAAGGGGTGGGGTCATCTCTTAAATATCTATTTCAAATTTAGGCGTTGGTTTATCAAGCCATTGTATAGGGAAATTCAAAACTTCCATAACCTTAAACAAAGTGTCTTGGCTTATGGTCTTTAAGCCTCCTTCAAAGTTGCTCAAATTACTTTGGTTCAATCCTTCCACCTCTTTGCAAAGTTTGGTTTGCGTATAGCCTCTATACTCTCGTGCTAACTTGAGTTGCTTTCCTCTATTCCAATCTACTTTGTTATAGATTACTTTCATCTCTCTTTGGTTTTATTTGTCTATCACTTTATTGAATATATGATAGACAAACAGTATTAATGTGCATCCGTGTACTTCAAAATCCTCACTCATTCTCTTTGGTTTTAAAGGTTTGTAGAAGAGGGGGGTTCAATAATCACACTATTTACTTTCTTTTTAAGTTATTAGAATAATATCCCCCCTTCTACCATCAAATGAAGAGCAGGTTTCCTAATCCGCTTGTAACCGAAATAAATAAATTTCAGATGCTCTCCATTATTTAAAAGCTATACTTTTAGAGGTATTTTTTTCTTAACCCTCTAGCTCTCTTTATTTCTTTGTAGTCAATTTCGTATCTAGCCATATAACGGAAGACACTACGCTCACTAACCTCTAGAAGCTTTGCAGCCTCTGGCACAGTATCAGTTCTCATTAGAGCCTCTATCGTGAAACGCTCTGTGTGGTAATCTATATTTAAGATTTCTTTTTCTGCATCCATATTGAGTACATTTTAGCCGCCCAAGCAGAGCGTTGTTGTTTGTTTGGGTAAATCTTTTTCAGTCTAGCGTTTGCAATTCTAAGGAACTGCGACATTTGATTTTTCATAATAGGTTTTTTAATCTTAAACATTCTTTATCTAAGTTCTCTGCTCTTGTCTGATGTATTTTTAACTGCTTACTTACAATTCGTAGTTCTCTTTTAAGGGAGTCAACCTTTTGTTTATGCATAAATTCAAGATGCTCCATTTTCTTTATATATCTATCTACGATTGATTTTTCATATAAATCAACATCAATTTTCTTCAGTCTTTCTATAACCCTATTTTCAATGCCCTCTGTATGATTATCTATACTTTGAGACATGGAGTTAGCGATAGAATCAAAAATAGACCTGTACGTCTTATCATAATGATAATTAGAATCATGTATTCTGCATGCATGAAGAACTGTAGCGTGGTCTCTGTCTAAGATTTTACCAAGGCTTTGTAAAGACAAACTACTGAGGCTTCTCGCAGCAGCAAAGAAAGCGTGTCTGTATATCACATTTCTGCGCTCCCTGTTATTTCTGACATTATGTGTTTCTGATATTGTTTTCCAATAATCAGAAAGCAGCATCTGTTGGTCTATCAAGTCTGTTATGGTGGGGGTTTTCATGGTGTTTATGGAATTAGTCATCTAGGGAGTCTTTTATAAGCCTTCCTATTTTTTCTTCGTCAAGGTGTGCTATCTTACGAAGCCTTCTTCGTTCTTCAAGCTTTGCTTTTTCGTACTGATGTTTAGAACAATCAATCCCTAAATTTTGAAAAATATTTGCATTTCGTTCAAGCACACAGTCTATGATTCTTTTGTGTTCTGAGTTGTCGTGATAAGCCATAAATTAAAATTTTAGTAATCGTAATCTTTTCTCGTATTTTCTAATCAAACCACCTAAGTTGTCTAAATGATTGTCTACTCCATTGTGGAATCCCGTAGCACTTGAAGAAACTACGATATTTATAATCTCCCAATGAAGGTCTGAGATATACCTTTTAGTATATCTCATATGCCTAAGCTTCCTCAAGTATCTTTTCATCTAAAACTATTTTTGCTCTCATCATTTGCTTGATGGCTTGAGCTGTTCTATAACTGTCACAATAGTCTAAGTACGTCAAGTACTTTTCCTCGTGTTTCTTTACAGCATAACGAATATTGTTAGTGTCTTTAAGGTTAAACAAATCTCTCAAGTCATATATGCTTGAAACATCTGCAAAGGCATTAATAAATGCTTGCCTTTTGTTTGTATTTAACCTATCTGATTTTTCTTCTATACTTCCAACGCTGTTGGTGTATCTCTCCAGTGCATACTCAAGTGCTTTAATCTTGAACTCCATAGCCTATAATTTTTCTTTCTGTTATTTTTAATATCAAGACATCGTTTCGTTTGGATTTGCCATACACTTCGTCTTTTACTCTTTCTACCGTCATAGGTCGTTTATTTAGTTCAGCAACGGTTTCACCTTTGCTAACTATTTCTATTTCTCTGCGTAATATTGACTTACCTTTTTTGTAGCTAACTATTAGCTTCATTAGATAAATTGGCATTGTCCATTTTACTGACACCTATCTCAAATTTTCTTTTTATTAAAGGCACTAATTCAGTTAAATGAAATCTGTCTTTGTTGTTATTCATAAGGGCAACAGCATCTTCAGATTTCAACACTACGCAGTTGTTATTAGGCTTGTTCCATACACATAGAACTATGTAATCAGATATACCTAGACTTTTGACGTCTATGGTCTCGGTGCTAACCCAATTACCTTTGACATCAGTATAGTAGTTCGTAAAGTAGATTTCAAATCTAACTTTGCCATTGGTTTTTGGTGAATGGAATGTAGCATATGGAGGATTTAGGGACTCACACTTGAGTCCCCAATCCAAAGCCATATACGCACCAATAGCATTACTCCAATTCTTGGACATTGCCATTTGTACAGAATCACTCATTAGAATGGCAATCCATCATTGCTTACTGAAGCTACAGGAGCAGCTTTAGTGTTTGTAGAAGTTGTAGTAGCATTAGGGTCATAGACCTTAATCATATTAAAAGGTTTACCAGCCTTACTCATTCCGCTAACAGCTGTTAAGTATACACGACCTTGTTTGCCGTCTTTACCTTGTGTAGCATAACGCTTTAAGTCTTCCAATTCTGAAAGAGTTAATGAAAAACGAGACTCAATACGTGGAGTTTCGCAGTAGCCAACTAATGGCGATTGGTTGTTCTGATTTTGTGACATTTTAAATCAAATTATATTAAACAAAGCAAAAGACATCGTGTCCTTTGCAGGATTAGAAAGCCATCTTTCGATGTTTTCTATTGCAGACCAAAACTTCCGTTCTCCGTTTGCTAACGTAGACTCTGAAGCTTTGTAAACAGCACACAAGTAAGGTTTTGACTTCTGCTGGACTACCCAGTAGAAAGTGTCGCAATCCATTACTTGAGTATAGATGTAAGCTTGAATGTCATAGTTAAACTTGTTGACATCGTACCTAAATCCACTTATAGAACGTGTGCTTTTGCTATCAGTGATGAAACCATCACCAAGAACATCTAGAAAGCCACGAACGGGTATTTCTCCTATCCAATCGAGAATCTCGTGTTGAGCATCTCCCTTTAGATAATCACGAACCATTCTTAATTCACCTGTTTCTATATCAAGAACTTCAGATGAATCTAAACGATGAATCATATTTTTAGCCATCCACATATCATCCTTAGAGACTACAGTCTTCCCAAGCTTCTCGGCTTCTTCCAGAGCGTGGGCTGTACGCTCTTTATAAACCTTTGATGCTTTAGGATTCTTGTATTTGTCTTTTAGTTCTGATACTATGTCAGAGTCATCTAAAACATAAAACAAATCATCCGCCTTTTGTGGTTCTAACAAAAGGCAATCGTATAGCTTACCAAAGGACAGAGCAGGAGAACTCTTTCGGAGCAGACCTTTCATGTATAATTCAAACAGCTTCATATCTTGGTCAGAAGAGCCGTCTGCGGCATACTTGAGAGCGGAGTACGAAAGATACCCCTTACCTGTTACCTCTTGTAATCTAAGAGCGAAATCCATTACTTAACAAACTTCTTTAACGCAGTTAATTGCTTTTCAGAAAAAGTACTTCCGTACTTGCTTTCAATCATTTCATAAGCTTGTGCTTTGTCTTTAGCTGATTTTAAATAATCAACAGACTTTTGAAAAGCATCAGAACTTGGTGAAGCTTTAGGCGTTGATGATTGTGAAGAGGATTGTCCATGAGTATTTGTAGCATCGGCATCCTTGGTATCGTCAATCAAGAACATACCATTCAATGCATACTTTCTAGCATATGAGCTAGAACTACCAAACGATTGAGCTATATCCATTCCCTTGCGATTAGGGTCGATACCAGCTTGAGCAGAAGCTGTTATTTCATCTACACCATCAGAGATGGTAGCCGTTGCGTTAATAAACGCTAGGCTACCTATACCTACCACATCATCAGATATAGTCAAAGACAATCCATTCTTTGCAAGCAAAGGTTTAACAGCCTCCAGTATATCCTCCGCAGAGCGATAGTTATACTTACCAAAGTTGTTACGTTGGTTCTTAGGAGCTTTTAACTCCGATTGCACTTTGATAAGTGCCTTGTTCAGTTTTTCCATGTAATTAAATTAAAGTGTTCGCAATCTACAAAGTCTTTATGAATTGACAAATACTTTTCGACAATAAATTTTGTCGGGCATGTATCCATACACCCATTCGGTAACTCCACACAGCCAAAGCTGTGGTATAGTAATGTCATCGGGACATTCTAAAACACCATACTCTGCTCCGTCAATACCAGTGTTCCACATCTTTTCTAAGATAATATCTTGGTTATCCATTGGTTCAATGGATACTTGGAGATACACTTCTTTCTTGTGGCTGTCACAGATTTCATCTAAGAAATCATCTGCACCATTTACCATCTCAAGATGCCATTTGCCGCCTTTCCATTCGGGAAGGTCAACGAACCATAGGTTGTTTTTGTCTTGATAGAATCTAAAGACTCTGTTATTGTTATTGCGATTGTTTCTCAAAACAAATCGTAATAATTTCTTGTAAAGTTGAAATATTTTTTTCATAGTATTATATTATATATTATATATCATTATCCCTTAAGGGGATAATGATATTATATATTATTATCTAATAAGGGGAAACAAAAATCTATGAGTATAAATACTCAAGAGTATCTTTTTCTGATTAAGAAACTGTGTGATTTCCAACAGATTACCCTAGTTCGCTTATCCAAGTACTTCACTTGGACTTGCGAACGTAGGATAGACCTGCCATTCATGGATTCAATGAGTATAAATACTCTGTTTAGTATTAACATACTAGTTAGTATTAAAGTACTAGAGTAGTATTAAAATACTAGACGTTCAAGAACTCTTGAAGAGTGTTCTCGTCAACCATCTTGAGTACCTCATTGTAACCAATGTTGGATAGCTTGTAGCCACCTCCTACCATAAGGTAGGTGTTCTTAGCATCCTCTCCTTGAGGAGCTGCAACGTGATTGGTGTAACGAGTTACAGCATTGAACAAAGACCATAGAGTCTTGCCATGTGTATTGACCTCAGTAACAAGTGAGTCAGCAAAGCTCTTCACTTGGTTTGACTTACGAGTTGACACACTATCCTCTGGAGCATCAAGGCTTACCTTGAACATAGCACGAATGGTGCGGTCAACAGCTTCATCAGTTAGCGTAGTTGCATCAAAAGACTTGTAAGTCTGTATCAAGTTGAACTCCTCACGAATAGCATCTTGTAGCTGTGAGATACTCACAGAGATACTTGACTCTGCATTACGAGTATGTCTATGCTTAGACTTCATTTCCTTAAGGGTTCTGTAAAACCCGTTACTACAAACGATTACCTTGTTAGCTACGCCAAAGGCAATGGAAGTAGAGCCATCGTGAGAGTTCATAGCTGTGATAAATCTCTTGATATTAGAAGCACCTACACGCTCTTGCTCAAGCTCTGCTTGTAGGTATATCTTTTTACCACCTTGCAATTCACCACCTTTGGTGATAGGAATACCAGCTACATCAGTAAGCTCTACCATACGCTCTACAAGTTGAGAGTTCTGATAAGGTGTGTAACGCTCACCTGCTGTACCTAGCCATTGGTTGTTATCATTACGGAAGATTCCGTAGCTCTCAGTAGATAGACCGTCTTGAGATACAAGAGGCTTCTTTTCTACTGACCAATTAAGACCTGTGTCTTGTAAAACGTTGAAGGTTTTTTCGAATGTACTCATAATTGAATTGAATTTAGTTGGCGTTGTTGCCGTTGCAAATATAAATTGAAATGAATGCCGTTGTCAAGCAATCAGCCATATTTTTTTCGTAAACATAGCTAACTGCCTGATTATCAGCGAGAAAAATTTTATTACAATTCTTCTGAATTAATTCCATTTTTTGTTGAACTTTCTAGAATAGGACTGATACTCCTCGTATGCCTCATCAGATGCCGACTCTTGTTCTTTGTCTGAAGTATCACGCAGGTAGTCAGCTAACAAGTCAAGCCATTCGGATTGCTTGTGTTCTAACTTATGCTTGTCTTGAAAATAACAAAGCATAGTAATTAGTTCTTGCTTGTCGTATCCGCTCCAATTATCTAGAGCCTTAGACAAGTCTTCGGTATTGTTAAATTTATACATAGTTATTTATTTTCTTCTTAGTATCTTTTTTCAGTTGCTATTTCTTCCTCCCATAGATGCATCATAGCATCGGGGACTGCATAGTTTTCAAAGGATTTACCACTCTTGACTATGTCTTCACACGCATCATAGAATGAGTACTTATCGTAGTACAAGTCATCGGGGTCAATAGTATTTGTAGGGAATCTAATACCATCAACGAACTTGTAATCACTTGGCGTTCTTGAGTACAGCCAGTACAAGTCATGACCATCTCTAGTTAATAGATAGTCAAAGAAATAAGTCTTGTTTTCCATTAGTTATTTAATTTAGTTTCTACTCTGTTTTCTGTCTCTATCCATACCTTAGCCCCACAAGACAGAGGTTTGTCGGGACTATAAATTACTTTAGCTACTTCCTCGCCATGCTTATCATAAATGATAGCTTCGTGAGCATAGTCATTAGACTTGTAAGTCTTACAAGTAAGAACGGGGGCAGTATCCCCCGTCTTGCCATTAGACCTAATGATGTGTTGATTTACATGAATGATTGTTTTCATAGTCATTGAAAATTTAAGAGGGGGTCAAAGCCCCCTCGTTATTATTATTTGTCGTAGTTAAGTTTAGCACTTACCATTACCTCAAGGCTATCAGCGAACTGCTGAATAGCTGTATGAATCATAGACTCAACAGCATCAGTACTGATAGTACCTACACCTTGGTTCTCAATCTCTTCAGAGATTAATTGGTGCATACCATTTCGGTCAGCTATCTTTTCAGACACAGTCTGAGCAAGAATATCCATGTCAATGGTATCAGTAAAGCTATCTTGAAGCGAACCATAGTCTATGTTTTCGGAGACTTCGTTAATATCTAACTCTCTCGCTAAATCTTCCATGTCTATGTACCTTGCTAATTCTTGAACGTCTACACAAGAAGCAATGTCCGAACTATCAAGATTATCTGTGAGGTCATACATATCTACTTGTTCAGCGATATCTCTTGTAGAGATAGATTCTTTGGCTATGTCTTGCCAATCAGTATCATTGAACTCTTTTTGTAACTCGTTATGTCTGAAAGTTACATTGTCTAATTGTGTTTGGATTTTGTCAAGACCCAAGAACTTGATGATAAACTTTTTCATTTGATTGAAATTTGATTGATTAAAATTGTGGCAGTTTGCCGTTGTGCGTATACAAGATAGCATCATCGAATTGCCGTTGTCAAGTATTTTTTTACTATTACTTTTTTACTACTTCGTAGTAGTATCCCCAATAGATTTCGTGTGCCACACATCATGCTTGTAACACGAGTTGATGAGGTTGATAACTTCTCTTGGCGATTGGTCAGATGTTAGCCTAGAATTATTGCTCATGGTTATCTTGCTACCCGTAGCTACGTATTCTACGTTGTTTACAAAGTCATGAATGCTTGTCTTTGTAGGCACAATAGATACTATCTTTTCGGGGTTAATCCACGATTGAATTGAATACAATTCAGATGTGGGTTGGTCGTTTTTGAAGCGTTGCTTCTTTAAGCTTGTAATTAAAATCATAGTTTTATGTCTAATAGTTTACAGATTTCCTCGAAGTGTTGTTGACCACTTGAACTCATACGTTGGTGGTCAAAACTTAGTCCAAACATTAAGGTTTTCACTCTAATTAGTTTTTCTTGTGTTGTCATAGTCTTTGTTTTAGAATGGTAGTTCTACCCTATTAGTTTCTATTTGGCTGAGGTCGTGTACCATATAGTGGCATTCACTTTCTATATGCCCGAAAAACTCTACGAGTTCATCAGCATCATAGTTTCTTATTTCTCGTTCATTTACTTCGTAAGTGTATACTTTGCCTACTGCAAAGTCTAGGATTGTAATAGCTTGTGCCATAGTCTTTGAAATTTAAATTAGTGTTGTAAAATCTTGACATCCTTGTTGCCTTTGCCAACAAGTCCACTGCATAAGCCACACTTGGCGCAGTTACTTTTGTACCCAGCTTCTTTAGAAGCAGGACAAGACACAGCATTCTCACTACCATCGGTAGTAGCAATGAAACTGCGATATGCTTTCTCAGAGGCTGTAATAGCCTCATCTTGACTATGTGTCGAAGCCATGAACCACTTGCCATAGTCTTTAGCCCAGTCCTTGTTCCATTGGTGAGTGTACCCAGTCCAAGACTTTGCTACCCATACCATAGCCTCGACAACTTTGGTAGGCATCAAAGATGGCTCACCATAAGTACCGAACCGAACATAAGTGTTGAAGCACATCTCGACTATGTCGCCTTGCTTGTCTCTATCAAGAGGGGTCAAGTCTTCACGCTTGATACTACGTAGTAGTGAAAGGAAGCCAACATACTGCTGAAACTTGTGAGTATAACAGCCTCCGTTACCATTCCCTAAAGAGAATGGGCAGTCAAGACAATTACTCTTGTCAAGAGCAAAGAACTTTTTCATACCAAAGCCTTTGCTTGTGGTAGCTAAAGCCCATTGTTGTACACTGAAAGTGTAGGTTTGCACCAATGATGAACCATCGGATATCTTGTCGTTACTTGTTTTACCCTTACGGACAACAAAGACATTGTTGCCGTCAAGCCATACTACTTTGTTACTCATTGTCTTGAAAATTTAGTTATTAAAAAGTAGGAGGGGGAATCAACCCCCTCCGTAGGAATTACTTAGCCTTTGGTACAAGGTCGTATTGCTCTGCAATAGTATTGTACAAGACAAAGACAGGAGTTATAGCGTGAATCGGAGATTCAGCGGACTTAGCCATCAAGTCAGCATATTCAAATGCTTCTTCAATAGTTTTTCTTGACCCGAACAATCCCTCTACTTGAAGGGATATTCTTTCATCATTGGACTGAGCCTTAAGTTCAGCAATACGACTACGGTAGTAGTCAGCCTTGTCTTGATTACCATTACGAACAGCATCTTTGAGTCTTACTTGAAAGTACTCAAGCTTTGGTAAACGTTCTGAATTGTTTTGCTTTTTGTAAGCCATAGTTGAAAAGTATTTGAAAATTTAGTGGCACTGTTGCCGATTGATGGTGCAAATATATGAAACCGATTGAGGGGTTGTCAAGTATTTTCGAAAGTTTTTTTTCTTATTAAATTTATACTACGTAGTAGTAAGGCTGCCAATAAAATCATGTGCGCTCCCATCCATACGCAGATATGAGACCAGAGTCAAACATTCTTATAAGGTTTTTGTAGATATTTGTTGACTGAGGTCTTTTGCAGTGCTTGACTGCATACAAAATCTTTGTTGGTTCAAGACTTGAGCATTTCATCTTGAGTGGCGTGTAATAAAAGTTTGTTCTATACATAGTCTTGATTATTTTCCTTCGATTAATTCTTTTACTTTGTCTTCAGCGACTATATCGCCATTCTCATTATAAACATCTAAGTACTCTACTTCGTAGAGTAATTCATCAGAGTCTATGTACTCTCTGAGGTATTGGTGTATCATTCCGTCAAGATTATCTATCTTGAATAGTCTTGCATTAGTGTAGCCACCACGAACATCACAGCCTCCATGTATTTGAAGCATCAAATACATTTCATCATCGATTTTTATCCAACTGCCTTGCAGTACTTGGGACAAGTCAGAGTCCCCGTTGTAAGTGTTGAAAGTACTCCAATGGTCTCCATAGGGCAACTCATCTATCTCTATGTCTTGATTTTTAAGTGAGTCTAAATACTCACTTGCTTCCAATGAAACCCCGTAGAAATTACTATCCCAATTGGTTGCATCTCTATTCAATTCATTGAATTGCTCACATATATAGTCTATGTCAAGTTCTGATAGGTAGTGAAATACACTAACCAATCTTTCAAACCCTTGATACCTACTATCGTAGGTAATTTGTTGTTCGGTCTCGTTGTTAAAGTCTTCGATAGTCTTTGACTCGTTACGTTGCCAATTTCTGCCGTAGGCACTACCACTATCTAGCATATGCTTTCCAGTGTTCTCTATGAGCATAGCATAGACTTCTTTTTGCGCTTGTGTAAAATTCATAGTCTTTGAAATTTTAAATTGAAAATTTAAGGAGAGGGCTTTGAAACCCTCTCCGAGGGTTATTAATACTTTGTCTTGATGTCTTCCTTACTTCGTAAGGTCGATGATAGTTAAAGCCACATTCAAAGGCAAAGCCTCTAAGATGGATTGCTTCTCATTATCACTTGCTAAAGCAAGGGATACAAGAGCCTCTCTAACAGCTACGCTGTTCACTGAAGCCTTAGCGAAGCTAAAGGGAGACTTCGTCTCAGTCTTGACAGCTTTCGTTACTGCTTTAGCAGTAGGCTTGGTTACCTTCTTCGAAGGTTTAGAAGGCTTCGCCTTTACTTCCTTCTTGCCTTTGGCAATCTCGGTAAAGCTTCGCTTCTTAGAAGTACTTTGTACTTTGACAGCCTTCTTGCCTTTGGCAACAGTCGTGCTTAGTAACGTAGTTACTTTAGTGCCGTCTTCAAGGATTAGCATCTCACATTTATCTCCTTTGGAGATAGCCTTCCCTGAAAGGGAACAAGAGCCGTAAGCTTTCTTCGCTACAAAAGCGAAGCTTTTTACTGCCTCTATGACTTCGTCATTGTAGACTCTGCTGATTTTAGTAGCCTTGCTACTTGGTACTTTGGAAGTTGACATAAATTGAAAATTTATAAAGTTAATGCCGATGCCGTTTTGGTGTCGACCCTTATAGTATACTAACCTTGTCAAGTTTTTACCCCTTTAGGGGTAGATTATTATCCCCTTTAGGGGATGTTACAAATCAATCTTTTTTTTATAATAGTTTTTTATACCCTTTAGGGTATAGGTAGCCCATTATATTTCATGTGCCTATCCTTGATGCAGCATGATGTAGAGGTTAGGTAGCATCACATCAAGACAGAGTCTCAGTGTCTACCCTTCGTAGGTGTTTTGTCTTAACAAAATGTATGTGAAGGGGGATTGACTCGGTAGCCCGACCAACTAGTTTAGTATTTTATACTAAGTATAATCACCTAGTACAAGTCTTTGACTTGCGGTTGCCTAGTATAAAAAACCTAAAAGTTTGTGCCTAATTATTTATAATTAGAGGGGGTTGGGTTGCAGAATCCATTCCTGTACGCAGGCGCAAGCGTACCTATACATATATAATCCCCAAACTAAACATTTCTCAAAAAAATGCACGAATCTGCCAAGCATTACCCACTAGGTATTTATACCTATTGACTTAATCAATTATAAGTTGTAACTTTGCTTAGTCAGAAGGCGGAGTCCTTTAGAGACTTCCGCCAACGTCAATACTATAATAATAATCAAAGTAGTTGAATGGCGGTGCAGTCTGCACTTATGTTTCTAGGTATTGATGCAAGCAATCTTTATAATTTTATTGGTTATCTTTGTCCCTGTAACGGTTTTAAAACTAAGCAGTTACATATTGTATTCAAGGAAGGATGAAGGGGATAAAAAAGTCTAAGAAGAAGTACGTTCTATATATTGAGGGAGGAGCTATTCAGTCTAAACCTACCGACCCACCTAAAAGTGGGTACGGTGAAGTGATGAGCTACCTAACAAAAACAAAAGGGGGAACAGCTTCTGATTATGAGGGCTTGATGAATGCCATTGCTTTCCATGAAACGGGTGCAAACCAAAGGATGCGACCAGATGCTGTGCAGGAGGTTGTTGAAGGTGGTAAGGCGGTACGTTCTGGAGTAGGCAGGGGACTGTTTCAGTTTGAAGCTGGTAAAGGTGCTGGTGGTATTACTGCTGTAAACAGAACTTACAATTTATTTAAGAAGAATAATTTGGAGATACCTTCTTGGTTAACTGATGCATACAAGAGTGATTCATTGGATGCTTCAAGTCTTACTGCTGAACAGCAGAAAACGCTGTTTGTTGGTAATTACTTAGAGCACCCGAAAGCAAACTTAGGTGATTGGCAAAAGGGAAAAGTAAGCACAACAGACTTCTGGGGTAAATATCATCACGCAGGTGGTGATTCTACCGATTACGATGCTTTTAACGAAAGCTTAGAAGCTTATAAGGCATCAAGGAAGTAATGAAGGCGAAGAAGAGTAAGACATCAGAGTATTACGAGAAGAATCCTAAAGCAGCTGAAAAGCGTAGGAAGTATCAGCGTAAGCTCAACAAGAGTAAAAAGAAAAAGCTTTATAGAGCTTTTTTGAATAGGATGCG
>Ga0181390_1000988_pt1 | contig 12796 bp, 6 predicted proteins | sample 13SPOviralmetaG_FD_130085 | JGI IMG/M metagenome (GOLD analysis project Ga0181390, IMG submission 130085) | Marine viral communities from the oligotrophic San Pedro Time Series (SPOT) site, San Pedro Channel, CA, USA - 13 SPOT_SRF_2010-07-21 | ecosystem: Environmental > Aquatic > Marine > Strait...
ATTGGTTCGGGGCTTTTATGCCTCGCACCATTCTTAATAAATTTTTGGTATGGCAAAGTGTTTGCTATTTTAGGATTGTCTCTTTTAACATTTCAAGCGGTAGAGAAAAAATTATATAATCTTATCGTCTTAAATGTTGTAGGTATAATCGGTTATTTTTGGAGTTTAGTTTAATGTTATATATTTTTGATTTAGATCACACCGTTATCGATTCAAGCCACCGTCAATTGACGCGTGAAGATGGTTCGCTTGACCTTGACGCATGGCGAGAAAATTGCACACGCGAAAAAATCTTCGCTGATCGCTTGTTGCCGTTGGCTCGCATCATGCGAAAATTAATTGCAGATGATAATCACCAAGTCGCAATTTGTACGGCTCGCGTATTGTCTAGCCATGATTATGATTTTCTAATTGATCGCGGATTGTTCCCCGATTATTTGTTAGCTAGAAAAGAGGGCGATAATAGCAAAGATGACAAGCTAAAATATCGCGCTATTTGGAATCTTTTAACCTCGCTAAAAATTCCCCGCGCTCGTTGGCGTTCAAGTGTTACCTTGCTAGACGATAATCAATCAGTCTTGACAATGGCGAATGATCGCCTTAAAATAACAGCATTAGATGCCATTAAATTAAATTCACGCTTACAGGCTTAATTATGAAAAACATTATTTTAACATTAGATACCGAAACGGCTGACCTCTCTGGCAATGTCTACGATGTTGGCTATATCATTCACGACCGCGCTGGTAATGAATTGGCTCGGTTCAATGCGCTGGTAGAAGAAATTTTTACACAGCCTAAAATTATGATGGGGGCGTTCTATGCTAAAAAATTGTTCTCACATTATGCGCCTATGCTAGATCGTGGCGAAGTGGGCATGATGCCTTGGTCTGATATTGTTGATCGCTTGCGCTCGGATATTGTAGAGTATAATGTCTCAACGATTGCGGCCTATAACATTGGCTTTGATATGCGGGCAATGTCTAACACGCACAGAAGTCTAACGGGAGAAGCTCGCGTTCTACAGTCTAAAATCAAAGTCCTAGATATATGGCAATTCGCTTGCGAAGCAAAGCTCAAGAGTCGCAATTATAAACGCATTGCAGAATCGTTTGGTTGGGTATCGCCCAAGGGCAATATCAAAACGGGTGCAGAATTCGCTTATCGTTTTTGTTCGGGTGATCATGGCTTTATCGAAGATCATACAGCTTTATCAGATTGCGTTATTGAAGTTGAGATATTGCGTCAATGCTTCAAAACAAAAAAGAAAATACCTTATAACGTATATAACAAAGCGCCTTGGCGTATCGTTAATCCAAGCGCGGGCAATGACGCGCACGTCCATGGGAGTGTAGTAGCATGAACGAATTAGAGAGAGAGCAAGCAAAGCTAAACAAATTAGCAGAGAAAAATCGGGGGCGCGTTGCTGTTATATTAGAAGGGCGTGATACGGCTGGCAAAACGGGTACGATACGCACCGTTACCCAATACCTCAACCCTGCATGGTTCAGCGTATGCCTATCCTCTAAACCTAGTCAACATGAGATGGATCATTGGCTCGCATCATGGGGGCGCAAAATGCCCGCGCAAAATCAGATAGTATTCTATGATCGGTCTTGGTACAGTCGCGCCTTGGTTCAGCCAGTCAATGGTTGGTGTAGTGATAAACAGTATTCTAATTTTATGGCACAGGTTGTTGCATGGGAAAATAAACAGCCTATAACATTTATAAAAATGTGGTTGTCTATTTCAGAAGTTGAACAGCTTAACAGAATCAACGACCGCGAGCGTTCGCCTCTCAAGTATTGGAAGTTATCAGAGAATGATAAAATCGCGGTTGCAAAGTATAACGCGATGAGTATCAAAAAAGAATCCATGTTCAACAATTGCAAACAGTGGTTTAGTATTGATTACGATGACAAAAAATCTGGGCGGCTCTCGTTTATAAAAAGATTAAACAAGGAGCTAGAGAAGATCGTTTAAGCCTATAAAAATAGGGGTTTTTGAAAATAAAAATGTTAAAAAACACCTTGTTTTATATGCTCAAAACGCCTTGACAAAAAAATGCGCGCGGCATAGGGGGCGGTTATTAGACTGTACAAATTTTGACCAGCGCGCGCACCCCCACACGTACCACTTGGGAAAAATAAGACTTGACATCGGTGTTATAATTGTATATAATTTATCAATTCGGAGGATAATTATGTCACATGGTTTAAAGATACTTGCTAAAGACGGAACTACAGTAAGACTGGACACAAGTAGCGTCACTAAGACAATTATTGACAGTTTTACAGTTGCTGAAGGTACCGCAGGAAGTATTACAAAAACTTATTCCTCCATCGCGTCAGATATGGATATTTCTGTTACCTTGCTCCAAATCAGTACAGTTTCCACATATAATAAACAATTAATTCCTACTGTGACTATAAATCAAGCCGCAAAAAGCGTCACAGTAACAGGATCAACCGCAACAACAACTACTCAAGAAGGATATACCAGAAGTATTCTATCTGTAGAGTGTAGAGTTATAGTACTAGGTGAATAAGTAAATATGGCATTTGGTTTTTCTTCAAAAAACGACAACGGTAAGTATTTAATTACAGAGCAGACACACACACCTGCTTTACACTCTGTACTTATTAACTTTGATTCTTATAGTACTGTACTTAGTAACTTTGGCGGCAGTTATGAATTAACTTATAAAGTTTATGATTGTCCCACGGTTCCTATCCCTTTTTTCACAATGCCAGTACCAAACAAATCATACTCTATATCTAGGATAGCTCCAGATCCGGGCGATGCAGATTGGACAATAACTTTACTTACTAATGCTTCTCCCAATGATCTAGCTCCAGATAATGAGGAGCCCCCATTGGTTTTTGAGCCTGTAGCAGGCTATCAGTCCAACAGTCGAATGGTTACTAGTATAACTACGACTGAGTTGGATTTTACTCCAATTAAGCCAACAGAAGCCGCTACACATGGTTCATCTTCTTTTACTATAGGAGCTGTACATAAAGTTCCACGAGGCCTATATAACAATCCTGCTGTTCAAGGAATGAATGCAGGTAGTTACTTTGCCTGTTTCGATGTTTCTAGTTATAATACCTCAACTCAGGCATACACTCCTTTTATTCAGCCTATATTAGAACCTACTGCTCGAATTCAATTCGATGGTTTGTGTGATTCTGGAAAAGAGGTAAGTTATAAAATGCCTCTAACTTCAACAACTCCTTCAGATAGTAGATACGAAGGCTTAAATACAATACTTCAATTTAATGGAGGAGATTTAAGCTATAAAGGAGGTACTAATTGGAGCTCAACTAATCCTGAATACCCAAACAATACCTATGCAGGCGCAATTAATGCAAATATAGATAATGACTTACTAGGTGCAGTAAAATATAATTGGTCTAGAGGAGCCGACACTCCTGCGGGTTCGCCCATACCAGAATATAGTTATGACTCTGCTAGTAATACTCTAAGACTGTATGTAACAGAATGGGGTTCTCGTAATATTAAACAGGGTCAATATGTACAATATTACTATAGAGACTCATCTAATGTTACTGGATGGACTGGATGGAAAGAGATAGACCTAGTAGGTACTACAAGTAGAGAAAGAAACGTGCTTGTAGACGGGCAAACCGAAGTTGAAGAATATGATGCTTACTACATAGAATTAACCTACGATAAGCCGCCTTATGGAGCACACTTAGAAGATGCAACTTCCCCCGCACAGTCTGTATCTATAGAGGGTATATGGGGGCAAAATAATCAAACTGTTACTCAATATGACAGTATGGGTGGCGTAGACCCTTTTAATGATCGGCTTGAATTTATGCCTGATAAAGAAGGACGGCTTTGGAAGTTTACAGGCTTTTTTGTTCGTGGGTGGCCATCTGCAAGCATCAACTGGGGAGCATCTGACGGAAGCACTGCAGCTAGTACATTTTCTTCTGATTTTACAGAAAATAATATAGATTTTTTCCCTATACCTACTTACCATAACTTAGCATATAGATATAACTCTTACAGTTATAATGATAATCTTGAACCAGATACAGGAACAGTGCAAGATATGGCACGTAGAGATGCTAATGCATTTTCGTCTTTTGCTGACTTGAGAGGATTAGCAAACGCTTCTACACGTAGCACCATCAATCCAGTTACTGGGGAAGCAATAACAGTAGACAAGTATCAAGGCGTAACCATAGAAGATGGCATTGACGCAGGTAGGGTCGTACCTGCCCTTGCAACTAGTACTCCAAATGCTCTTATTCGACAATTTAAACCTCAATGGTATCGTACCCCTTACATTTATCATGGGCCTTCAACTTCCGATACAGTTGAAGAGATCTTTTTTCCAAAATTCACATATGTTGTGGCAGTTGACGCATTTAAGCCTTATAGGCTTGGTAGTACTATTAACACCTCCACCGGCGGGATTTATCAACCTGAGATCACGCATACTCTGCAACTAGGGAGTAATCTGGGGTTTAACCTGCCTCTTGGCATAAAGAACGACTCTACTAATGTTGATGTTGATGTATTTAACAAAGGAAACTCTAGCGAACGATTTTTAGGGTTCGGTAGCACTTTGGGCGATGAGTACTACCCAGAATTAAATAATAATATACCCGGGACATTTGTCAATGCTAGTGGAAAGAGCTGTGGGTTAGTTGCAATTAAGGATCAAGCCTATGGAGCGGGTTCGCTATCTTCAACTCAATGGAGGAATGAAGTTGCCGTACTAGACGAAGAGATCAAGTTTACGGAGAGAGACGTTAAACTAGTGGCAGACGCTACAGACTTTAACAGCATTTCTGGTTCAGGACCGGTTATAGCTGTATATGACTATATCAGCCTAACCTCCAATAAACCTACCGCTCTTACATTCAATGCTAGTCTTACAGCTGTTCCTTACACAGGTGGTTATCAAGCAGTTACCCCCGATGCTGCTCCAGCGGATAGAGGACAGTTTTCTATATACGATGTCTCAGTAAATCCAGGAGGATTGTCTAATTCTCTTACTGTAACTACTTATACAGCAGCTCACGCAAACTCAAACATAACATCGGCAACTGTTTATGGTACTTTGAGCTTACCATCAGGAAGCGGAAAGTTTTATAAGCTTCCAGATTCCACTAGTTTATCGACTGATGCTAATGCATTCCTTCAGTATGGTGTTGTTCGGTATGTTGTACGAGGGTATGATATAGAGGGGTACTATTTCCAAACCTCTGTTGACATAAGGATTCATAGAACAGAAATGGATACTACTTGGGATAATTATTATGGCTCTATAAACGGGATTGTAGCTAGTAATTCGCAGCTAGCCACAGTCAACCAGCAAGGCCCTAGCGACTACTTTCAATTGCTTAGTGATAGAGAGCAGCCTTTCTCTTATGGTATAGGACAAGATCTTACACGCGCTTTTATTCGCAGACATAATCTTAGCAGTACAAACAGGGGTTGGATGAATGCTTATAGTTATGGGGCTTTTGAGCGTTACAGAAGGTCTGAACTAGGTATTACTACTAGCGAACATTTCAATACCGGGGGTTTTTCAGATTCTTCTTCTACTTTTATTACTGAACAAATTACGCAACCACTAGTTGTTGCAAATGCTTTTCCTGGGTATGCCTCACAAACTCAGCTTCGGTTGAGGGACCTCGCCAGGACATTTGGTCAAAATATACCAGCTCAATATGATAAATTAATAGTTGTTGACCCTATTCTAAGCACAGAGGGTCATGCTTCTGCTTCTCAACTAGATTATAAAAATAATGGTAGAAAGTTTCATTACAAACACAAATATAAAGGCATAGAGTGGAAGAGCCTTCGCTATCCAAAACCAGATTTTTACTGCGATATTACTGCAAACTGCCCAACTTTCAGAAGCGGTGGAGAGACACTTTCAAACACCTATAAGTATGCAATAGATCATACTGAAAGCTATGAGAATGAATATCAAATAGATTTGGATTATATACCCAATCTTTCAAAAAATATTTCTGCTGTGCAATTCGGGGCTACTGGTCGTTACCTAAATAACATAGGTGGAGCAAGTGTTATTAGCCCTAACACAAATTTATACTTTCAAGAAAATATACTTTCTTCTACTATCAAATCTAATTATATAATAGGAAATACTCAAGAGCTGTTTTATCTTGGTACTGATGGAACAACTGTAGAGGGCACTAACTCTTATAATGTTCCAGGTATTTTTGACCCAGAAGTAAATCCAGATAATGAAGAGCTTATTTACATAGGGCTATATGGGAAGCAAGGCTCTAGTAGTGTTATTAATGTAAATATAGTAAACACCCACAGTCCAGATACTGTTATTACTAGGCCGGTGTCTTTAGTATTATCTAATTATGATAGTTTAACCTTTAATATAATAGTTCCTGAGTCCGTTCCTTTAAATAATGTATTTTTATTTGCAAATAGCACAGTAGCGCTACAATTTAATGGAACTAGCGTATCTATTCCTTCTGCAGGGGGTACAAGTACTACAACTGTAAATAATCGTACTGTAACAATAAAACGTGGAGCATCGGGAGTTTCAGGAACTAGATTTGGCACTCCCTCAGCTGGTTTTTCTAGCCATGATCAAATAGATTCAATTCTAGGGCTAAATCATGAGTACAACTCTAACGCCACTTCCGCTGCTACTAAAAGCCAGACAAACTCAAGTAACAATAATTACTTGTCTTCTCTTACAACTTTGAAACCTACAAGCGTAAATTGCGCCAAGGAGGCAAAGGAATTAACTATAGCTGTTACAAGTAGATTTTATCTTTCTTCTCCTGAGACCTTTAATCAGACTAAATCTTCAACTGAGAATGGATATGAGATTGTAGATGACTTTATATCGGAAAATATTTTTCCTTATTACCCCAACTCTGGAAAGGAATATCCTTTTTTAAGATTTAGTGGGGTTTGCTACGAAACAGATTTAACACAGTTTGGCTACTCTTCTTCGACACAATTTGCAAAACCTACAGATAATACGAATGACGAGGAAGTAATTTTTGTAGGTACTCAATGTAGTAAAGACGGTACTAGCTCTTTTGAACACATAAATATTAGTCTAGTAAATGACTATAAGGATCAAAATGCTACGGACTATGTTTCTTTCGCGGATTCAATAAAAGAAGATTTATATGGGGGAGCTCCTACTAGAAAAGTTTCCCTTGTTTTATCTTCCGCACATGATGCTATATGGAATATAACACTAGACCCGCAAGTTAAACTAGAAAATATCTATATAATGGGCTTAGGTACTCAAAGAGTCACGTTTGATAATAATGGTAGTGCTAATAAAGGTGTTATCTATACACTTACTACTTCAGGACCAAATTCAACTCAAACAGTACCTGCAGGAACTTACCCCACTAGTACACTACCAAACAGTATATCAATATCTAGATATAGTACTGAAATATGTGGGTATGCTCTTCCTAGTAAAGGAATATCTACTAATACGTACAACCCTGCTTATGGTGCAAATATATTTGAGGTGAGACGTAGCTCTGATCTAGGTCCTTTCTCAGAACCAGGTGTTACACTAAATTCAACTAATGTGAACTTAGATAGAATTTTAGGGTTTTCTCAATCTAATCTTGCTTACCCTTCAGGAAGTAATCCAAATAATGATACCCTTTTTGAAACTTGGACAGGTAAAAAGATAACAAGCTTTACTGGCTCTAATGATCTTACATCAGCTATTTTTGAGATAAAAATAGGCACTAACGGTAAAGAAGTAGAGCTTGCTGTTTCAGGAAGTGTGGGTCAAGAAGTTGCTACAGATACTACGTCAAACTGCACGTTTACAGAGCTGCAGTCAGGATATCCTAATTACTCAAAAGCAGACCACTCTTCTAGTTTTTGGGTAGATCAACCAACTAACGGATTAGGCGTATGTTCCACTACCCTAAGTGACTGCTATCACGATAACTTTGGGTATGGAGCAAGTCAAAAATTACAAAAAGTTACCGAAAATTTAAATGAAGAAGTTATTTTAATTACTGCACACAGCACCCCAAGCAAGTCTTTTACTTACTCAGATATAAACTATACTACTAATGTAATTACTCTTAACTCTCATGGGTATAGTACAGGAGATCAGCTAGGTTTCAGTTACTCAAGTAGACATAGAACAGTAATATCTAATATGGACTTAGACACTAATAACTATGAAAACCCCAATCTTTTTGTGCGTTATCTTACAGCTAATACCTTTAAGTTGTGTACAACCTATGCAGGTGCTTTCTCTGATAATGACATAGTAGAGTTTACAACAAGCGGAACATCGGGTAGTACTTCAACCATAAGACACACTCTTAGAGATCCTCTTGTTATTGAAATCGATAATCCTAACAAAAGTAAAAGGGATGTAACTTTAATAATTAGTCTATTCCAATCTGCCCCGATTGAGTTAAAGCTGCCTCAAAATCAATTTAAAATGAACTTAAAAAGGGTTATCATTGCAAGTGAAGATCAGTACTCACTTACCTATACTCCATATTACCCTATCTACACTTGGACAGCTGATTTACCTTCCAGTAGTTTTCCTTATAATGGAGTCGTTGCTTACGCAGATGGATATCAATTTCTTGTAGAATCAATGGGACTGTCCCTTGGTTACTATAGCTTGGGCGTCCCCAAAATAGGTGATTTCTCTCCTAGATGGGATTCTGCTACTATAGATAAGCTACTTGGGTTTAACAGAGTCGTTGACGATGTCAATAATATATTTGGGGATAGGTATATACATTCAAATTCCTTCGATTACTACCCACCAGGTACACCCTTAATTAAGGGTATAGAAGATTCTTCTTCTTTAGGTTCTTCCCTTAAAGTTACTACGTGGGCAGGGGTAGCATATAAAGGAAGTAAAGTAGAGATAGAACTTGCTGATACAATAGCACAAACTAGTTTCCTACAGTATGAAACAAGTGCAGAGCCTTTTTCTAGCCAAATAGCGAAGTTAAAGCTTATTAGTAATCCCCTTAATGGATCACTAACCGATTCAACTAGTTTAACTGAGGTAAGCTCCTTTAATCACAGTGTAAGCGGAACATATAAAAATGTAGGAAATAACTCAGCAGGTTCAGGGTGTAGGTTTAAACTTTTATCAACTGCTGCACCTAATGTTCTACATCCGGGAGAAGGTTATAGGCCTCAGGGGTACTACTCTCCTGGAGCCCTTAAGTATGAAATGTTTGCAGTTAGAGCAACCGATGTAGGTCATTCAGCACTTTCAACCTCAAATGCTAGTGTTAACTATTCAACTAATATAATTACTGTACCCACACATTATTTATCAACAGGGGATATGGTGCATTATAGATCAGCAGTACCCGAAGCTGAAACCCTAACAAATTTGGTAAATAATAATGAGTATTATGTTAAAAGAGAAAGCAGTACTAGTATATCATTATATAATTCAAAATTAGATGCTATATATTCTGCTGGTAAAATTAACCTTAGTAGGGAGGATCTCTCTAATACTGTTGATCAGTATTTTACGCCATTAGTTTTAGTGGCTCCTATCCAAGTGACTAAAGCCAACCCACAGTTTAAAAGAGCTGTGAGAACTTCATATAACAAAGTTAGTAGTAGAGGGTTTTTAAGCGATAACTTGTTTTTACTCAAACTACATCGTAATACAACTGAGTCCTCCAACAACAGTAGTGTTTGGGTGCATGACGGCTTTAATACAACCCCTAATACAGTGCAAACAATATATAGAGGTTTCGTACCTTCAGTAGCTTCTTATATGGGAGCAATAGATAATATTAATGGGTTTAATGTTCAACCCTATATGATTACTCAAGATGCATATAGTGGTTCCACCTATAACATTAATACCGGAAATGGACATAGATCGTCTTATAATAGTAATATATTATCTACATCATCTAGCTCTTATCTTTCTACTCAGTTTTTTGCGTATAATTATATTAGTGCTCTTGACACACCCTTTACAGCCACTGGCATTGGTAAGCCCTGGGAAGTAGAATTTGAAACCTTTACCCTGGCTACTCCTTCTAATCTCTCCTCCTTTGCAACTAGAAATAATTCTTATGCTGATGCATGGAACTGCTCTTTTTCAGATGATGAAAGCATAGGCTTTAATACTTTAAGCTCCATGGATCTTCCTGAAGATGCAACAGGATATGTGAAAGCTCGTTGGGGATTTTTAGACAGTGCAGCAACGTATACTGAAGCTGTTTATTGGGAAGGCATACTTGTAGCCACTAATGCTAGCAATTCTAGTATTAGTTTGCCAGAAACAGACATCCCTACTACTGTAGACAATCCTTCGGCAGGAATAACAGCGTTTACAGCTTTCTCTGCTTCTTCCAGCGACCTTTCGGCTAGCCACGATTTTTATACTGTGGATTTAGGAAAGCTCACTTTAGATTCTAGTTCTCATGGGTTCTTGGTAGGAGATCCAATTTATATAACATCCTTATCACATAATGGGGTACTAAATGTAGATGGGACTTCTACGGTTGTAGAAGTATCAGGGTCAACTGTATACTATGTTTTAAGGGGATCAGTACCCTCTGACTTCAACAATACCACAGGAGATGTTAGCAATAGTCCTAAGGCCATTCTCAACCCTTTTACTTACTATAGAGACACAACTACTGAAACTTCTACAAACGATTTTATTTTTCAAAGTATAAAAAAATACGGACCAGATTATTTAGGTGAATCTAAGAAGACTAGAAAAGGTTGGAATGAAGGTAACATACCTAATATATACGTATTTAGTAATGCTGATTCTTCGCAAACTAAAGACGCTACTGATGACTTTGGCTTACAAATACTACAGGCGGGTAGTTATCCTACGCTATTTGATTCAAGAACTGTACCCTTGCTAATAACTCAAACAGGAGACGTTTTTTCTAATTTTGCACCCTTTTCAAAGACTGTAACCGGTTTGTCAGCAAAGAGATTTTCTAACCACAGTTCGAAGTTTACCCCTGTAAATACTAAAGTCCTTAATACGCCCTCAGGAGCTAGCACAGCTTGGACTGGCGTAGGTCAAGGTACCCATAATAATACAGCATATTATTACAACGCAAAAGCTCAGTCTCATAAAGCCGCACGTTTTACTAAAACTGAGAAAAAGAAAGACTGTCCTGTTTGTAGTAAAAGAACGTATCATTATGTATGCGAATATTGGGCATTATATCGACCAGGGGTTCAATATAATTCGGGGCTATCTAAGCTTGAAACTAAATATATTACAGTTCAGAAAGGAGCACTTAGAACTAAATCAAAAAAGAAAAAAGGCGCTTTTAGCGGTTTGTTTGGTGGCGGAGGCTACGATTATTATCAAGGGGGTCTAGCTTCTTGGAATAATGAAACAATAAATACTGCAACAGAAGGGGTTTTAACAGTTAATATACCTAATTTAGGTTTATCTGAGTTAAATATTACTGCGTCCCTGGTTCCTCCCAACTCTAGCTATGTTCAAGGAGTTACAGGTCCCGCATTATTAAGCAACGAACCAAAGTTTCATCCCAGCTGGACATGGTCAGGCAATGATAGAAATGGAGCTAGTTCTGATAACTATGGTTTCATACAAATGGATGCAGGTGATATATTAAAATTAACTATAGACTTTGTTAGTTTTGGCGGTCTTGCATTGCTTAGTAGTAATCTTCCTTCAGACGATAGTCCCTCTACTAGGAAAATGTACTTAATGACAGATAATCCCTGGAATATAAATAACACTACTCCGGCTCATGTGAACTATACCGCTGTTACTAATGCAGATGCTGCATCTATAGCACCGCCCTCAAGTACTTTTCTTTTGCCAGAGGATATTTTTGTTGACGATGACGACGAAACTAAAAAACTTGTATTCGCCCCAAAAAGTCCAGGAATTTATTATTTTGCCTTTATTACTACCCAAGGTTATTATGCTTGGGGAGGCGCACCCGGTGGCTATATGTGGCACTTTTCTGGTGTAGGTATAGAAGTACGAGGAACTTAACATACAAAAAGACTTGGGGATCTGCTCCTGGAGCCATCAACTAAGAAAAATTTTTTAAAATTTTGGTAATATTTCCTTTACATTTTGCTCGAAGTTGGTATATACTATGTCTTCGAATAATCGAAAAAGCAACGGAGAGAAAAATATGAAAAAATTAGTACTATTAGCAGCGTTGGCCACACCTTTAGCGGTTGCAGGCCCTTATGTAACAGTTATTAACGATTTTGATTTGGACAAATTAGATCCAAGTGCAATCCCAAGCTCATTTGACGATACTCAAACTGATCTACGTGTTGGCTACGGCGGTAAGTATGGCTATGTTGAGTACGGTCAGTACGGTTCTGGCTTTGATTTTGATACTGGTGACAGTGCTGAAGCAGGTTACAAGTTCAATCTTGGTGGCTTCGAAGTAAAAGGTAAAGTCGAAGGTTACAAAGTAAATGATTGGGACTGGGGTGTAGAAACTGAAGTACGATACAATTTCTGGTAAACCTCTCAAAAGCCTCCACTCTGGAGGCTTTTTCTTATCCCCTGGCAAAAAAATTTCTTGACTTTACAGCCTGACTCTAATATAATTCTAAGCATGAGTAAAGAAGTAACCAAAATATCCCCTGAAGGACTGGAAATAGCGAATAGTTATTTACAGTTCGGTAATATTCGTGGAGTTTGCCAAGAACTTTGCGTACCTGAAGATACAGTAGTAGCAGCGTTAAACAAACGAGAAGTAAAACGTTATATTGATACTGTATACTTGGATATGGGATATCG
>Ga0181390_1000994_pt1 | contig 12763 bp, 11 predicted proteins | sample 13SPOviralmetaG_FD_130085 | JGI IMG/M metagenome (GOLD analysis project Ga0181390, IMG submission 130085) | Marine viral communities from the oligotrophic San Pedro Time Series (SPOT) site, San Pedro Channel, CA, USA - 13 SPOT_SRF_2010-07-21 | ecosystem: Environmental > Aquatic > Marine > Strait...
AATCCTGCTGTATGTACTACACTAAGATATGTACCATCAGTTCCAAGGTCATCATTTAATACTTTATGTGCTGTAAACATTACTTCTTTGGAATAGTTATACATAACACCAAAGTCAACACGATCATCTTTTGCTAATCCTGTATTTTTGTCGTCCCATACTTCAACGCCGAAGCCTACTGGAATTCCGTATCTACGTAATACTTGTGAACCTAAAGCAATACCTTGTTGATTTAAATTACTATCAGTAATATTATCTTTATGTCCAATTTGCATATATGATAGTTCTGCAAAGCCTGCTAAACTTACTGTACCGCCTAGGTACACTGTGCTTGCTTCTGCATCATAGCCTACACTAAATCCATACGGTGTTTCACGTTGCAGTCTATGTTGATCAAAATCAAATTCGTTATTGTTATTCCAGCCTCCAAATGTAAGTACAATTTTTTCATTGTGATCGATTCTACTATTAGCTTCTGTAATAATAAGTGGTAATCCAATTTTTGATGTCTTGGCAAATCCTAAACGCTGGGCATCTGTTTCGCCTATATAAAGTCTAGTATTTCCTAAACCAACGCCAATTTGTTTTTCAACAATTGTGTTATTTAATGTCGTATCTAATGAATATTGAGAATCAAACCGTGTGCTTGCTCCTGCCCAATCAATAGGCCCATCGATGTCAGATTGAACTCCTACAAACACTTCTGCTCGTGTATCAAAATCTGAATCATAAGTATCCGGGTCATAGAATACTTCAATATTACCGTTAACAAACATTCCTGTTGGTAACGCTGGTGCTGACTTTTCTAAATCAGCAACTCTTTCTTCAAGAGTTTTTGTGTCTGCAAATGCCTGAAATGATATCAAAGCGAAAAGAGCAGACATAATAACTAAAGTCCGTTTCATTTTTATTTTCCTTTCGAAAATAGTTGGGGTTATTGTAGCCGTATTTAGTAACTACAAAAAAAAGATCAAAAAAATAGGACCCGAAGGTCCTATTTCCCAGTTTATAAAAAACTTAACTTACTGGAAGCTAACTGCACTGTTAGTGATATCAACTTTCCCTAAGTAGTCAGCTGCGTTACCAAGAGACGATGCTGTGTTGTTTAACTCAACATATCCGTATCTTGTCATGAAGCTTACTGTAGGTTCGAATGTACCTGGATCAAGTACAACGCCTGAAGACATAAGTGGAATGTATGGACAATAGAATGCTGCCGCATCTGATTCACTTGAGCCTTTATAACCGATTAGCACTGGGCTGTTATCGGCAGCATATGTGTTAACATATACTTTCATTGCGTTGTTCAATGTACCAACCATTTTAGTGTTAGTTGGTGCTTCGAAAGTACCTTCAGTTGTACGAGCGAACGCTGAAGTTGTTGCTGATTGTAGGATTGTTAACGCGAATGGCGAAACAACTGCCCAGTTACCAGCACCACGTCTTGTACGCTGTGCAATTAAGTTACTAACTCTGTTGATTTGAACTGCAAGTGCTGCATGTTCGTCGCCAACAAAAGTAGCTGTACCACTTACTGCTGATTGGTCATAAGTTTCAGCTGCTGAACCAGCAAGTGAACTTAAAGAAGCTAACACTTCTTGATCAATTTCAGCGGTAATTTCTTGTGCTAAAGCAGCCATAATTTCTGCTTCTACATCGATACCGTGTTGTGACTGAGCATCTTGAGCTGCTTCAAAAGTCCAACGAGCACTCAACTTACGAGTTTTCGCTTCAACTGTTTGTTTCAAGATTTGGATGCTTAGTCTGTTACCCGCCGCACCTTCTAAAGCTGCTGTTGAAGCTGCTTTATCATCTGCTGCTGCGCCTGAATAACCTTCAGCGATTTTGAATGGGCTTAGAGCCTCATCGCCTGCTGCTGTGTCTGTTCCGTTGGTGCTGTTAAAAGCATCTGCGTAACGTACACGTAGTGTATGAATCTGACCCACTGGGCCTGTCATAGGCTGTACGCCTACTAATTCATTTGCAATTACTGTTGGCATGACACGTCTGATAACTGGTAGAATTACTCTGTTTAGAGTAGCTACATTACCTGAAGATGTAGCACCAGCTGTTGCAGCCTCACTTAAATACCTACGAGTATTTTCAAGTGTTGATTGCATAACAGCTTTCTTGTTGCCGCTAAGGCCTTCAAGAAGTGCAGTTTTTGTGTCTTGCCAGCGACTTTCTAATAGTTCTGACATTTTAGTTTCTCCTATATTTGTAATCCAGCTAGACGTTTGATATCAACTACATTGTTATCTGCGTCTGCCTTTGAACTAACGTTATGTTCTTGTCTGTTGCCTGTTATTTGTGTGCCTTCTGCTAAAACTGCCTTCTTCTTAGCTGGAGTGTTACCATCAATTACTGCTGGTAGATACTTGTTAAAAGCATTCTGAAGTTTATCAGTTTGAACGCTTTCCAGTAAGTCTGACATAATTTCTGTTTGATCTTTACCCAAAGGTGCAGTCAAATCATTCATTATTTGTTTTCTTTTTGCTGATTCAATTAATGCCTTCTTTTCAACATTAACAGATTCTGCAATATTTTTTGCCTTTGCAGCTAACGACTTTGCCTCAACAATCTGCTTTTCTTTAGTAGCAATTACTTGCATAAGTTTCGCAGTTTCTGATTTTTCGTTTAGGTAGCTGTTTGCATATTCGCCAGCAAATGCTTCGAATAGTTTACGACCAAAGTCGTTTTTGCGAGCAACTTCAATATCTTCTTTCAGTTGTCCAATCTCTGAATTTAGAGTCTTTCCAACTGTTTCGGATACTAATGCTGCACTTTTTGCTACAAAGTTCTTGCGAACTTCGGCAAATTTGTCTTTAGCTTCACGTACAAGTTTAACCTTGGTTTCTGCTAAGTCTTTTTTGTCTTCGTAGAACTCTGCTATCTCTTTCGATAACGCTTCCACCACAAATTCTTCAAGCTGCGAAAATTTTCCTGCCATTGCTTTCTGATCTTCGTGTAGTTCGGTAACTTCTGTCTTTAAAGACTCCATTACAAAGTTTTTGAGTAGTTTAGCATTTTCACGTTGGGCAACAGCATATTTGGCTTTCGCCTCAGCTAGTTGCTTACGATCTTCTGCAAACTCTTCAAGTTCTGAACTAAGACGCTCTTCTAATAGCTTGTCAATTGACTCGACCATAGTTGATTTATCATGTTCATACTTTTTAGCAAACTCTTCACGCAGTTCAGCAGTGGCAGAGATACGATTTTCTTTAATCTTACTTTCCCATGCTTCTTCAATCTCGCGGCGGACGTCTTCTGAAACAACATCGTTTTCGAATAGTGTTTTTAGTGCATCCAACATTTTATTGTCTCCTGTTATTGGAGTCGACTGATTATGTTAATCAGCGATTCTTTTAAATATTTTTGTGCCTTTGGGTCTTCTTTAGTTGCCTGTGCCATTTGATATGCCTTCATTCCACCGCGAGCATTCATTAAATGTTCGTAGATTGGTGTCGGGTACGCACCAGGGGCGCTTGGCTGTGCCACAACGTCCACGGTGATTATTTCGAAATCAGAAACTTCGTTGCCGCCGTCTTCTGATACATTTCCACTACCACGTGACGAGACCCCTAGTTTAACGCCGCTTTCCAGCATTGTTTTAACTAGGTTACCCATCGGTGTTGGTAGAATTTTTAATTTACCATAACCGTTTGCATCATCCATCCAGCATTCGCTGATCATATGACTTACACGGTCTAAGTTAATGTTAAGGCCTTCAGGATGATCAACTTCTCCGAGAACACTGTATCCTCCAGTAATTTGATCATTGAGAGTTTTGACAGCCCTGCCAATTTCATTCACAGGATACACACGCTGATTAGCGTTGCGTACTCCGCCTTGTATCATGATACCTTTCATGTACAAGTCTTTTCCTTCGTTAGCAGACTCAACAACCATTTTAGCTGCGTCGAATGTCAAATGCTCTCTTAAAAAGTTACTCATTCTTCGTCCTTAATTTATACCGCTTACTTAGCGCGAGTACTTACTTTGTTAAGTGTACTTGTTGCCGCTTTGTCAGCAGTCTCTGGCTTGCCCTTTTTCTCAGCGCCGTGGCCAGGTTGTGCCTTCAATGACTTGGAGGCTTTACCGCCTGGTACATTTACGTTACCAGCCGAATCTTCTTTTGACGATGTGTCGCTTAATGCTGAACCTTTTACAGTTGAACCTGCGCCTGCTTCTGGATCACCAGATACTGCACCTTGGTTTAAGTTGCCTGCTGTTCCGCCCATGTCATTTTTACCAGCTACAGCTGATTTAGTACCGTTAGTACCTGTATCACCCATTGATGCTGTTACTTTTTCGACATACTCACGCATTGTTTCTGTTTCTGATTTATCAGCTTCGTCTACTTCTTCGTCAGTTGCTTCGTCTACTTCTTCGTCAGTTGTTTCAAAAGCCATTGCTTCTTCTTCAGCTTCGTCGTCATCGCCTTCGTCGTCTGCATCCATGTCCATGTCCATGTCGCCTTCGTCGTCTGCAGGTGCTTCGTCGTCACCCATCATCGAATCAAATTCTGCTTTTAAATCTTCTAGAGCATCTTCAAGATCCATTACACGATCTTCTAACTCTTCTTCTCCGCCTACGTCAGCGTGATGATCGTCTGCATCTGGTTCCATGTCGCCCATCATATCGTCTGCTGGATCGCCGCCCATGTCCATTGGATCTGCTTCAACTTCAAATTCGTCTAAGTCAAAGTTTTCTTCTAAGTCTTCATCTGACTCATCTACTTCTTCGTCAGTAGCTTCATCAACTTCTTCATCTGACTCATCTACTTCTTCGTCAGTAGCTTCATCAACTTCTTCGTCGTCTAGATCTGTCTCTAGTAAGTTTTCATATATTTCACGTGATTTCTCAACCACAATCTCATGGAAAAGCTCTTCAGCACCATCTTTGTCTTCGTTGACAAGGCGCTCAAGCATTTCTTCAAATTTGTTTAGATCTGCCATTTTTTTTCTCCTGTTAAATGTTTACCTATGGTAAGGCTGTCAGTTGTATTTAACATATAGGGAAAATATACGTGGATAATAGGCTCAAAACGAACCTTTTTGGTTAGTATTAGAGAATGTTGAACATTTTTTTAAAATCTTCAACTAATATATGCTCTAAATTGTTAAAACTATTTAGTTCTTCGGGCACATAATTCTCTTGTGTTATAACTCGATAAAACTTAATATCTTTATTTTCTTTTATACATTGCTTAGTTTGTTTAAGCCAATTACCGTAATATGTTGCAGGATCTGTTGTTTTCTTATAATTTGGTGTACCTGCATACATATTATTAACACTTTTTCCTAAATTTAAACCTTTGTAATCAAACCCAAGTATAAAGATATTTTTTGGTTTATGTGTAGTTGCTAAATGTAATGCTGTTGGGCCACTGCTCCATCCTTTGCTCGGTGTGAAGAAGTTTAAATTTTTAATATTACGATAAGCTCTATTTGGATTTGTCCAAACGTTAGGATGATTAGTTAGATGTTTTTTTCTATCTAATTCTAGAATCATTTTTACATCAACACATATCAAGTAGTCTGGATCAAACTCTCGATACAATGCATTACATCCATATATTTTTCCAAATTCTTTAATTTGATGTAAGTCTATATCTTTACGTGATGTTCCGTTACCTAGAACAAATGCATATGACTTATTGGTATGTTCGTTAGGCTTAGTTACTTGCTCTTGAATGTGCTTAACAGATTTAATCCGTTTGCGTTCTGCAAGTAATTGTTTTATTTGTGGTTTAGTGTATTTAGATTTATCTAATTTTGCCATTGCACATTACTATCATCTTTCTAAAGAGCTGCCGACGCATCAGCTTGTGCTGATAATCCGTACATTTGCCTAACAAACTCTAATTCCTTAGCTTGCTCTTTAGTATGTACATCTGCTGATTTTCTTGCTCTATTAATCTGACGTAATGTTAATCTTGTTTTTCTACTGTCCGAACGCTTAACCACAGAGTCGTCATGCTGAGGTTCATAACTATTATCCTCAGTTGGTTCAAGTGTTTCTTTGTCGTAGTAAAAAAGTTCTCTTAGTATCATGTATCTATTTATCTTTATACTGTTTGATCTGTAGCAGGTGGAGCAGTTCCGCCACCGATGTCTTGTCCTGTTGTAGTTTCTGGCGGTGTTGCTTCGTCGCCTAATGTTGGATCTGTTGTGTCAGGTGCAATATCTTCAGCGCCGTCAAGATCTGATGATATACCCGATGAACTAATTCCTGCACTACGCATTTCACCTGCACTATCGGTATTTTGTGCTCCAAGAGTTTCGTCGTTTTCTTCACGCCACATACGTTCATTTTCTGCAATTTCTTCAGCACTCATTCCTAAGAAACGTTTCATTGCAAAGCGATTTGACAAATACGGTATGGCACTCATTTGTGTAAATGTTGGTACACGAGCATTGTCAAGTTCTGATTGTCTATATGCAGCAAAGTTTTGCGGTGCTTGGAAGTCTAAGTCAAACATTGATACATCAATGTTAACTCCTTGTTCTAACAAATAACGTTTAAAGTCTTGATTAAATTGTTCAACTATTAACCCTTGTAGTCTTTCACAATAATTATTAAATCTTAATTCTTGTATGTAAGCAGTTCCAACTCGTCCATCTTGGAAAGAGCTTGCTCCGTCATCAGCACCCGTAGGCAAATAGCTGGAAGGTATTCGTAAACCGCGTACGAGCTTATTAGTAAAATATCTAAGGTCATCAATTTCTCCTAGGTTAGTACCACCTGGTAGTGTATCAACTTTAGATCCACGTCCTTCAGCAGTTTGTGGAAAGAAGTAATCTTCGTTAATTGACAGAGGATTGTATGAACTGTCTACGACATTTGATCCTCCTCCAGTCGACGATGGGATACGTCTTTGATGTATTTCCGTTTTAACACGTTCCACAAATTGCATAGCAAGGTGTGATGGCATGTTGCCCACATCAACGTAGAATACTCTGCGCTCCGGCGCACGTTGTACTCGATAGATAATAATAGCATCTTCAAGTAATTCTTTTTGTTTGTATACTTTAAATATACTTTCTAATAAACTGTTACCAAAAGGATAGTTTTGATCTAACCCTTCAGACAGGCTAAGGTGAACTACATGCTGTGCATCAATTGCAACTTCGCCTTCTTCGATTTGATATCTGCTTCCAGCTTGTTGCGGTGAATTACCAACCATTCCTCTACCGCCGCCAGTAAAGTAACCTGCATTAGGTGCTGTACCGCCTGTAACATTTCCAGTAGTTTCAAATGGAGTTGTAGCAACCATTTCTCTAAAATTTAAATTTACATCTTTAATAATATATTGTTCAGGACGCTTGCCTTCTGATTCGTTAACAATAATACGTGTAAGTTTTGCAGGATCAACATGAAACCATTTTTTAGTTTCTGGATCTCTTAAAAATATTGCATCTCCGTATTTGAATACATTACGGAATATTCTAAACATACGTGTTTCAAACTTTTGTGTTTTACACCATTGCTTTAAATACTGTCCTAATATAGTTACTTCTGAATTTGTTGCTTTTTTAAAAAAGTTAAATTTAAAGTTAGTACTATTTTCGTCATTTGTTTGTGTACAAAACTCAGCAAGGATATCAAGTGCAGCATTAACTTCACTATCATTGTCCATAGTGTTGTATTGTCCGTAGCGTTCAACTCTATTCGGTGAACCTACATACACATCAGGCAAGTAACTTGAATAGTTTGTTCTTGCCGGGCCCGGTTTTGAATTTGCAGCAGTTCCACTTAAAGGACTGTATGCTCCGTTAGTTGAATTCATTGAATCAACTGGTGTAAAATATTTTTTCCAACTCAATTTACATGCTCCTTAGCATATCGCCATCTAGACCACTAATGCCTTTTCTGACTTTATTACTCATTTCCACGTTCTGTGTACTTACAGAAACTAATTGCTCAAGTTTCGGAACAAGTGTGCTTTTCATTGCTTCTTCAAGCGGTGCTTTAATTTGCCTTGTTAAGTTGTTCATCATTTCTTCAATATTAGTTTCATTTTGTATTTGCTCTGGCTGTTGTACTTGTGCCGGGATTGTTCTTATTGTATTTAACATTCCTTGAAGGGTTGTTGAGGTGTTCCTGGACTCGTTCATTGCTGAACTCATACCTTGCACAGCGCCTAGTGCTGATTGTGAAACTATTGCTTGCATTTGATCAGGAGTAACTACTGCTTCTAAACCATGCAATTTTGCTAGTGTTTCGCTTCCAAAATTTTGAAATAACTTTCCTTCTTGCCCCATAGTACCTGTGCTATATGCCGGAACGTTGATATTTTGTATTGAGTCTACTAGACTTTGTACCTCTTCTGGACTTAAAGTTCTATGTATACTAGGATTAGTATCAATAATAATTCTATTTATAGCACTAGTTAGTTGTCTAATACTTTCTCTTGCATCGTCATCATTGGCATCAGCAGCTAATCTGTTAATGTTTTGTTCTAAAGATGATACTATTCGTTGTACCTTTGCAGTTGCTTCTGGATTCTCTTCATCAGATAATGCAGTTGCTCTTCGATTTAGAGCGTCTATTGCTTGTTGGGCTTGCTGCATTACAACATTTGCTCCTGCTCGAGGACTATTAGCATCTCCTAATATTTCTCTTAGTACGCCGTCTATTCCTTCATTATATATATTTGCTAAACTTAGTTTAGTATCAATATACGCTTGAAATTTATCAATTCCTGTTTCAAGTGTAGAGAACATTCCGTTAACAACATCTTCTTGCATTTCCATTGCAAGCGACTGTACTGTTCGCATACTTCCTAAATACGCATCAAGAATTCCTTCACTGCCTTTTTCTTGAGCTATTATATTTTCGTCAATCATTTTTTGTTGAGCTTCGGCCATTTGATCGCCAGTAACTTGGTCAAAGTCAACATTGAACATGTTAGCTGCAAATTCTCGAATAGCATCGCCACCTACTGCAATTCCACTATTGAGTTGAGTTACTATATCCATTGATGCACCAGTAATCTCTGTTGCACCTCCGAGCATTGCCTGTCTAATTAAAAACTGGTTCTGCCTTAGCATCTTTGCTTCGCCGATTGCATTATCCATTAATATTTGTGCTCTAGTCTCGTCACCGGCTAAAAATGCGTCTCTTGCTGCAAGTAATGATTCTCGTAATTCAGGTGCGGCAGCATTTAATGCCATCATCGCAGGATCATTAGGATTTGGAAAGCCTCTAGTAATTAAATCTGTTGCAAAATCTTTTACTACAGGAGCTACTTCATTTAATTCTTGTAAACCATTTCTAAGTTCGTCTTTTACACTTGTATCAAGACCTGCACTAAATGCAAATATATTACCCTGTCTTGATATTTCTGCTGCTTCTTGTTCAAGTTGTTTAATCTGTTTACCAGTTAATCGTGCTAGTTCATCCATCGTTTTAGCAAAGTCTGTTGAAGCTCGATTGCGTTCAAAGCCGGACCGGCGATCTCGTATACCGCTTATTGCTTGTATTTGATCATAAGCTAAAAATGAATCAGCTATAGTTTCTGATGTGTATCCTAGTCTTTCAAGTTGTACTCTTAAAGGATTAAACGTGCCATTTACTTCTGCATTAAATATAGTTTGACTAGCTAAAAACTGATTTACTCCGTTTTGAGCAATGCCGCCTATAGCTGCAAATGCTCCGCTTGACTCTGATACCATTCTAGATAACTGTTCGAGTTGTATGTTTGCTCGACCAGTAGTAAGTATCATCTCGTCTATTTCGTTGTTAAAGTTAACACCAGAACGTGTTAATCCTTGCCATACACTGATGTAACCTTCAGCAAATTTCATTGACTGTGCTACTTTACCGTCTAGTCCAGGTATCTTATCAAGTATTTCTCCAAAACTTTGAGGAGCACCTTTTACTAATGCACCGACAATACCGCCAAGACTATCTAGTGCGCTATTAACTCTACTTAATGCACCGCTGTTTAAGTTTAATTGATCGGTATTATTATTTTGTGCGTCTTCAGACATTCAATATCGTTCCCTTGGTAATTTTCAAGATATAAATAATTATATAATATATTTATCCTAAGGATTATATACATGGAAAACTTTACAAGCCCGTTACAAAAGTACAAAAGGCAACCGAAGCTAGTTATTGATTTGCCTAGCAAAGGTGCTTGGTATAACGAAAAAATAATAGATAAGTCTGAAGAACTTGAAGTCTTCAGTATGACTGCTAGTGACGAAATTGTTGTTAAAACACCTGATGCATTAATTACAGGAAATGCTGTAGTTAATATAATTCAAAACTGTATTCCTTCGATTAAGAATGCATGGCATATTAACTCTCAAGATCTTGACTACATTTTAGCTGCTATAAGAATTGCATCTTATGGAGACAACATGACAGTATCACATGCTTGTTCAAAATGTGGGAATGAGGACAAATTTGGATTGCCGTTACAAACACTGTTAGATCATTTATCAACAACAGATCCTGTGTACAGTGTACAAGTTAACGATTTTACAATACGTTTAAGACCATTAACTTACAAAGAAATGATTGAGAATCAATTGTATACTATGAAGGTTAGACGAGAACTAATCCAAATGAACAATTCAGTTAATGATGCTGAAGCTAAAGATAAGTTGTTAAATGATATTTACGGCAGAATTAACAAACAAACAGAAAAAATTATATGCGATGGTATTGTAGATATAACTACACCTGAAGGTGAAACAGAAACTAACCTATTGTTTATTAAAGATTTTATTTTAAATAATGAAGGCATATATTTTGAAGCTGTACAAAAAACGTATGCTAATAACAATCAACTTCTGTCAGTTCCAAAGACAGATGTAGCCTGTAGTGAATGTGAAAATACTGATAGCATTGCACCAATGTTGGACTATACAAGTTTTTTCTTGAAACAATAATCCCACTCTCGGATCCTGACATACAGGATCTATCTTCAAAATTTGAAAACGAAGTTAAGCGTATCAAACACGAAATTTACAAACTTTCTTGGTACATGAGAGGCGGAGTTGATTCTTACATCTTACTAAATCATACAGACTTAGAAGATTTAGATATTCTAAATGGTATTGTAAAAGAAAATATTGAACTTACTAAAAGTTCTAAGATGCCACTTATCTAGTTGTTAGTTACTCGACAACGGATTAGGAACTACGCCAGTTGGGTTAGCTTTTGGCACAGTTTCTGGAGCAGTATCATTTCCATTATCAGAGGAATCAGCAGGATCATCAAATAACCCTCGCATATCATCTTGCACAGATTGTGGAAGAAGTTTAATTTCGTCTTCGTTACCTTGGAATAAAGATGTAGCAAGATTAGGATCACTTAACTTAATACGGCTCATAAGATCAACTTCAGTTGCTTGTGCTTCAGGATTGTCAAATATTTCTTCAGCAGTCCAATTCCATGCACTTTCCAAAGCGGCGTTAAAATGAGACATAGTTTTAAATCCCATCTCACTAACATATTTTCCAATATCATGTTGAATAGCGGCAATCATCCATTCTCTAACTGTTGCACTGCTCATTATTAGATATGTTAGCCCAGCCATACCAGCTTCAACTATTACTAATTGCAAAGCATTCTTTGCAAGCATAATAAAAAATCCACCACCTGTAACAACACTAGCACCTTGTTGAACAGCCATAGTTGTCCAGTTCCACGCTCGTATTATTGTTTTTATTGGTCTTAACACTGCTGGCACGCCTGCAAATACAGCTCTTGCAATGTCAGGACCTGCTGTGATAGCAAACCACATACCTAACAAACGTTGTGATGCTGTTTCATAATCATTAGCTAATTTTTGAATTTCTGCATCACTTATTCCTTCTCTATCCATTGCTTGTAAAGTTGCTTCGTTTAGATCTAACAAGTGTCCTCTAAGTGCTAACCATCCACCAGCTTGAACACCAATGCTAAGTGTATAGCCAGGTAAAATTGTACGTGCTGTTTTTGCTGTTAGTCCTTGAAGGAAAGTTTTGTTTTGTCTAACGGCTGTTTTAGGATCGTCACCGAGATTAAACAGTGTAGCTTTAGCATCTCTACCTGCTTGAGCTCGACGAGCTGCGGCCTGTTGAGTAAATGCTTGTATTTCAGCTCTAGTATAAGTGTGTCCGCCAAATTGTATTGTTCCGGTTCTATTAAGTCTACGCTGATCTCCTTTACTCAGATCATCTAATTCAAGAGGTGGTTTTTGAGCTGCTGGTGCTGCAGGTGTTGTACTTGTATCTGCTGCAGGTGTTGTAGTTGTTCCAGTTCTTAAGTTACCTCCACCATCAAAGTTTAGACGCGGTAAGCCTTTAGCCTCTCTAGCGGCATTGACAAATGCTCCGCGATAACTTTTAGGTATAGGTTGATTTAATCTAATATCAGGATATTGAGAATTTGTATTTTGTGCAATGAATGATGCTCCGCGCCATTCTGCTCGAATACCATTCCATAATGCTCTATCACCAGCATCTAATTCAAACGCCAATACATTTTCGTTTATTATTTGATGAATTGCTACCATACGACTATATCCTTAAATTCTTATACAGTTATTTATGTCTCAACTTCGTTGATCCAAGTTTTTCGTTAACACTCAAACTAAACACTTCGTTTGTTGATAGAAGTAAATGAATATAAAGATATAAATGCATTATTACGAATGTAATAATGTTTAAGTTTCATGTAGATTGTTTCAGTCAGACGGAACCTGTTACGGTCCCATCTAATCTCAAAATGCGCTTCATGTGAGTCTGCACCAGCCGAGACA
>Ga0181390_1000997_pt1 | contig 12756 bp, 9 predicted proteins | sample 13SPOviralmetaG_FD_130085 | JGI IMG/M metagenome (GOLD analysis project Ga0181390, IMG submission 130085) | Marine viral communities from the oligotrophic San Pedro Time Series (SPOT) site, San Pedro Channel, CA, USA - 13 SPOT_SRF_2010-07-21 | ecosystem: Environmental > Aquatic > Marine > Strait...
ACAAGATATCATAGACGAGATATTTGAAGAAACCACAAATGAAGATTTGAGAAACTGGTTTAAATCCAAGTGGGTTAATATCGGTAAGAAAGATAAAAGTGGTAAACATCCCCCATGTGGTACAAGTGGTAAAAAGAAAGGATATGCTAAATGTGTTCCTGCCAAGAAAGCCGCATCTATGAGTAAAAAAGAAAAAGAATCTGCAACTCGTAGAAAAAGAGCAGCACAAAATAAATCTAATAGAGGTGGTAAATCATCAGCAGGACAAGGTAAAAAACCCATAAATGTATCCACTCACACAAAAGGAAAAAAATCTGGAACTGGAAAAGGTTCATAGTATATACTTATATAAAACATTGTTACATAAAAATTAGGAGAATGAGTAAAAAAAAATCATTAGTTTCTGTTAAAGTAATTAAAGGAGATATTAACAGAGCACTTAAAAAATACAAAAGATTAGTAAGTGATAGTGGCCACTTATTAGAACTTAGAGAAAGAAAATACTACAAAAAACCCACAACCATCCGTAGAAGAGAAAAACAATTAGCAGTTAGAGAACAGCAAAAACTAACTATTTTGGAAAAAATAGAAGGAGGTGATACTACTGTTAAGATGTTTACTAAGAAAAGAAAGAAAAAAAAGGGTGGAAAACCACAAAATAAAAATAAATCTACTAAAAATTAGTGTTTTTATTATAGATTGTATATTTATATACTGAATAACCTACCCAATGTAGGTTCTTATCTTAGGTTTATGAATACCCACGATTCTTATGTGAGGTGACCAAACAAACCGTTTTAATTTAATCTTATTGAAAATCCTTAAATATTTTCACGAAACAAAAACGAAAGGTAACTATTATGGCAAATTCAAATTTGTTAAAAGAAGCTATCGCTGATGCTAAAGCTGTTCGTGAAACTGCAATTGCTAATGCCAAAATCGCTTTAGAAGAAGCTTTCACTCCAAGATTACAATCAATCTTATCTCAAAAACTTCAACAAGAAATTGAAGAAGGTGAAGAGGAAGATTCAGTTGAAGAAACTGATGTAAAAGTGGACGAGGAAGATATTTCTGAAGAATACGATAAAGATGATGCTCCTGATGGAGATGCATCTGATATCGGAGATGGAGACAATAAAGCACCTGCAGATGATGCAAACTCTTCATCAGACGTAGCTCAAGAAAATCCTGACACCGAAGCTGAAACTGCTGAAGTTGGTTCTGAAGAGGACGATACTGAAGTTGTTAAAGAAGGTGAAGAGGAAGAAGAAGAACAAGTATCTGAAGATTCTCACGAAGATGTTGATGAAACATATGGTGAAGAAGAAGAAGATGAACTTGACTTGGAATCAATCATTAAAGAACTTGAAGAAGAACTTGATGATGAGGAAGAGGAAGAAGTAGCTGATATCGCATCAGATGAAATCGAATCTCACGAAGAAGAACACCACAATGAAGGTGAAGAATCAGAAGAAGAATCTACTGATGAAATCGCTGAAGAAGAAGGTGAAGAATCTGAAGAAGATTTAGATGAAGATATCGACCTTAACGAAATCTTGAGAGAGATGGGTTATGGTGATGATGAAGAATCTGATGAGGTTTCTGAAGAAGAAGAAGCTGAAGAAGGTGATGAACTTGACGAGGTTAAAGGTGAATTGGCAGAGGCAATGTCTACTATCAAAGAACTTAAATCTACTATCAATGAAGTTAACTTACTAAACGCTAAACTTCTTTACACAAACAAGTTGTTCCGTTCTTATGACTTAACTAACGACCAGAAAATGAAAGTTGTTGAGACATTGGATAGAACAGGTAATGTAAGAGAAGTTAAACTTGTATTCAGTACATTAGCTGAATCATTTAAGTTTAATGGAACTGCAAAAAAAGTAAAATCAAGTAAGATTAATGAATCATTCGCATCTAAACCAGTTGCATCAACTGCTCCTAAGAAGGAAGTAATTGCTGAATCAACTAATACGATGGCTGACAGATTCAAAAAACTTGCTAACATTAATTAATTTAACAAAACATTTAAGGAGAGAAAAAAATGGCAAATTTTGATTTATCTAAATTAATGGAAGGAAAGAACCCACAGTCTGTAATGCTTGCTGAAACAAGAGAGCTTAAAGGAAAATGGGAACAAACTGGACTTCTTGAAGGTTTAGGAGAAAGAGAACAATCACAGATTTCTGTATTGTTAGAAAATCAAGCAAAACAATTGCTTGATGAAGCTACAAACACTGGAACAAGTGCAGGTAGTGAAGAATGGAGTGGGGTAGCCCTTCCATTAGTAAGACGTATCTTCGGTGAAATTGCATCGAAAGAATTCGTTAGTGTACAACCAATGAACTTACCATCAGGTCTTATATTTTATTTAGACTTTAAATATGGTACTGCTCAACCAGGTAACCCTGGATTTTCTGGAAAATCACTTTTCGGTGGTACTGGAGATGACTTAGGTTCAACTGATTCAGCTGTAAATGGTTTATACGGTGAAGGTAGATTTGGATATACTGTAAATGATGTATCTGATGAAGCTACAACAGGAGAACAAACTTTCGCAACTGCTTCATGGGCAGATGTAGGATTTGATGCTTCTTTATCAGCTTCAGTTGCTGCAAGTGAAATCGCTAAGATTTCTGTTGCTCACAACATCTTAGCAAGACCTGATTTAGATGCAGTAAGAAGTTACTACATTTCTTCATCAGATTTCGCAGGTGCTGATACATTCTATCCAGCTCACTCTAAAGTTAGTGGTGCTAACCTTGTATTCTTTGCAAAGGTAACTGACCTAACTGCAGGTGCTGGTGATGGATTAACAATCAAGTTTTCACAACAACCAATCGCTGAAAACAGAGGTGATTTTGAAGATGGAAATGCATCTTCACCAATCGGTGCTGATTTAGGTATTCCTGAAGTTGATTTAGAATTAAAGTCTGAAGCAATTGTTGCTAAGACTAGAAAACTAAAGGCTGTATGGACACCTGAACTTGCTCAAGACCTTAACGCTTACCACTCAATTGATGCAGAAGCTGAATTAACTTCTATGTTATCTGAGTACATCTCATTAGAGATTGACTTAGAAATCTTAGATATGTTAAAAGCTAACGCTTTAACAACTGAGTACTGGTCAGTATCATTAGGTGAAGAGTATAACTCAGCGACAGGAGCTTGGGTAGCGGGAACTAATTCTGCAGCTTACACTAAGAACTCTTGGTTCCAGACTCTTGGAGCGAAACTTAACAAAGTTTCTAACAAGATTCACCAATTAACACTTAGAGGTGGAGCAAACTTCGTTGTTGCTTCTCCAGACGTATGTACTATTTTAGAATCAATCCCAGGATTTACAGTTTCTGCTGATAAAGATGCTTCATCTTTCGCAGCTGGTGTAACTACTGTTGGTTCTATCGCAAACAGATACACAGTTTACAAAAACCCTTACATGACTTCAAACGAAATCTTGTTAGGATTTAAAGGAAGTAACTTCCTTGAGACTGGTGCTGTTTACGCTCCGTATGTACCATTAATCATGACACCTCTTGTATATGACCCAACTAACTTTACACCAAGAAGAGGTGTAATGACTAGATACGCTAAGAAAATGGTAAGACCAGAATTCTATGGTAAAATCTATGTTAAAGATTTAGCTAACGTATAATCGTTAATTAAATTTTAGTTAATAGGTCATTACATAGTGATGATAAATTAAGAGGGCTTCGGCCCTCTTTTTTTATTTATAATATTTATGTATATATGGAAAAAAGCACGTTTTGTATATTACCGTTTGTACATATGGCAACTCATCCTAATGGTGATGTTACTCCTTGTTGTGAATCTCAATTCAAACCTATGAATGGAGATAAAAAACTAGACCTAAATGTTAATACTATTGATGAAATAAGAAATAGTGAAACTTTTACAGAACTACGAGATAGTTTTATAAAAAATGAAAAACATAGTGCCTGTTCTATTTGTTGGGATAGAGAGTCTAAAGGAATTGAATCTCGTAGAATCAGAGAAAATGATAACCATGGAGTTAATCAGATAACAAAGGGATATTTTATTGATAAAATGCCTTTATTAAATGTTGAACTTAGATTAGGTAATATATGTAATGCAAAATGCTTGATATGTCAACCACATTCCAGCTCAAAATGGAATGAAGATGTTGATGCATTGCAAAAAATTAACTTTAATACTGTAACTAATTATCAACATTATACAATTGAGAGAGAATGGTATCGTGGAAATAAACTATATGACCAATTAATTAACAAATTTGATAATATAAATCACTTATGGTTTAATGGAGGAGAACCAACCTTAATTAAAGAACATTATAAATTCTTACAAGAGTTAATTAATAATGGTAAATCTAAAAAAATATCATTAGAGTATAATATCAATGGTTCTCAAGTACCCGATGAGTTAATTGCTATATGGAAACAGTTTAGACACGTTGGAGTTACTGTATCTATGGATGATATAGGAGATAGGATTTATTATTCTAGATTTCCAACAAAATGGGAAGATGTTAAAAACTCCATTTACAAGTTAGAAGAAAATGATATAACATATACAATAATACCAACTGTTAGTTTACTTAATATTCATAATATTGTTGAAATTTTCAAATACGTTGATGAAAACTTTAAGAAAGGCAATTTACCAGGTATAAATTTTGTTGTTCATCCCCCATTCTTATCTGTAAATAACTTAGATAATGAATCCAAAGAAAAAATTAAAGAAAAAGTAAAAAACTCAAATTTAGATGATGATAGAATTGGTATAGGGACACGAGCAAGTCACATAATATATCATCTAGACCAAGAACCCACACATGGGTTAAGACCCTTCAAAATTTTTATCAATACACTCGATAAAAAAAGAAACGTAAATATACTAGATTACTTACCTGAATATAAACGTTTATTCGGACCAGATTTAATATAAACTTATCAGCAAGCCTTGTTTTGTCTAATCTTATATTTATAGTAGTATAATTGTAAGATAAAATAGGAGAAAAAGATATATGTCTCAAGCTAGAATTTGGACAGGTTCAGCAGACTTTACTTCAGGCTCTTCAACGCCATTTGGCTTATATGATACTGATTCTCTCTTTCAATCAGATGCACCAAAAGTTGCATCATGGTGTGCTAAGAGATTAGGGTATCCTATAATTGATATTGAATTAGAAGGTGAAAACTTTTTTGCAGTATTTGAAGAAGCATGTAGTGAATATTCTGCACAAGTTAACCAATTCAATATAAGAAATAATTTAGGTTCGTTAGAAGGACAACCTACTGGTGCTAATTATCAAGGTAGTTCAGTACTAGGTTCAGAATTACATAATGTTGTAACTATTGCAGAAGGATATGGTACTCAAGCCAATGTAGGTGGTAGAACTGATATCAAAAAAGGTGCAGTTCCAGTTGGAACTGGTTCACAAGAATATGATTTACAAGCACTTTGGGGTGATGTATCTGAAAGTGGTGAACGAATTGATGTAACCAAAGTATATTATGAAACAACACCTGCGATTAACAGATTCTTTGACCCTTATTCAGTAAGTGGACAAGGAACTATGAACTTAATCGATGAATTTGGATTTGGTTCATTCTCACCAGCAGCACAATTTATACTAATGCCTATTTATGAAGATATGTTACGAATTCAACAAATAGAATTCAATGACCAATTCAGAAAATCAGCACATTCATTTAATATAGTTAATAATAAAATTCAAATATTTCCAAAACCAACAACAACTTACAATTTATGGTTTGAGTATATGGTCGTAAAGGATTTTAGAGAAAATAATACTATAATAACTCCTAATGTAGTATCGGATTACTCTAATATTGGATATGATTTTGCAAAATATTCTAAAATAAACGATGTTGGTAAACAATGGATTAGAAAATACACACTTGCACTTGCAAAAGAGATGTTAGGTGCAGTTAGAGAAAAATATAATACAGTTCCAATTCCTGGTTCTGAAGTTTCTTTAGATGGTGCAGCACTTAGAGCTGAGGCACAGAGTGAAAAAGATGCTCTTATAGAACAATTAAGAGAAAATCTTAATGAAGTAAGTAAAAAAACAAGAATGGAGAACGAAGCAGCTATGGTTGACCAAAAACAAACAATCATTCAGAAAGTTCCCCTTAATATTTATGTAGGATAACGTTATGCCAAAGTTTTTCAATGCAAAAGATATAGATTTTATTAAAACTATCTCTGAAGAGGTGGTTGATTACTTAGTAGAGCAAGCTGTTGTTCTATTTAAGGTATCTGTTGGTGAAACAAAAACAAACTTGTATGGAGAATCTTTAGGTAAAGTTTGGAGAGCACCCTCTACATTAATGTGTATAGTAGATAGGGAGCCAATGAATGTTGTATATGAAGGATTTGGTGCAGATAGACAAGGTTTGGTTGAGTTTAGATTCAATATTCAAAGATTAAGAGAAGAATCTTATGCAGTTCCAAAGGTTAGAGATATAAATGGTACTTTAATACCAACAGAAGCAATTCAAAACGTAACTGTTGGATATCCAGAGATTGGTGATGTTATGTTATATGATGATATCTATTACGAAATAGATAATGTTAAAGAACCTCAATGGATTGGTGGTTCACCTGAAATATATGATAAGGAAAAGGGAGAATTTGCAGATGCAAGTAATATATTAATAGCTTCGGGTATTATGGTAAGAAAATCTCAAGTACAAATACAGGATAGGACAGTATAATGGCAGTTGACCCACTAAAAAATACTTCCATAAACAGAGGAGAACAGATACAGAGAGAACCTATTGAAATAGGTAAGGGTGTAAAACTCTATGATGTTGATTTGGCTATTGCCGAACACATGATAGATACTGTTGTACCTTCTGTTGAGATAATGAAAGAGAAAATTAAGGTTCCTGTTTTATATGGTAATCCTGAAAGATGGACTTCTGTACAAAAGAAGGGGTACTTAAGAGATAAAAAGGGTGTAATACAAATTCCTCTTATAATGTTTAAGAGAAACTCAATTGCAAGAGATGATGCGATGTCAAATACAATGAATCGCCATGTATCTTATCCAACTGTTACTAAATTTTCTAAAAAACATAAATATGATAGATTTTCTGCAATGACTGGAACACAAAGACCAGTAAAGCAGTTTGATATCGTAATGCCTGACTATGTTACTATCTCATATGAAGTAATAATATGGACTGATTTCACAGAACATATGAATAAAATAGTTGAAGCATTCCAATATGCAACAGATGAATATTGGGGAGATAAAAGTGGGTATAAATTTAGAGTTCGTATAGATAACTTCGATAATACAACAGAAGTTGGTGAAGGAACTCAAAGAATAGTAAGAACTACCTTTACAATGGCAGTAAATGCTTACTTACTACCAGAACAATTTGATAATAAATCAACTCATAAGTTATCTTTTTCACCTAAAAAAGTAGTTTGGGGTATTGAAACTGATTTAACTGGTGGTACTGGTACTGGAGGAACAAATTCACAAGTAGAAAAGAGATTATACAACGAATATTCAGATATAATTGATTTTATGTCTGTTAGGGGTTCTCAAGAAACAACTTTTGTAGATACTGATACGGTAAAATTAACAAATGTAGAATTACCTAAGATTCCAAGTGAACTATTAGATTCTTTTAATGAATCAGATAGATTTAGAGTTTATATTAATGGAGTACATATAAAACCTGCTAAATATTCATATACAGGTTCTTATGTAAACAATGAAATAGTATTTAATTTTAATACAGGTTCTGCAGAAACTCCAACAACATTAGGATATGAGTTAGATGCAACTGATGAGATAGGTATAACTGGTAAATTTATAGAATTATAATGGCAATTAAGGATTTACAAAAATTATTGAAACAAGTACATGACCCAAATGAATATGATTTGGTTGCACATGATTTGAATCATCCAATACATTGGTATTTTAAGGTTGAAAATGCAATGATGAAAGATTTAGATATAAAAATTAGACCTTTTCGTAAGGAACACGCACGGTTTGATATATTTATAAATGGGCAATATATTTTAGAAAAAGATTATATCTTTGAGCAGGTAGGTAAGGATTTAATGGTAAAGTTTATTAGAGCAAACTTTCCTTATTCATTATCAACTAGTGATGAAATAAAATTAGAAGGAGATGTTGAATCATTATGAGTAAGGTAAGTCCAAATATTATTACACCGTTCAATGATAGACAAAGATTAAAAGATTTGGTATTTGAGGTAATAGATGATACATTTATTACAACACATTCACCAGATTTAGTTACATTAGATGGATTTATATCCTTGACATTGACAAACAAAAAATTTGTTTATCAAGATATGGCAGTAGATTCATTAAAAGATTATGTGGATGTATATCTTTCAGGATTAAAACAAAAAGATAATTCATATACAGTTATAGATGATGGTACGAATTTAGTAATTTCTTTTACTGAATCACTTGGTTTAGATGACTCTCTTCTAACCATAAATGATTTTGATGTAAAAGGTAAAATAGCAAGTAGGTAATAATGGCAACATTAATTAAAAGTAAACAGATACAAGGTATAGTTACTGCTTCGGTTGTAACTGGTGAATTTCTAGTAAGTGGTTCTCTAGTTGTAACTGGTTCTAACTCAATATTAGGGTCTGTAACTGCTTCTGCTATATCATCTTCATTTATTGGTGATGGTAGTGGGATTACAGGTCTATCCTATTCACAAATTAGTGGAACACCAAACTTTGTAGGAGGTGGGGATGTAGTAGTTACAGAAAGTGGAGGTACAGTAACCATATCTTTAACAGATGATACTGGTACCGATACACAATCACTTTCTATAAGTGGAGACCAATTAAGCATATCAGGTGGTAATACGATTACTATACCATCGGGTAGTGGAGTATCTGACTATTCATTATTAACTAGCATACCTCAAGGTATTGTATCTGGTTCGATTCAAATATTAGGTGGAAGTGGTATATTAAGTGGTTCTAAAACCGATATATCATCATTAAACGTATTTACTTCATCTATACAAACAAAAGTAGATGGATTATCTGCAGTAACATCTTCATTCCTTACCGATAGTGGTTCGGTATCATATACGGATATTACTGATAAACCAACTTTAGTATCATCATCGAACCAAATAACGATTACAGAATCTCAAATATCTGATTTAGACAAATATAATGATTCTGATGTAAAAACAAAACTAGATACCGAGGGTGTTCTTAGTGGTTCTATCACAGAACAACTTCCTGCAGGTGTAATTAGTGGTTCTACTCAAGTTACCATAACTCAATCACAGATATCTGATTTAGCTCATACCGATGTAGCAAATCTAAATACTTTCACTTCTTCTATACAAAGTGAAGTAGATTCTTTAACCTCTGTAACATCATCTTATCTTACAACTGTCCCAGATGGTACAATTTCAGGTTCAAGTCAAGTAATTGAGTCATTACCAAGTGGAGTAATTAGCGGTTCTACACAAATTAGTATAACTGAATCTCAAATATCTGATTTAGACAAATATACTGATTCTGATGTACAATCATATGTTGATTCTCTTGGAGTAGTTAGTGGTTCGGTTATAGCTGAACTACCTAGTGGTGTAATTAGCGGTTCAGAACAACTTCCAAGTGGATTGGTTAGTGGTAGTACTCAGATAGTAAGTTCATTACCAAGTGGTGTAATAAGTGGTAGTGAGCAATTACCAAGTGGATTGGTTAGTGGTAGTGCACAAATTACTATTACAGAATCACAAATTAGTGATTTAACCCATACTCAAATACCTGATGGTACTATAAGTGGTTCAATTCAAGTAATTGATTCATTACCAGATGGAGTTATTAGTGGTTCATCACAAGTAACAATTAGTGAATCACAAATTAGTGATTTAGACAAATATAATGATTCAGATGTAAAAACTAAGTTAGATGCAGAAGGTGTTGTTAGTGGTTCTTATGTTCAATCTCTTCCAAGTGGTACTGTTAGTGGTTCATCACAAATAACAATTACAGAATCACAAATTTCAGATTTAACACATTATACAGATTCAGATGTAAAAACAAAATTAGATACTGAAGGTGTTGTTAGTGGTTCTGTTATTAGAACATTACCAAGTGGTTTAGTTAGTGGTTCAACTCAAATATCAATTACAGAATCCCAAATATCTGATTTAGACAAATATAATGATTCTGATGTAAAGACTAAATTAGATACTGAGGGTGTATTGAGTGGTTCATTAGTATCCCAATTACCAACTGGTATAATAAGTGGTTCAGAACAACTTCCAAGTGGATTAGTTAGTGGTTCATCACAAATTACTATTACAGAATCTCAAATTAGTGATATATCTCATACTGATATATCTTCACTTAATACATTTACAAGTTCAATACAAACTGAGGTAGATGCACTATCAGCTGCAACTTCATCTTACTTAACTTCAAGTGGTTCTGTTGATTTTTCTGATATTACAACTTTACCAAGTGGTTTAGTTAGTGGTTCAACTCAAATAACCGATGGAAGTGGATTTGTTTCTTCTTCTATACAAGTAATAGAACACTTACCAAGTGGTACTGTAAGTGGTTCAACTCAAATAACTGATGGAAGTGGATTATTAAGTAGTTCAGCTCAAATAGCATCTGATATTAGTAGTTCATATACTGATTTATCTCAATCATTGGATTCTAGAGTAGATATCTTAGAAAACTTTAGTGGTTCAACTTACACAGCAGCTTCAGAATCAATAGATACTAGATTAGATGCGTTAGAAGGTAGTGTAGGATTCTATTATGATTTATCAAATACAGTTTGGAACAATAAATACATAAAATCTGGTTCTGGTATGGCATCCAATACCAGCAATTTCCAAACAGGTAACGTACCGTTTAAGTTTAGATTAAATACAGATAGAAAATTACAATATGGGCTTGATGATGTAGTTTATCTTTCTAACTTTGATAGAGATACAACAATTACGGCAATAGTTTCTTCTTCATATGAAACAGGCTCGCGAGAAGTTGGATTATCAGTTGTTTCGGTAAACCAAACAACAGGCTCGATACGAATTAATGATTCTTATTGGGTTATTTCAAGACATAGTGCAGGATTTGTAGATTCTGCTTCATATATTGAAGCATCATCATCTTTTGACCATAGAATTGATATAATTGTATCAAGTGGTAGTGGTGCCGATTGGAATGTAAACTTAACAAATATTCCTGATGGGATTATAAGTAGTTCAAAACAACAATACACAGCTTCAATTGAGAATGGATTTGCTTTAACATCATCTTTAGATAATGTTTCATCATCTTTAGCAACTACAATTGAAAATGTTTTTCAATCATCTTCAAACTTTGATAACAAAACACTAGTAAGTGGTTCATCACAAATTGATTTTAGAAATATTACCAATTATGTAGCAGATGAACATATAGACCACACAACTATTAATATAAGTGCAGGTGATGGTTTAGATGGTGGTGGTGATTTAGGAACTTCTAGAGAATTAAGATTAAATATAACATCATCTCATTTTGAAACTGGTGTAACAGATATATTAACTGCAGAAGGTGTTGTAAAAACATCAACATTAAATACTGATTTAATATCAACCGATTTCTCACAATCAGTAGATACTAGAATTAATAATATTTCATCAGCAGCCATACCTAGTGGTACTGTAAGTGGTTCACAACAAATCACAAATATAATTACAGATGCTTACATTTCAGCATCAGCCGCTTTAAGTGGATTTGGAAGTGGTGGAGGTGGTTCATCTGATTTTACAACACTTACAAATGTACCAAGTGGATTAATTAGTGGCTCAACTCAAATATTGGGTGGAAGTGGAATACTTAGTGGTTCACAAGTATCTCAAAGATTAGAATCTTTAGAATCATTTACAAGTTCATTAGATGCCGAGTTTGCAACAGATGTAGAGTTAGGAAACCTATCATCTTCATTATCTGCATCTATAGCTGAAGCTGCACAGAGTGGTGGTGGTGATGGAATAATTAGTGGTTCAGAACAATTAGCTTCTGATATAAGTGGTTCATTCACATCAGTAAGTGAATCATTAGATACAAGAATTACTACTGAAAAAGATAGAATAGATAATATCCTAAGTGGTGCTAATGCAGATTATGACCAATTTGTTGAAATTGTTGATTTAGTTAATTCAACTGATACAGAAAACGATACAGCATTTGCAAACCATTATAGTTCAAGTAGACAAAGATTAAGTTCATTAGAATCATTTACATCTTCTTTAGATGCAACTTTTGCAACTGATAGTGAAGTAACCAATTTATCATCATCGTTATCACAATCAATTTACGAAGCAGCTCAAAGTGGTAGTGGTGTATCATCTTGGAATGAATTAAGTGATATACCAGCTGGAATAATAAGTAGTTCTATACAAATAGCATCTGATATATCAGGTTCAACTAATGAATTAAGTTCATCACTATCTGCTTCTATTTACCAAGCATCTTTAAGTGGTAGTGGGGTATCTTCATGGAATGAATTAAGTGATATTCCAAGTGGAGTAATTAGTGGTAGTGAACAATTACCAAGTGGTTTATTTAGTGGTTCTCTAGTTGCTGGAACAAATGTAACAATTAACCAAGATGGAGATGACTTTTATATAACAGCATCATTGGCAGGAGGTTCAGTACCATCTGGTACAGTATCATCTTCGGCACA
>Ga0181390_1001004_pt1 | contig 12698 bp, 12 predicted proteins | sample 13SPOviralmetaG_FD_130085 | JGI IMG/M metagenome (GOLD analysis project Ga0181390, IMG submission 130085) | Marine viral communities from the oligotrophic San Pedro Time Series (SPOT) site, San Pedro Channel, CA, USA - 13 SPOT_SRF_2010-07-21 | ecosystem: Environmental > Aquatic > Marine > Strait...
GTATGTCAAGAAGCCGATACAAAAGACATTGTTATTTTTTAGAGCACCAATGGAACACGTACAATTGATAAAGAAATCCAAAAAATGCTACTTAACTTTAAAGAGGTTAGAATAAGTCTAAGCATAGATGCAGTATATAAACCCTTTTCTTATATACGAACAATGGGTAATTTTGAAGACGTGGAATCTACAATATCATATTGGTCACAAATGCCAAATGTTACAATGAGTAACCATGCTACCCTTAGTATACTTAATCTTATGGAATTAAAAGATCTTTATGAGTATTTCACAACAACACAGGGTTGGAGTGATAGTCAGCTTTCCTATACATATGCAAGTCTACCACATCACTATAATTACAGTGTTATACCGGACCTTCTCAAAACAAAATATTTTAGTACAATAATGCAACAATTACATTATGGAAATCAACATATAAAAAGTATACACAACTATTTTTTAAATGCTGTGCATAACAACCAAAATTTTCTTGACTTTAAAAAACATGTTAAATATACATATGAGTTTAGAAAATTAGATATAACTGAATATCTTCCTAAACTTTGTAGGGTACTAGAATTATGAGCTATTGTAAATTACTTAAACATGGTATAACTATTGATCCAGATGGTAGTATACTGCCTTGTTGTGTTTTTGATAAAAAAGATTATCCTAAATTTAGATTTGAAGATGATTGGTATACCACTCATTTGGATTTGTATGAAAAAAGCAAACACGGATGGTTGGATGCATGTCACGGTTGTAAAACAACAGAGGACAGAGACGGAAAAAGCTATAGGGTAACACACAACAAAACACTAGCAAATGCAAAACCAGATGAAGGTATCCTGTACTGGGATCTTAAAATAAACAATACCTGTAACTTGGCTTGTAGAATTTGTAATGCTAGCAGTAGTAGCACTTGGGAACAGATAGCAAAAATGCCGGAAGCTCAAGGACTTGGGCAACATTATATAAATTTACGTGATAGAAAATGGCACAAAGAAGTTGGAGATATTACACAGCATTTAAGTAATGCACAAGTTGTTAAGTTTACTGGTGGTGAGCCTATGATGATTCCACAAGTAAAAAGAACAATTGATTTTATGATAGATGCTGGTATAGCAAAAGATATAGAACTAACACTCACTACAAATGGCACATGGGATTTAAGTCCATACTACGATAAGTTTAAGCAGTTTAAAGATATTATTGTAATAGTTAGTGTAGATGGCGTTGGGCCATTGTTTAATTATTTGAGACAAAATGCAGATTGGGATTTTGTTTATCCTAATATTTTAGACATTAAAAACAACTTGGGTAAAGTTCATTGCCTGTGTACGCCACAAGCACTTAATAATCATTTGCTTGATGACATACGAGACTTTTTTGCAAAAGACGGTATATATGTAATTTTTAATCAACCAGTATATAGTCCGGTATGGATGAAACCAGATGCACTAGACATTCCTGAACTTAGACGCAAGTTTGTAGAGCAAATGACAATACTAGATCAAATTCACGGAACTGATTACAGAGAGTTTCTGCCATGACAACTCTAATGAATTATAAACAAACACAAGAAGAATTTGATACTTACTATGATAATTTTTTAGAAAACTGGCTGTTTCAACAAAAGTTAAACATAGATGCAACTCATAGATGCATGCTTGCTTGTGCTTTTTGTAGTAGAGTTATCTTACCTTGGGGAATGGACCAGGTAAAGGACCATCAAAAACTTTATGGTGATTTAACAATCGAGGATGCTATACGATTGGGCAATAGTTTTAAAACACAAATGTTTTGTGGCAATATAAGTGATCCTATTTACAACCCGCAATTTGTAGAAATACTAGAAGCAATTGGAACAACAACCACAAAGCATGTACAAATACACACAAACGGCAGTCACAAGACTCCTGAATTCTGGCAACAGTTGGTTAATGTTATAAACAATCAAAAGTATAGTGTGGAAATGACATTTGGCATAGACGGCATTGATGATAAAACTGCATTACATAGAAAGAATCAAATATTTGATCAAAGCTATAATGCAATGAAGTACTGTAAAGAAAACTTAGACCCTGCTAAAAGCAGTGTTGTTTGGCAGTTTATACCATTTAAATATAATCAAGATGAAATATCACAAGCAATGGACCTCGCTAAACAACTTAAAGTAAAATTTATGCTTTTGAAAAGCGGAAGATTTGGTTACGAAAATGGTCCACTTGATCCTCCAGATAACGAAGATCTATACAGTACTGGTATAATAAGTACTAGGGAAATAACAAATTATGAAAAAGATTAGACCTAAATGTATGCCAGTTCAGCCTGATGGTAGTCCTCATGACAGAGTAGAAAACATGCCCAACTTTACAAGTGCGGGCTGGATGTTACCTTGCTGTTGGTTGGATCATACTCCTATAAAAAATGAAAATTACGGTGGATTGTTTGATCCTGAACTTAACATACAAAACATAGATAATGTACAGGACATATTTCGTAGCCCTCAGTGGAGACAGTTTTTTTATAACTTAATTAACGATCAAGCAAAGTGCCATAATATTTGTTGGAAAAACTGTGGTATAGAAACACAAGAAAGTATTGACAATCTATCATAAGTCCGTTATAATAAGAGAAAGAATGTAACATGAGTAAAGTTTATATATTTGGCGATAGTTTTGCTAGTGAAGATACAAATTTTGTTAAGGGTACAGATTATTCTGAGGCTGGTTATACCACAGCTCTGAAACGGACTGGCAATTGGGAACCAAATACTGTCTATTTAGAAGGATGGAGCCATTATATAAGTCAAGAATATGATACTGTAAATCTTGCAACAACAGGATCTGGTATGGATTCTTGTTTGAGAAAACTTATAAATCTGTACGATAAACAAGGACCTGATGGTCTTAAAAACGATTGTGTAGCATTTGTTGTTGCTGATGGAATCGGAAGACATATTATGGAAGGTATGGAAGAACGAGATGCATGGGCGTTTAAATATTTTGCTGGTAGCAAGTCAGATTTTAAAAAATTGATACACGGTAGATTTCCAGAAGAAAAAACTAGACTAATGAATCTGTGGCGTGAATATCATACATTTGCAGAAACATTTGTAGTCAGTTACGTGGAAACACAAGAATTTAACAATCGAATGCATTATTTCATGTGTACATTGGATTATTATTCTAAATATTTTAAAAAGTTTATAGTTATACCGTTTCTTCCACATTGGAAAAAATATTGCGGAAACTTAAATTTTAATTTCCACATATATGAAAGAAATTTAGCCGATATGGCAAAACAAGGAAAACTTCCTGATAAGTATTGGCAAGATATATTATGGACACAAAAAAAGACACCCATGCCAACTGATCCTATGTTTGCATGGCCTAATCATTTAGATAGAAACACTAATCATACATTGTATGATCATATACATTCATTTTTTCAGAACAGAGAGTATAACTATGGAAACCATTAAACATGGGCGTAAAACACATTTAGAAGAATTAGAAGAGACAAAGGATCTACTTGATAGTATTAGTCCTAGTTTCTGTCTAGCAAAATGGTTACAACATACATTGTATCTGCAAAATGGTATGAACCACAGTTGTCACCATCCGCCTACACATAAAATTCCACTAGAAGAAGTACAAGCTAATCACAAAGCATTGCATAATACAAAGCATAAAAAACGAGCAATGCAACAAATGTTAGACGGTGATAGGCCTAGTGAATGTGATTACTGTTGGCGTGTTGAAGACATGAAAGAAAAGTTCTACAGTGATAGAATATACAAAAGCAAAGTTAGCTGGAGTATGCCATACATTTATGATGTATTGGAAAAAGGCACAGATGATATCGAGCCTACATATTTAGAAATTAGTTTTAGTAATGTATGTAATCTTAAATGTGCTTATTGTAGTCCTGATTTAAGTAGTAAATGGATGGAAGAGATTAAACAAAGTGGACCTTATCCAACACACTTTAAACATAATAATCTAGAAGCACAAAAGAGCACTGGCCGTATGCCTATCCCTCAGCGTGAAGATAATCCATATGTAGATGCATTTTGGAAATGGTGGCCAGAACTATATCCTAATTTACATACATTAAGACTCACAGGTGGCGAGCCTTTAATGAGTAAAGATTGCTGGCGAGTGTTGGAAGCAATTGCAGAAAATCCACGACACGATCTTACACTAGCTATTAATACAAACTTAGATATTCCAGATAATCAAATTGATAGGTTAATTACGCTATTGGAAAAAATCGGTCCTAATATTAGAGAAGTACAAATCTTTACTAGTGGAGAAGCCAAAGGCGCCGCTGCAGAGTATACACGATATGGATTAGATTACGATAGATGGTATGCTAATTGTGAAAAAGTTTTAGATGCACTTATGGGTAAAATACAAATTGTATTTGCTTTTATGACTACAGTTAACATTTTTAGTGTGGGAACATTTGATGAATTTTTTAAAGATATCTTAAAATTAAGAGAAAAGTATATACCTTTAAGTTTAACTAAACGTGGACATCCAACTAATATTATTCCATGTATGACAAATTATTTAAGATATCCTCCGTTTTTAGCTATTTGTAATTTAGACGATGATACAAAAAAACAAGCGGAAACTAAATTAAATAAATTAATGCAAGAGTATAGTCAAGAAGATTGGATGAACTTAGAACAAGTGCATGGTATTATATGGGAAGATGAAGTTAATCAAATACAACGTTTAATAGAATTTATGAACAGTAGTAAATTTGGCGATCTTGATATGAATCGTAGTGATTTTGTTAAGTTTGTAGATGAATATGATCAAAGGCGTGATACAAACTTTGAAGAAACATTTCCTGAACTACACAGGTACTATAATATATGTGTAGATCACATTTACGAAAAAGAAGGCAATGATGTCCTGCCTGAATATAAAAGGGACTAGGAGAAAAAATGTCAGACGAAATACAACGCAAGCGTAAAAAAGCCAAAGTACGTAAATCAGTTACAACACAAACTCTACTGGCTACACAACAGCAATTAGATGATATAAGTGATAGTTTTTGTGCGGCCAAATGGTACAACAGTACTATATGGTTAAGTAACGGTAGAACAGCAAGTTGCCATCATCCTGAAGCTCATTATATTCCTCCACGTGAAGTATTTAAAGATCCTAGCGCACTACATAATACAAGTTTTAAAAAAGCTCGTAGAAAAGAAATGCAAGAAGGTGTAAGATGTACTGAGTGTAGTTATTGTTGGCGAGTAGAGGATATTGACAAGCCAAAAGATGTGTTTAGTGATCGTGTATATAAAAGTATTATTTACACTGATGAAGAAATAAACAAAATAAAAGATATGGATCCAGATGCAAATATCAATCCTAAAACACTTGAGATTAGTTTTGATAACCTGTGTAACTTGAGCTGTACTTACTGTAACCAAGAGTTTAGTAGTACATGGCAAAATGATATCAAGAGTAACGGCATCTATAAAAATATGCTTACTGATGGTGGTAAAACATATCAGAACGATGGAGATCACGCATACAGTTTTGGACTTAAAGGTGGTGAAGGAAATCTGTTTATTAAAGCATTTTTTAAATGGTTTGATAATGGACTAAAAGAAGACTTACAAGAACTACGAGTAACTGGTGGGGAACCAACACGTAGTCCTGACTTCTGGAAATTAGTAGATAGATGTGAAGGTGCTGATTTTGACTTCGCTGTTAATAGTAATCTTATATTAGATAATGATCGTATGAAAAAACTAATTGATGCTAGTCATAAATTTGTAAATTTTGATTTGTATACAAGTTGCGAAACAACGGAAGATTTAAGTAAACTTGTCCGTCATGGATTCGATTATACTACTTGGAATAATAATTTACGCAGGTTTGTAGATGAAGCAAATTTCCGTAGTGTTAGTATTATGATGACTATTAGTGCGCTTACATTATATACAATTACAGACTTTATGGACAACATGATAGACTTAAAGCGTGAACGCAAAAACAAAGCTATGTTCCATATGAGTCTAAACATACTACGTTTTCCTAGTTTCCAAAGTGTCAATATATTAAGTCCTGAATTAAAAGCAGAACGTGCTGATCATATTGAAAGTTGGTTAGAGTTTAACCGTGGATTTTTAACAGATAGCGAAGCAAGTCATATACTTAGACTTGTGCAGTATTTGCGTAATGTTGACATAAGTTACGAAGATACAGATACACAAGAAGATAAATTAAATGACTTTGTAAGATTTTTCCGGCAATATACAAAACGCCGTAACTTAGATTTGCCTTCAGCAGTAAACCATGAAATGTTTACAAAATGGTGGGAGCAAATTAACAAGGAGGTGGGATATGTCGGATGATCCCAAAAATCTACCTAACGAAAACTTTTGCATTATTCCTTGGATACATTTAAACACATGGCCTAACGGTAATGTGTTTCAGTGTTGTATTACTGATTATAGAAATCATATTGGTACTTTGAGAGAAAATACTCTTGAGGAAATATTTAACAACGATTATATGAAAAACTTGCGTAACGATATGTTACAAAATAAACAGCATAGTAGTTGTACTAAGTGTTATGAACAAGAAGACATGGGCATAACAAGTTTCCGCAATGCGGCTAATAAAAATTTTAGTAATCATATAGACAATTCGGTTGCAACAACACAACCGGACGGTAGTGCTGAATTTAATTTAATATATTGGGATTTTAGATTTAGTAACTTGTGTAATATGAAGTGTCGTATGTGTGGCGGACATTTGAGCAGTATGTGGAATATAGACGAGAAAGAAATATATGGTAAAGCAAGTGAGCCTGAAATTGTTGTTAACACAAAAGATCACAGCATAGATGATCTGTATCAAGTATTAGATGAGCAAATTGATAATGTGGAAGAAATATACTTTGCAGGCGGTGAGCCTCTTATTATGGAAGAGCATTATTACATTTTAGAAAAGCTAATAGAGAAAAAACGCTTTGATGTACGGTTAAGATATAACACTAATTTGTTAAAAGTCAAGTATAAAAAATGGGATAACTTAGAACTATGGAAACATTTTGACAATGTTCAAGTTATTGCAAGTTTAGATGCAATGGCTGAGCGTGGAGAATATATACGCAAAGGCACTGTATGGAATACTGTAAACGATAATATGAAACTATTGATATCACAAGATCATATTAAGTTTGGAGTTAGCCCTACTATTAATTTGTTTAATGTACATCATATTCCTGACTTTGTGGAATATATGTTAGAGTGTGGGTTACGTGTTGAGGAATTACATTTAAATAATGTGTTGACAAATCCAAGTTGGTATCATGTAAACATTTTACCAGAAGATATTAAAGACGAAATACGTAACAAATATAATGAGCATATCGCTACAACACAAAATGCTGATACAAGGCGTCGACTATCAGGTAAATATAAGAGTATTTTAGATTACTTAAATACTGATATGTCAGATAAAGATTTGGCATTTAACAAAATGAAATTTCATGAAGTTACGACACGATTAGATGTATATAGAAAAGAGTCGTTTAGTGAAGTTTTTCCAGAACTAGCGAGCTTTTATGGAGAAATTACCAAGTAAAACTTTTTGTATCCTGCCCTGGATGCATATAAACTTTTGGCCAAATGGAGATGTTCATCATTGCTGTTTGGGCGATTGGCGTAATCCTATGGGCAACTTGCGTGATGGTAAGCCAGATGAAATTATTAATAATGATGCTTACAAAAAACTTAGACTACAATTATTGGCAGAAGAAAAACCCAAAAGTTGTAACCGATGTTTTGAAAGAGAAGACGTGGGTGCTACCAGTATGCGTAATCATCATAATGAATTCTTTGCTAATAGTATACCAGGTGTATTGGAAAATACACATTCAGACGGAACAGTAGACAATTTTAAATTTGAATATTGGGATTTTAGATTTAGTAACTTGTGTAATATGAAATGTCGTATGTGTGGTAGTGGATTCAGTAGCATGTGGTATGATGAAGAAATAGAACTTAGTAAACAAGGTGACGGTCTATTTCACTTACAAGCCAGTAAAAAAGTAATGAACGCACAAGATGATGCAGATTTTGATGCAAAGTCCTGGATAGATGAAAAGATAAATGATGTAAAATATGTTTATTTTGCCGGCGGTGAACCACTTATTATGGATGAACATTATTACATATTACAAAAATTAATAGATGCTGGACGTACTGATGTACGTATCCGCTATAACACAAACTTACTTAAACTACACTTTAAGCATTATGACTTAGTGGAGATGTGGAGTAAGTTTGATTTTGTACAAGTTAATGCAAGTATAGATGATATAGGCGCACGAGCTGAATACATCAGAGCCGGTACAGTATGGAATGATATAGAAAACAATTTACAGCGTTTACACAAGACAAATGTGCGATTGCTAATAGACTGCACAACACAGTTAATGAACGTGTTAACGCTTCCTAAACTTTACGAACGACTAAAAGAACTAGGTGTGCCAGGAAATCGTATTATGTTACATAATATATTACAGCAACCAGAAAGTTTTAATGTAAAAGTTTTAACACCCGAGCTTAAAGATAAAGCAAAACAACAACTTTTTGATTATGCTAATAGTTTGCCAGACAAGGAAAAAACTATTATGCTGGAACAAATAAAACCTTTAATAGAATTTATGTATACAGAAACACATGCAAATAGAAATTCACTAAGGCGTCAATTTAGACGCAAACAAACAGCGTTGGATAACTTACGTAAAGAAAACTTTACAGATGTATTTCCACATTTAGAGGAGTGGTATAATGGCATTCCTGTGTGATTTACCCTGGGTACATTTTAGTATATTTCCACACGGCACTACAAGTGTGTGTTGTGAAACAGAGCACCGTGGAGCAATGGGTCACGGGTATAATATAGATGAAAATGGACAGAAAAATATACTAGGTATAAAAGACAACAGTATTGATGATATTGTTAACAGTGATAATTATAAACGTATTAGACGTGAAATGCTTGAGGGCAAAGTGCCTGATGCATGCCGTGGATGTAAAAAAATAGAAGATGCTGGCGGGAAAAGTAAACGCCAAAAGGATAGTTACTGGATGGAAGACTGGAGTAAAGTAACACAGTCTGACGGTACTATCAAACCCGATTTAAGAAGCATAGAGCTACGTTTAGGCAATTACTGTAATCTACGTTGTAGAAGTTGCAATGCAGAGAGCAGCACTAGTTGGATTAAAGAATACAATCAACTTAAAGATACACTGCCACTTGCTAGTAATTTTCAGAATATACAAAGTCAGAGCAGGTATAGTTTTGATTGGCCAGAAACAGACGAGTTTTATGACGACCTACTGCAATACCTTGATAATATTGAGGAACTTCATATAAGTGGAGGAGAACCATTTTTAGTACCCAAGCATTTTAAACTATTGGAAATATTAAAACAGCGTGGCAAAACAGACTTGCATATTGGTTATCATACTAATTTAAACTACAACTTAGATAAAATAATGCCTAGTTTAAAAGTACTTAAAGAATTTAGCAATGTAAGATTAAATTTAAGCATAGATGATGTTGGTGAACGTAATACATATATTAGAAATCCCAGTAACTGGAAACTAACAATTGACAACTTACAGCGGTTACAGCAGGAACTTCCTGACACTACACTGCTTATATGTCAAACTATCAACGTATATAACTTTTTATATATAGAAGAACTATATGAATATTTGCAGTCTATAGGAGTTGATCTTTACCAATACTACAATCATGTACACAGTCCTGATTATCAAACAGCATATATAATTCCTAGTGATATTAGAAAACAAAAAATAGATAGTATTAAAGGTAAAATTAATGATAGACTATACGAAGATTTATATGGTAGATATTATAATGATTTAGACTATAGTGAAAGCAAGCAAGTATTTAAAAATTTTACAGGTGCATTAGATAAAACACGTAGCGAAAACTTTGCAAAAGTCTTTCCACTGTTACAGAAAGTTTTAGATGCTTAAAGATTGGTATAGTAGTGAAAAATATGCTTTGCATATAGAACTTACAAATATTTGTAATGCCGCTTGTCCTATCTGTCCTAGATATGTCGCAGGAAGTAAACTAGAAAGACCAGACTTAATACACACTAGTATTGGAATAGATCAGTATAAAGAATGGTTTACGCCTGAGTTTTTACAAAATCAAGTGGGTAGAATAATGCTATGTGGCAACCAAGGCGACCCAATGGCAACTAAAGATATTGTACCTATAATAGAATATACATTAAGTAACCTAGGGAAAGATGCTGCATTTATTATACACAGCAACGCAGGATTACGTAGCGAAAAGGTCTGGAGAGAAGTAGGTAAACTAATACAAGGCAACCAACGTTGGTTTATGTATTTTAGTATAGATGGACTGGAAGATACAAATCATATCTATAGGCGTAATGTAGAATGGCAACGTGTTATGCGTAATGCAAAAGCATTTTTAAGTCAGGGCGGTAATGCAATATGGGACTTTCTTGTATTCAAGCATAACGAGCATCAAATTGACGAAGTTAAAAAACTAAGTACTGATATGGGATTCATGGGAACTAGAATTAAGTTACCTGATGGATTATACGAAAACGGACAACTAGTAAATAAAGGCGCATATGATAAACAAGGTAATCTGGAACATCTAATTAGTCCTAGTTCTATACCAGAATTCCAAAATGCTCCTACTCTAACTCCTATAGCACACAATAGGCCGCCACAAAAAATAAGATTACATGGATTAAATCATGAGCTACGTGAAAAGGAATATGCACGATATGAAAAATATAATATTACTTGCAAGAGTTTACAAAATGCAGGACATATAGGTGCAGAAATTTTTATTGCACAAGATGGACTTGTGTTACCTTGTTGCTTTATAGGTGAGTTATGGCAAAGCGGCAGAACAGATGTTGCAAAACAACAGTTGCAGGACATATTTGATTTAGATAAAATGTATCTGCAACACAACAGTATAGATGATATATTTAAATTTTTTGATGATAACATCATAACTAGTTGGAATAAAAAAGATTATTCTTGTGGAAAATCCAAAATGTGTAGCAAAGTATGCGGAGATGATAGTAGTATCACAAGATTAATATATGAAAAAGGTATGTAAATGACACAACAATATAAGAAACTCAAAGTTACTTTACGCAAAACAACAGATAAAACTTACGTGAGAGACTTACTATTTGATATTAGAGACAATAGTCTTTCTCAAAAATGGGCAAAGGCATTACATGAAGATTATCTAGACAAACGTAAATATCCTAATATAGAAAAACAGTTTATGTTACATGGGTGGCCTTATTTAAGTGAAACTAGTAATCAACGACAGGTTGAATTTATGTGTGAAGAACTTAATTTCCATATTCATGTTGTAAATGAATATGCACGTAAAAAAGGAATACCATATAAAATAGATATGCATTTTGATGAAGCAACACTTACACAAGAACAGTTAAATGAAATACATCATCATTTTGAAGTATTGATAGGACAAATATGGAATGTTAGTAATTACTATCCAATGTTTGACGAGTATCATCAGTGGAGTATTAATAACTTTAATTGGTTATGTCATGAAATAGAAAGTCAATTACGTGGACTAAAAGCATACAACGACGACCGAAGTAGCAGTAGTATTGTTGTTTGTATGGATCCTATTATAAGACATGATATGTCAGAATCTGAAGGAGATTATGATTTCTTCCAAATGGAAGATTTGATATTTGGGCAAGTAAGAATGCACTATGCACAAACTGGCAAGACTCACAGAGAAGCATATCATGATAATGATGAAGATATATATGACAGTAATATTAGTGGTATACGATATATTAGTGGAGAATTTGATGTCCATCTCAATATTCCTCATCCTAGTCATAGCAGTGAAAAAGATTGGGCTAGTTTTAGGCAGTGGTTACGCAGTAAAGATGTAGATCTTAACGACAAAACACTTGCACTAGGTTGGTGTGTGTTGGCAGACTTAGATAGATATACATGGGGTGACAAGACTGATTTAGAAATAATGCAAGAATTGTGGCAGTGTGATGATCTTGTTTGTATTGAACTACATGATGATACTGGTATTCCATTGGTAAGTAAAAAATGGACATATACATGGCAAGATCGGTATTTTCAAACAAAGCAAGCACTATTAGATAGTATAGAAGAAGAAAACAGGTATTTGGATTTATAATGAAGTATTACTGCAAACTTCCTAGTGTACATTATGAAGTAAAGGCAAACGGACATGTTGCTCCGTGTTGTGTAAGTAAGACTGAATATAAAGACGAAAATGGTATTCCTTATAATGTGAGTAAAACTGACATATTTGAAATACTAAACAGTAAACATGCTACACAGATAAGAAATGATTTACTACAAGATAAACCAGTTAAGGGGTGTGATCAATGCTATTTTGAGGATAAACAACCAGGCGCAGTATCACGTAGAGTAAGAGAAAACGATCATTTTAAAGAATTCTCAACAACTGGAGATTTTGTTCACAGATATGTGGACCTTAAACTGGGCAACACGTGTAATAATGCATGTATGATATGTAGTCCAGACCTAAGTAGCAAGTGGGCTGAACAATACAGTCAAGCCAATTGGA
>Ga0181390_1001006_pt1 | contig 12683 bp, 14 predicted proteins | sample 13SPOviralmetaG_FD_130085 | JGI IMG/M metagenome (GOLD analysis project Ga0181390, IMG submission 130085) | Marine viral communities from the oligotrophic San Pedro Time Series (SPOT) site, San Pedro Channel, CA, USA - 13 SPOT_SRF_2010-07-21 | ecosystem: Environmental > Aquatic > Marine > Strait...
CTACATAGAGGCACGAGAACAGTTTGACAGGCGAGTACTTGAAACTGATGATTACTATAATGGTATCATTAATGTTAGAGTAGGCGGATCAGACAAACTCAAACAGGCATTGCTAGAACAAAACATCAAGGCAAAACAATCTAACACATAAGGTTAGCGGGCCAGTTTACAAATACCGCTGAGGAAAAGGTCCTGTGATAAGGACACTCGTACACGTTGAGCCGCGTCCGGTAGTAGGGCGGCAGGATTGATGTAGGTTGACTGTTAGCAATCGAAAAACACAACACAGTTCATAAAAACTCTTTAGCAATAGGAACGAAGCGAGAGGTAGCGTAAGCGATGTCGACGTAGGTTGGGAAAGGTCAGAGCCCATTGAACTAAGTGTATAAACAATTACCTACTTCCGAATCTCGGCTGTGACGGACTCACATGAAGACCAAGATTAGATGGAACCAGCGATTAGGTTCCGTCTGACTGAAACAATCTACATGAAGTAACTACAATATTACTTCGTAATATTGCTTTAATTATTGTTTATTACTTCTATCAACAAACGAAGTGTTATAGTTTGAGCGTTAGCGAAAACTAATTGTTACGAAGTAACAATTCTAATTGTTCTTATAGATTAGCCACATTAGTATTACTGTTAAAACTAAAAAATAGAATATAGGCGAACACATGGCGACTATTTAGTGTAGATCAGGATCGCGACCTAATTTACCATTCATTTGTGGTAGATGTTCTTCTTCGATTGTGGTATGTATATTCTGATCTAATAAGAAATTCTGCATAGATTGTGCTTGATCGAGTTCTGGTATATTTTTTTCGATGTATTCTCCACTGCTTTTGTCTAGCAGATGATACCTATAAATCTTACCCATAGCTAGTTATTTAATAAATAAATTGACTGATAATATATAAATACTTAATAATAGGAGTTAAATGATGCGAGTATTGGACGTTTTAATTGAATCTGAAGACCAACAAACAGACGAAGGTCCGTTAAGAGGTTTAAAAAGAACACTTTTTAAAAATACAAAAATGGGCAAAAAGGCTCAGGTAGATGTTGAGCTAGAAAGAGATGCTAAAGCATTTTATAAAGAGTTTATGTCTGATGTACAAAACTTTAATGATCCAAGACCAACTGTATCAAACTTAGCAGACTGGATGGCAGGTAAAGATTTTAAAAGTGACAAAGCTCAAATTATTAAACTTCTTAGAATGAATCCAACTTTTATGAATAAACTAAGTGATGTTTCTAGTAAAGTAGCATCAGGGATTGGCAAAATAGGTAGTGGAATTAAGAAAACTGCTGATCTTGCTGTTGGAGCCGCTAAGAAAGTTAAATCAGCAGTAACTCCAGAACCAAGTAAAATTGATCCACGTCAAGGCGAACTAGACTTAAACTCTATGTATAACGAATCAGTTATTATTAATGAAATTTCAACCAAAGGAATGAACATTGAACTTAGCTCAGGCGAAGTAATGAATGTTCTTAAAGCGTTTATGAAACAAGGACGTGAAGCAATGGTTAGAAAAGGTAATCCAAAAGGCGTACAAAGTCAGTATGCTGATAACAAAGATGCCAAAGACGACACACCAACTGCTAAAAAATCAGATAATAAAGGTACTGAAGATTTAGAAGTTGCTAAAGCACTTGAACTTGTAAAAAGTCGCGGTTACCAAGTTGTTAAAAAACCGGGTCTAATTAATTAAGTAATCTTACCAAAACGGCTGTTGAGTCTTTTTAGCTGTTTCAACATTTTCTTTAATAACAGCATTAATTGCTTCTCGGTCATCTGGTCCTAGCATGTATGCTTCAGAAATACTGACAGATCCTCTCATCCACCAGCACATTCTGCTAATGTCATGCTTCATAGATTTAACCTGTTCTTCTAGGACCTTAACCTCGGCTAGGATTTCGTCGAGTGGTAACGTTACGATCCGGAGCCGAAAAAATTTGATTGATCAAATTGTATTGGCACATCATATGTTTTAGCCGCGCCAGCTTCAATCTCTTCTTCTGTAGCATCAACTGTTATTGGTTTTTGTGTATATTTGTCACGCTGTTTTTCAATATGCTCTTTAATTTGATTATATGTTTTTGCGTCCGCACCTAAAATAAACTCTTTAATATGATCAGTATTTGTTACTACATCTTCTCCATTAGGCTGTATAGCAATAACACTTTGCGTAACAAGTTTTAAATTAAGATCAGTTAATTTACCAAAAGCTTCTTGAAACTTTTGAATTTTTACATGATTATCTACAGTATCATCGTTAATAACAGTAAAAATGCGCTGTTCTTCAAAGGCTTTAACTGCCTGTGTAGTCATTGCTTTATAATTAATTGGTTTAATTTTTACATTAAATCCATCAATAGAAAACGTATCTTCATAAGTTGTATTGATATAACTGTCATATAGTTGTTGTAAGTTAAACTGAAAATCTTTATCGATATCAGTACCAGGCACTTTTATTGACATATCTAACATATCGCCAAAACTTGCCATTCTAATAGCAATTAAAATTGCGTCTAGGTCAATGCTAGGTGTTTGCCAAGCGTCTTTTATTGAAGGCAAACAACTTTGAATTACATCAACTGTAGCTTGACCGTTTAAAAGGGCATCTGGCGTTTTAAAAGTAATTTCGTCTCTAGCTGTCATAGCGTATACAGGATATTCGCCTGTTTCTTCTATTGCTAAAGCGCCATTAGGCCAAAACTGGCCTTTGCTTGGTAATTTGATGTAGATCTTTGGTTGCCTTAAGTGTTTCGCTAAAGGATTTCCCTGCGGCGCACTCATTTGTGATGTCATCATTCCTTCAGGCATCATATTATTATCTACCATGTTTATATCTCCTGCTAAATAGTATTATTAATAGCTATGAGTAATATTTATAGTTTATCATTAAGTGAGCATTTAATATATGGCAGACGTAAAAATTGAAATTCCTGGTATTGGAGAGGTTATTGCTAAGAACGTAGCTTCTGAAAGCACTCTGCGAGAATTACTAAAGAGTATGTCCGGCGGCGGCGGGGGCGGCGCACAAAATGATCCAACACCACCTATACTGAAAGCATTTGGCAAAAATACTAAAGAAGCTTCAGAAGAAGTTGGCTTTTTTGGTAGTGCGTTAAAAGGCGTTAGCGGAATAATTAACGGATTAGGTTCAGTACTTGGAGGCATGGTAGGAGTTGCTACTAATTTAAGTAACGAATTATTACTAGGCGGAAGCCAACTTTCTGATTTTACAAGACATTTACCAATTGGTCCATTACAAGGTGTGATAACAGCAGTCGAAGGGCAAATAGATAGTTTTAGAAATTTATCAGATACTGGTGCTACGTTTGGTAACAACATGTTTGAGTTACAGCGTATTGCTGGACAAGCGGCTATACCAATTGGTGATATGACTGAGTTATTAAAAACAAATGGTTTAGCAATGAGAACATTCGGAGGCACTGTAGGATCGGGTGCTAGAAGTTTTGCCGGACTAGCTAAAGAATTTAGACAAAGTACAGTAGGTAGAGATTTAATGGCTATGGGTTTTACAACTCAAGACCTTAATGAAAACTTATTATCCTATAGTGAAATTATGCAACAAACAGGTAATAGATCGAGAATGTCTAATTCTCAATTACTTGCTGGTACAGCGGCATACACTAAACAACTTGATGCTGTAGCTAAATTAACAGGTAAAAGCAGAAAAGCACTTGAAGAAGAAATGAGACAAAAGAATTCCGATATCAGAATTCAAATGGCGCAACGTGATATGACTGCCGAAGCGGCAACACAATTTACTGCTAACTTAGCAAGAGCCGGAGTACACAGTCAAACATTTGAACAAGCATTACTTGATATGTCAGATGGATTGGAACATGAAGAAGTGACAGCACATTTAGGAAGTATGAGTGACACTTTTAGAAGAGATGCCAAAAATATTTCTAAAATGTCAGCAGATGAATATACAGCATTTGTTACCCAAGTTCGAAAAGAAGGATTAGAATATGCTGATGCTATGGGAAAAGAAGCAGTTCAACAAACTATCAAAAGCGGTAGTGCGTTAGGTGAAGCATTTAAAACAATAGGTGAGTTAGGTAAAGTTGCTGACGGAACACCAGGTAAAGTTGAAGCTGAACAAACAGCTAGAGACAAAGCCACAACAGCAATGACAACTCTAGCAGAAAGTATTAACGAAATTAGAGGTGCTATTGTTGACGATTTATTAGGTAGTCAAATATTTAAAGATCTGTCAGACGGACTCGGTGATATGATACCTAGTCTAGAAACTGTTAAAGAAACTTATAATAAACTAAAAGCATTGTTTGACACACATGTACAACCTAGCATTGACGAGTTTGTTAAGTATTTAAAAGGTGACGGTATGAAAGATCTTTCGGCACTAATAACAAACCTCCAAGATTTATCTGAAAAATATTTGCCTAAGATAAAAGATTTCTTTTCAAGATTACTTGATGATCCTGGTACAACATTTAAAGAAGAAATTTTACCAGCGTTAAAAGATGGTCTTGTTGCTACATTAAAAGGTCTTTTTAATACTGAATTTGGATTAACATTAGCCGGACTATTGATATTAAAGTTGTTCACTGGAATGAATCCATTTGGTATAGTTGCTAATTTACTTATAGCAGGAGTAATATCGTTTATAGGATGGGATAATATTAAATCATTCTTTATTAGTGCATTTGAATCAATTACCGATCTTTCATTTAGTGATATGGTTGATGGCGCCTGGACTTATATCAAGGATTGGTTTGGTGGGTTATGGAAAGGTTTGAAAGATTTAGTATTTGATGTAGGTGGAATGGTTACAGGTGCTTGGACTAAAATTAAAAACTGGTTTGGCAGTTTATGGGACAAACTGTTTGATTTTGAAATTAAAATGCCAAACTTTAAGCAATATTTGCCAAAATGGATGGGCGGCGAAGGTAAGTCTTTGTTTGGATCCGATGATGATACAGTTTCGTCAAGTACAGTTTCATCATCATCAGTCGAAACTGAACCAACAGCCGTAGCAAGTGTTGATCCATCTGATGCCTTTTCTGGCATGACAACTCAGCTAAGTATGTTAAATACTAAGCTAGACAAGTTAATAACAAAAACTACTGCTAATACAACAGCAGTAAAAGCGTTAAACGGTAATATACAAGCTGGATAGCATTAGGAAAAATATATGAGCTGGAAAAAATACTTTACACCTGTAGAAGGGGACAACGGCGCAAGCAGTCCTTTAACAATGACTGGACAACAACCTGGCCCTGCTAGATCAAATTACAGTAGCTATTTGCCAGATGTGTACACAGGCGCACCTAATAGAACAGAACGTTATGGTCAATATAATGTTATGGATATGGATAGTGAAGTAAATGCTGCACTAGATATTTTAGCAGAATTTTGTACACAACAAAATCCAGTTAACAAAACAGCATTCAATCTTGATTTTAAAAAGAGCGCAACTAATAGTGAAATTAAAGTACTTGAACAATATCTACAACAGTGGAGCAAATCAAACGACTTTAATACTAGAATGTTTCGAATTGTTAGAAATGTTTTTAAATACGGAGATGCGTTTTTCTTAAGAGATCCAGAATCAAAAGTTTGGTATTATATTGATCCGGCAAACGTTGCTAGTATTATTGTTAACGAATCACAAGGCAAGAAACCAGAACAATATATTGTTAAAAATATTAATTTTAACTTTGTTGACAAAGTAGCAACAACACCGTATACAACAAACGGAAATGTTACCGGAGGCGGAGACGGTTACTTAACTGGTGGTGTTCGAGGAATGGTTGGAAACAATGCTCAAGCAAGTAGTACATCAAGATTTGGACAACATGACAAGACTAAAGAACATTCTATTGCCGCAGAGCATATGGTACATTTAAGTTTAAGCGAAGGTTTAGACAACAACGCACCGTTTGGCAATAGCTTATTAGAAAGTATATTTAAAGTATACAAACAAAAAGAATTATTAGAAGATGCTATTATTATTTACAGAACACAAAGAGCACCAGAGCGTAGAGTGTTTTATGTTGACGTAGGTAATATGCCGTCACACCTGGCTATGCAGTTCGTAGAACGTGTAAAAACTGAAATCCATCAGAGACGTATCCCGTCAAAAACTGGTGGAGGTACTAGTGTAATCGATAGTGCTTATAATCCGTTGTCAACTAATGAAGATTATTTCTTCCCACAAACTGCTGAAGGGCGTGGATCTAAAGTTGAAACATTGCCAGGCGGTACTAACTTAGGTGAAATTGATGACTTAAAATACTTTACTAATAAACTTATTAGAGGTTTACGTATTCCAAGTTCATATCTGCCTAGTGCGGCACAAGATGAAGGTCAAGGACAATTTAATGACGGCCGTGTTGGAACAGCATATATACAAGAATTAAGATTTAACAAATACTGTGAACGTTTACAAAATTTAGTAGCAGAAGTTTTTAATCAAGAATTTAAAAAGTATCTAATTGAAAAAGGTGTAAACATTGATATTGCTATGTTTGATCTTTTATTTCAACCTCCACAAAACTTTGCTAGTTACAGACAAAGCGAGTTAGACAATCAGCGTATTGGAACATTTGGACAAATTCAAGCAGTTCCATTTATTAGTAATAGATATGCGCTCAAACGTTTCTTAGGAATGTCAGATTCAGAAGTAGCAGAAAACGAACGTATGTGGAGAGAAGAAAATGACGAAATGATTAATCTAAGTCCTACTGACGCAAGTGCTGAAATGAGAGGCGCCGGAGTAACAGGTGGCGGAATTGACGCAGACTTAGATGCTGGTGTTGATATGGTAGATGATACTGCTGACCCAACAGTAGAGCCAGCCGCTGACGCAGGCGGTGGTGGAACAGACGTAGCACCAGAAGCACCACCGGAGGCATAAATAGTAATATGATACTAAGAGAATTATTTTATTTTGACAAAGAAACTATTGAGCCTGTTGAGGACAAGAGTTATGATCCTGCGAGCGACGAAAGCATTGTTAATCGTGATGATACACGTAAGACACGTTTAACATTACGTCAAATTAATAAAGCACGTAAAGCATCTGAATTACACAACGAAGAAAAAGATAAAGAATTAGTATTTGTACGTCAAATGTACGGTATTCAAGGTCAACCTGAAGTATAGAGGTTTAAATGACAGTAGCATTTGTTGTTGGCAACGGCACTAGCCGTAAGTCAATTGATTTAAATCAATTAAAAAAATACGGAAAATTTTATGGATGTAATGCTCTTTATAGAGATTACACGCCTGACTATCTAGTTGCAGTTGATGTAAAAATGATACTTGAAATTAATCAGGCCAAATGGCAAATGAATAATGAAGTATGGACTAATCCAAATAAACAATATCACGGAATGCAAGGATTTCATATGTTTCAACCAAGTAAAGGTTGGAGTAGTGGTCCAACAGCATTATGGTTAGCTAGTACACACAGGCATGACACAATATACATATTAGGATTTGATTTCCACGGATTACAAGATAAACAAGGCAACCGTTCTAGGGTAAATAACTTATACGCAGGAACACATAATTACAAAAGAGAAAGTGAACCTGCAACATATTTTGGAAATTGGGAGAGGCAAACAACTTCAACTTGCGAAGCACACGCACAAATAAATTACATACGTGTAGTAGAGGACAAAGATGATTTTGTCCCTAAACATTTAAAGAAATGTAATAACTTGTCACATATAACAGTAAGCGAATTTAAAAGATATTATGATTTTTAGATAAAAAATACCAAAACGGCTCATTATAGTGCCGTTTAACCCCTATTTTTTAATCTAAATGTAAATACTATTAGACAGTCTTACCAGTTAAACTATAATAGGAGAAAACAATGGCAGATCAAAGCAAACTCGAGCAAATGCTCGAAAAATTGGTTAATAACGATCGCGATGGCGCAGATCAGTTATTCCATGAATTTGTGATTGAAAAATCACGTGGTATCTATGAAGAGATGCTAGAATCAGAATTAAAAGATTTAGAAGTAGATGAAGCTTCGGATGAAGAGGTAGATGAAGCATCAGATGATGAAGAAACTAACGAAGCATCAGACGAAGAAGTAGATGAAGCATCAGATGATGAAGAAACTAATGAATCTACTGACGAAGAAGTTGACGAAGCTTCAGATGAAGAAGTTGACGAAAACTTTGGAGAATTTACACCAGAAGCACCAATGGACGACATGGACGCAACAGGCGATCTAGAAGACGCAATGGATGATAAAGACGGTGAAGAAAAAGATTCTATGGACGATATGGACGACGAAGGCGAAGAAGAGCTTGAGAAGAAAGTAGTTGACCTAGAAGATGCACTAGACGAGCTTAAGGCAGAATTTGAAAAAATGATGTCAGGTGACGAAGGTGAAAAAGATGACGCAGACGCAGATGAAATGCCAATGGACATGGATGATGCTGATGCTGATAAGGAAGAGGCATTTGATGTCGCTCCCGAACTTAGTGTTGAAGAAGAAGTACCAGCTTTCGAAGGCAAAAAGACTGCCGGAGAGCAAATGAGAGAGTATGTGGACACAGTAAATTTGCCAAAAGGCGAAGACAATAAAGCAAAATCTCCAGTTGCAGGTGCTAACAACATGGGCGGAACAACAGCTAATATTGCTAAAGGTTCAAGTGAAGAAAAAGGGCGTACAGCTCCTACTTCAAAAGAAGATAGCGCAGGGAACGTAAATGTACCAGGCGGTAAAGCTTCTAAGTCAATGTCAAACACTAAAGGCCATGGCGCAGAGAAAAAAGGCGCAGGCGAAACTGGAACAGATAGTAAATCACCTATCGGTTCTAAATAGTTAAGGAAAACTAGATGTTAAACCTAACCGAGACACTTACATTCGACCAAGCTAATATGGTCGTGGAGCATACTGAAAATGATGCAGGTGGAAAAGACCTGTATTTAAAAGGTATCTGCATTCAAGGTGGTGTTCGTAACGCTAACCAGCGTGTATATCCTGTTAATGAAATCAGTAGGGCTGTCAACACGCTCAACGATCAAATTAAAGGCGGGTATAGTGTACTAGGTGAAGTAGATCATCCAGAAGGACTTAATGTTAATTTGGATCGTGTAAGCCATATGATTACTGAAATGTGGATGGACGGACCAAATGGTTACGGAAAATTAAAAATCATTCCAACTCCGATGGGGCAACTAATTCAAACCATGATTCAAAATGGTGTAAAGTTAGGTGTTTCATCGAGAGGATCAGGAAATGTAAAAGACGATGGTAGCGGAGAAGTCAGCGAGTTTGAAATTATTACTGTTGATGCCGTTGCCCAACCAAGTGCTCCGGGAGCATATCCGACTCCAATTTACGAACACTTAATGGATACTCGTGGTGGGTATAAGGCATTACAACTAGCTCAAGAATTAAAGGGCGATACTAAGGCACAGAAATACTTGAAGGAATCGTTGGTTAACATTATCAACGGACTTCGCTAATTAGGAGAAAAAGAATGTTAGATGCACTGAAAGCACTCTTTGAAAATAACGCTATTTCAGAAGACATTCGACAAGAAATCGAAGAAGCATGGAATTCACGAGTTCAAGAGAACAAAATGAATACCACAGCTGAACTCCGTGAGGAATTTGCTCAGAAGTATGAGCATGACAAAGCAACAATGGTGGAAGCTATTGATAAAATGCTTAGTGAAAAACTTACGGAAGAAATCACTGAATTCGCCGATGATCGCCAAAAGTTAGCTGAAGCTAGAGCAAAATATGCAGTAGCACAGCGTGAAAACGCTGATCTAATGAAAAGTTTTGTTGTAGATCAACTATCAAAAGAAATTGGTGAACTTCACGAAGATCAGAAAGCAATGGCAGGCAAGTTTTCTAAACTTGAAGAGTTCATTGTAGATTCTTTGTCTAATGAAATCGCAGAGTTTTATGAAGATAAGAAAGATTTAGCAGAAACGAAGGTACGTTTAGTACGTGAAGCTAAGTCACATCTAGCTAAGGTTAAGAAAGAGTTTATCTCCGGCGCAACAAAACTAGTTGTGGAAACAGTTGACAAAGGTCTAAAGAAAGAAATTGGTCAACTTAAGGAAGACATTGATACGGCTCGTGAAAACGATTTTGGCCGTAAATTGTTTGAAGCATTCAGCAACGAATACCAAAACAGTTACCTCAATGAAAAATCTGAAACTGCTAAACTATTAAAAGTAGTTGAGTTGAAAGATAAGCAATTAGCTGAAGCTAAAAAAGAAGCAGTGGATACAGCAACTCTAGTTGAAAGCAAAGACGCTGAAATTAGAACTGCTAAAGACACAGCACACAGAAAAGAAGTTATGAATGAACTATTAGGGCCGCTTAATGTGGAACAAAGAGAAATCATGTCAGACTTGCTGGAATCTGTACAGACTGAAAGACTTTCTAAGTCTTTTGAAAAGTACATGCCTAGCGTAATAGCAGGAAACACCCCAGCGAAGGATACCAAGGCAACACTTACCGAAGGCACACAAATCACAGGCAATAAAGAAACTAATGACATGGCTGCAAGCACAAATTCTACCGATAATGTGGTAGATTTACGTAGACTTGCAGGATTGAAATAAGGAGAAAATAATGTCAGAACTACTAGAAAGTCGCTGGCAGGATACAAAAAGCGCACTTCTTGAAGGCCTAGATGGCAACAAGAAAGCTGTTATGGGTGTTACACTAGAAAATACTAAAAGGTATTTGGCGGAGACAGCTACAGCAGGTGCTTCATCTGCAGGTAATGTTGCTACACTAAACAGAGTTATCCTTCCGGTAATCAGACGTGTTATGCCGACTGTAATCGCTAACGAATTAGTTGGTGTACAGCCGATGACAGGTCCAGTGGGTCAAATCCACACACTAAGAGTACGCTACTCAGATACTTTTGATACAGCAACGGCTGGTGAAGAAGCACTATCACCATTCAAAATTGCTGAAGGGTATTCAGGTAACGCAACTACTAACAAAGCAGATTCAACTGCTACGTTAGAAGGTACAGCTGGTAAGCGTTTAAGCATCCAGATCTTAAAGCAAACAGTCGAAGCAAAAACCAGAAAGCTATCAGCTAGATGGACTTTTGAAGCGGCTCAAGATGCACAAGCTCAACAGGGCATTGACATCGAAGCTGAGATCATGGCGGCACTAGCGCAAGAAATTACTGCTGAAATTGATCAAGAGATCTTAGCATCTCTACGTTCTTTAGCTGGATCAGCTCAAGAAACATACGATCAAGCCGCAGTAAGTGGTACAGCTACTTTTGTTGGTGACGAGCATGCAGCTCTTGCTGTTCAGATCAACAAAGTTGCTAACAACATTGCAGCAAGAACACGTAGAGGCGCAGGTAATTATGCAGTGGTATCACCATTCGCACTAACTATCCTACAGTCAGCTACAACTTCAGCGTTTGCACGTACAACTGAAGGTACTTTTGAAGCTCCAACTAACACTAAAATGGTTGGTACTTTGAACGGTGCTATGAAAGTATACGTAGACGCATATGCAGCAGACAGCACAGGTGTACTAGTTGGATACAAAGGTTCAAGCGAATCAGACGCACCAGCGTTCTACGCACCTTATATTCCACTAATGTCAAGTGGCGTTGTACTTGACCCAACATCATTCGAGCCAGTTGTGTCTTTCATGACTAGATACGGATATGTTGAGTTATCAAACGTTGCTTCTTCATTAGGTAATGCGGCAGACTACTTAGGTCTAGTTGCGATTACTAATGGTAACGTAAGCTTCAAGTAAGCAATAGCGACAAAGCAATTTAAAATAGGCCCTACGGGGCCTATTTTTATGACTAAATTTTCTGGTTGACTTTGTGTTTGAATTCATATATAAATTATGTATATTATGAAACATAAACATTTAATAATACGAGCAGAAGTTAGTAATCCTCCAATATGCGAACAAACTATTACTGATTGGGCTTCTAATTTAATTAAAGACATTGGTATGAAGATTATGATGGGACCATATGTTAAGTATTGTGATATGAAAGGTAACAGAGGATTTACTTGTGTTACTATTATCGAAACATCACACGTAGCAATACACATATGGGACGAAAAAAGTCCAAAACTAATACAATTAGATGTATATACTTGTAGTGACTTAGATATAAAAACAGTATTTGACGCACTAGATAAGTTTGACCCAGTTAAAATAGATTACAAGTATTTGGATAGAGAATCGAACTTAAATGAAGTATTAGATACTAAATAATAATACAACGTTCAGGCAACAAGCCCGGAAGTAGCATTAGCGAAGGAACGCACTTAACTTTAACGAGGAGAGTGTCATGAATTACAAAGACTTCGAAATAGCTCGCAAAAAAAGAAAAACAGAATTAGCACATAAAGCGATAATACGCAAAATGGCTGAGAAGCGTTTGTCTAGACCAAGAGCTGAAAAGAACATACTTAGTACAGACCCTAGATTACAAAAAATTTAATATTTTGGTAAAAAAGAGGTTGACTTCTATATAGAAGTCTGTTATATTAAGTACATAAGCAACAAAAAAGTAATTAATTTTTGTTTATAGTGCAAGGAAGAGGCCTTTACCAGAAGGGTCGAACTTGACTAGCCAGGGGTGGTACCCAGGTGCTGTAGTAGAAATACGCAGTATCACATCGCAGTCAC
>Ga0181390_1001014_pt1 | contig 12656 bp, 13 predicted proteins | sample 13SPOviralmetaG_FD_130085 | JGI IMG/M metagenome (GOLD analysis project Ga0181390, IMG submission 130085) | Marine viral communities from the oligotrophic San Pedro Time Series (SPOT) site, San Pedro Channel, CA, USA - 13 SPOT_SRF_2010-07-21 | ecosystem: Environmental > Aquatic > Marine > Strait...
ATTGACGGTATCGAAGCTGAGATGAGTATAAGTTCGACAGGTTTGGAAAGCTTGTTGGCGATATCTGGAAATGAGGTAGTTAATGATGTGGTTGTGGAAATGCAGAGTACTGATGGTTCAATTATTACTCCTACCTTTACAACTACTGATGAATTTAAAATAAATATACCTAGTGGGTCTAGGGTATCTGATCAAGATTTCGGGGTTGAGGGCGGAGGTTCCGTTGTGGCAAATGCTAAGATTCAGAATGTAATTTTATAAAAAAAAGGGTAATATAAGATAGAATGCCGAGAAGAAAAGCTGCGGATAAGATGGAGCCATTGGAAATGATGGCTGAGTTTGAAAGAACAATAAAATTTAATAAGCGCCAATTTAAATTCACCCCCAAACAAAAGAAGTTTCTAGATATCATACTTGACGAAGAGTCTAAAATCATTTTTGTTTCTGGACCTGCTGGCAGCTCCAAAACCTACATGAGTTTATATGGATTATTGCAGATGATGAAGTCTGATTTTTCAAAAGACTTAATATATGTAAGAAGCATCGCGGAAAGTGCAGATAAGGGGTTGGGTAGCTTACCCGGGGACATTGCTGAAAAGTTTGACCCATTTTTGGGTCCGTTATACGATAAAGTTGAAGAAATCGTTAGTGCTGGGGATGCAGTGTTCTTAAAACAGAAAGAAAAGATTTCTGGAGTGCCTATTAACTTTTTGAGAGGTGCGAGTTGGAATAATAAGTTAATTTTTGCCGATGAAGCGCAAAATTTCACTCTTGGGGAGCTGACCACGTTAATTACTCGTATTGGGGAGAATACAAAGATTATTATTGGGGGTGATTTCTTCCAAAGTGATATTGGAGTGGGTAAATCTGGATTTAAAGATTTATTTGCTAAATTTGACGACGATGAATCGAAAGAGAAGGGTATTCATACTTTCAGTTTTAACGAAAGTGATATTGTCCGTAGTGAAATCCTAAAATTCATCATAAAGAGGTTAGAAAGTGGCTCGAAATAGAAAAATCTCTATAAACTAGTATTATTGGATAATGAATCATATATTTTGTTTTAGTTGTGGCCATAAGATGAGCTATAATCTTTCTCCACCTAATTTTTGTGAAAAATGTGGTGCGGATCAGAAATCTGGCACAAGTAAAGCCTCATCTAATAAAGAAGCTCCAGTTGAAGTCGAAGAATCTTTGGCGGAAGACGAAACAAATGCTACAAGCGTTCCAAGACTTACTAAGCTCGATGTGGAAACTGAAAACTTCGGAGGTACGATGACTATTGGGCAAATGGCAGGTCAAAATACACCGCCCGTTCATAAAGGATCAAAAACACAAAATTTGAACGATTTACTTGAATAATGTCAGAAAAGAAGTCATATGAAGACTACACTGATTTTATTGATGAAGCTATAAGAAAGCAAAGATCCAGATGGAGGTTAGATGCTATTAAGTGGTTTGACTTTGAGGATGTAGAGCAGGTTGTAAAATCTCACGTAGCGCAGAAATGGGACATGTGGGATCAAAGTCGTCCACTAGGCCCGTGGTTGGGTCGAGTTATCACAAATAGGATGTGGAATTTGATTCGGGGCCATTATGGTTCTTATATTAAGCCTTGTTCTACTTGTATCCATGCTAGGGATGAATTATGCGCTAAAACTCAAAGTGGCAACCAAGATGATTCATGTAAAGATTATGCTAAGTGGCTCAAGAAGAAGAAGTATGGATTGGAATTAAAAACAGCTGGAAGTTTGGATGAGTATGATGATTTGGGGAATGTGAAATGTAATAACTCTTTTGATTATGATTACCATCTCGATAAGTTGGATGTTCAGATGAAAGAGAAGCTTTCTAAAAAGAAATACAAAGCATATAGAATGATATTCTTTGAAGAATCTTCTGAGCAAGAAGTTGCTACTTTCATGGGTTATAAATGCACACCGTCCAATAAGAAGCTTGGATATAGACAAGTTAAAAATCTAAAAAACCAATTTCACAAATTAGCATCAGAAATACTTAAAGGAAAGGATATAAACTAATATGGAACTCACAAAAGAACAAATAGAGTATCTAAAGCAAAATGCCGCGAAAATATTAAATCTCAACGAACTAACACAAAAATGTTTTAGGAATGACGATTTGGATGGCAGATCAAGCGAAGGTCGTGCAGTAAGGAAGTTTTTGATAGAAAATGACATAAATTACAAAACAACTAGAAGAAAACCGCCTGAAGAAATTGAATTCACCGAGCAGCAGCAAGAATTCATTATCGATCAAGCCAAAAATGGCTTATCTTCACTAGAAATAGCAAAACTGATTTTCCCAAACAAAGAAATCAGACCTTTAAGCAACGAACAGAGAAAAGTTTTACTGCATATCAGGGAAGTCAACCCTGACTACATGCCATCTCAAGATTCTGGAGCAATCAACGATTACATTTGCCCCAAAAGCCCTAGCAGAATTATAAAAAAAATAAATGACTCAACAGGGATCGGTTTGGAAGATGGAAAGCTAAACAGGCAAAAACAAATCTGTGTGCAAACACTGGGCATAAATTTATCCAATAGTAGGTTCCTAAAAATTATTAATAATTATACAAACGCTGAAGACCGAGAACTCTTTGAGCAGGAGTTTATTAGACTCACTTGGGATAAGCCTGATTTGACCGCTGACGAGATTAACCTCTATTTGAATGTCTGTAAAGAGATAATCAACTTGGAGGTCGTCTCGATGCATCTGAACAAGCTTAACGACATGTTTGATGTCGCTGACGACCAGACGGAGATCACAGTGCGTCTCGCGGAGATTATTAAGGCTAAATCTTCTGAGTATCACCAGTGCGAAACAAGAATCGAGAATCTGACCAAAAAACTCCAAGGAGACAGGTCAGAGAGAATGAAAAAGAACCAAAAAGAAAACGCCTCGTTTCTATCTATCGTTCAAATGTTCCAAGAAGAGGAAGAGAGGAAAAATATGGTTCACATGGCAGAAATGCAAAAAAAGATCATCAAAGAAGAAGCAGAACGGTTGGAGGGTATGGCAGAGTGGAAAGCAAGAGTTTTAGGTATAAGTCAAGAAGATGCAATTTGAATGTAAAGAATGCGGCGAAAGCTTTGGTAGCAGAAGAAGTTTACATGCTCATATAAAGAAGCATAAGCTTACTCTTGGGGATTATTACGTGAAGTATATGCCACGTTTTGATAAGCTAACTAATAAGCCTATAGAGTTCAAAAACGCAGACCAGTATCTATCTTCCGATTTCAATCGACAAGGGAATATGATTAGATGGTGTTCGGAAGCTCCAGAAGATGAGGTAAAGGAATATGTATTGGAAAAATTCAAAAAACGCATAGAGGACAAAGGTCTAGATAAAGCACCCTCTAGTGTATATTTAAAAACAGCGGGTTTACCGACAATGGAGATTATTAAACGTGTCTTTGGTAGCTACACGCTGTTTTGCCGTGAGCTGGGGATAGAAACAAGATATGGAGATAATTTATGTGAAGAGTTTTTTGAAGATCACACTGATGCCACTGTCTGGATTGACACAAGAGAAAATCAGCCCTTAGAGTTTAAAAATTCTTTTGTTTGTAAACTAGACTATGGAGACTACACGCTGGAGCCTAAAAGTTATACCTTTACTCATGTAGAGAGAAAATCATTTAGTGACTTTGCTTCTACAGTAACTAATGGGTATGATAGGTTCTACAAAGAGATGGAGAGGTGTAGGCATTCTGGGTGTTATTTATTTGTGGTGATAGATACAGATTTCGAAGGCATATTCAAATTGAATAATTCTGTTTATAAAAGATTCAATATGAGCTACGTCTTCAACAAAATGAGGCAATTCGAAGTGGAATTCGGAGATTGCTGTCAATTTGTATTTAGCGGTTCAAGAAAAAGAAGCGAAGAGTTAATTCCCAAGATTCTTTGTTTAGGTAAGAAACTATGGAAAGTAGACTTACAATATTTTTGGGAAAAAGAATTAAATAAAAATGGCTTGGCAAGAAGGAAATCAGAAGCTGAACAGGAAGTTCAAGAATATCAACGAAGAGGTTCTTCAAAAAGAAGGTTATATAGACGACGAAGAGGCTAGGCTTCTTCTATATAAATTTCTAAGAGAAAACCCATCTTTTACTTCTGAATTATTTACAGGGGTAAAGTTATTCCCTTTCCAGCATATGGCTATTAAGGCTATGATGGAGAGCGACTACTTTTTAGGTATTTGGTCCCGTGGTATGAGTAAGTCATTCTCGACGGCTCTATTCGCTATTTTAGATTCTATTATGAATCAGGGTGTCCAGATTGGTATTATATCTAAATCCTTTCGACAGTCGAAGATGATCTTCAAGAAGATAGAGGATATAGTCAAAAGCCCTAAAGCGGAGTTCTTTTCTCAATGCGTGACTCGTACATCCAAGATGAATGATGAATGGTTGATGGAAATAGGCAGAAGTAAGATTATTGCCCTTCCTCTAGGCGATGGTGAGAAACTTCGTGGTTTCCGTTTCCAAAGAATGATTATTGATGAGTTATTGTTGATGCCTGAAAAAATTTACAATGAGGTTATCATGCCTTTCCTATCTGTTGTGGAGAACCCTACTGAGCGTCAAGAAATCTATGATCTTGAGACCCAGATGATTGAAAAGGGGGAGATGGAAGAAGAGGATAGAAAAAAATGGCCCAACAACAAAATCATTGGATTATCTTCGGCTTCGTATAAATTTGAATACTTGTTTAAATTATACCAGCAATACGAAAACTTAATCCTGAATGAAAACAAGCAAGATGGCGCACATAGAGTCATTATGCATTTCAGTTATGATTGCGCTCCAGAACAGCTATATGATCAAAACTTAATTAACCAATCTAAGTCCACCATGAGTCAAGCTCAGTTTGACCGAGAGTTTGGAGCTATATTCACCGATGACAGCTCTGGCTACTTCAAGGTGAGTAAGATGGCCGCTTGCACCATACCTGACGGTGAGGGGCAGTGTGTGGAGGTTATCGGTGATCCTAGCAGCAAGTACATCTTGGCATTTGACCCTTCTTGGTCTGAGAGTGAAGGTTCTGACGATTTTGCGATACTGTTGATTAAGCTTCACCCAGAGACGAGGAAAGGAACAATTGTTCATAGCTACGCTGTATCTGGCGCTAATTTACAAACACATATAAGATATATGGCTTATATATTTACGCATTTCAATATTGAGATGGTTGTAGGCGATTATAATGGTGGCGTTCAGTTTTTAAATGCTTGCAAAGAAAGCGGCATATTCAAAAAACAAAATTTAAAGATAGATACTATAGATGCGGATTTAGATAACCCTAAAGACTATAAAAAGGGTATCAGGAAATTAAAAAATCAAATTAATAAGGAATCAAGGAAGTTTGTATTCTTGAGGAAGCCTACGTCCAGCTGGATCAGAAATGCTAACGAATCTCTCCAATCCGCATTTGATCACAAGAAGATATACTTCGCGGGTTCAGCTATGGATGAGAATTATAATATGCAGAGGAAAGCTAACATCCCAATTGAAAAATTACAGTTCTTAAAAAACAAGGATGCCGAGGAAAAGAAGAAGGACGCTAAGATGATTGATTTTGTTGAACACCAAAAGGACATGATAGATTTAATCAAAGTCGAATGCGCTCTAGTTCAAGTGACAACCTCCCCACAAGGGACACAAAGTTTTGATTTGCCATACAACTTAAGAAAGCAGAGAGGGGCTGATAAAGCAAGGAAAGACTCCTATTCCGCTTTGATCTTAGCTAACTGGGGGATGAATGTATACTTTGACATGATAGAAGATAGAGGTGAGTCAACTCAAGAAACTTTTACGCCAATGTTTATTTCTTAACTTTTAAAAGTTAGAAAGTGACTTTTGGTGTAATATAATAAAACGATGGCTAGGAAGTATACAAAAAAATCTGATTATTGGAAAAAGTTTGAGAATCGCGATTCTCTTCCTTATTTTAACGAAGCTGAAGCTTCTTATGGGCCAGAACTAGTTGGTGAGGCATTCTATACCTCTGACGCATCATATAAAAGCGTTTCGAGTGCTGCTAGGTCAAATACCGCTGGAACGTCAAGAACCTCCAGAATCAATGGTGCGGCTATTAAAACAACCATTGATAGATTCTCAAGCATTAGAAAAGGTATGCTTCCTTATGAGTATGCTAGTGATGGTGTAAATGTGCGTGAAGGTATTGAGTTATGCCAAAAAGCGTATGCTAACGTATCGATATTCAGAAACGCTATTGATATCATGTCTGAGTTCGCTAATACAGACATTTACCTTGAAGGCGGCACAAAGAAGAGTAGGGAGTTCTTCCAAGAGTTTTTTAAGAGAATAAACTTACAAAACCTCAAGGATCAGTATTTTAGAGAATATTATCGTAGCGGTAACATTTTTCTTTACCGTTTTGACGGCGAGTTTGAGGTCAAAGATTATGCGCGGCTTATGAATCAAGTCGGCGCAATTAATCCGTCTGCCAACAAGATCCCTGTTAAGTATGTCATCTTGAATCCTTTTGATATTGTATCTAAAAGAGCTACGACATTTAATGTTGGGGCTTATGAGAAAGTTCTTTCTGAGTATGAACTTTCTAGACTACAAAACCCTGTTACTGAAGAAGATCAGTTGATATTTGATTCTTTAGATCCTGAGATGAAGGAGCTTGTTGAAAAAGGCTCTTACTACACTGATGGTTTAAAGATCGAGTTAGATCCCAAACGTTTAACCTTCTCTTTCTATAAAAAACAAGATTATGAGCCATTCTCTATTCCTTTCGGCTATCCAGTCTTAGAAGATATCAATGCAAAGCTTGAGTTAAAGAAAATGGATCAAGCTATCACTCGCACTGTCGAGAACGTGATTCTTTTAATCACTATGGGTGCTGAACCAGAGAAGGGTGGTATCAACGCCAATAACATCAATGCAATGCAGCAACTCTTTAAGAATGAGAGTGTTGGGAGAGTCCTTGTATCTGACTACACCACAAAAGCTGATTTTGTTATTCCAGATTTAAATAAAGTCTTAGGGCCGACTAAATATGAAACCCTTAATGAAGATATCAAACAAGGATTGCAAAATATTGTTGTCGGTGAAGAAAAGTATAGCTCAACTCAAGTCAAAGCCCAAATCTTTATTGATAGGCTTAAAGAGGCTAGAAGTTGCTTCTTGAATGATTTCCTACAGAGAGAAATTAAAAGAATAGCCAAAGACCTTGGATTTAAGTCATACCCCACCGCTATCATGAAAGATATTGACATGCGGGATGAAACCCAGCTTATGCGTGTTTCCACAAGGCTTATGGAGCTTGGAATACTTACCCCACAACAAGGAATGGAGATGTTCCAGAATGGTAAGTTCCCAACTGCGGAGGAAATCGCCCCAGCACAACAAACATTTATCGAGCAAAGAAAAGGTGGTTTTTATAATCCTATTGTCGGTGGTGTACCAATGATTGAGGATGAGGTTGCTACCCCAGCCTCAAAATCAAAAACTCCACAAAGTGCGGGGAGACCAGAGGGAACTGTAGATATTCCACAAGCCGAAGCTAACTACTCAAGGAAAGGTCTTCAAACAACCATATATGAAATCGAAGCTTTTAGCTCTATTGCTAGAGAAAGATTCCAAAAAGAGTTGGATCAAGAAGACTTGAACCCACAGCAAGAAGACATGCTTAAGCAGCTTTGTGAAGCGATTATCTGTTCTACAGAGAAGCCTGAATGGGGACAAAGACTAGAGGCTTGTGTTGAGGACTTTGAGCTAATTCAAGATTTAAATGCACTTGATGATATTTTAGGTGTAGCTACTAAACATAATTTAGATATTTATCCATCAGCAATTTTATACCATAGTCATGAAAATTAATCCAGAAGACATTGAAGTACCTCTTGAAAAAACTGTTAGTTTTAACAATGGGGAAGTAGAAGTATCCATCGCTAGTAAATATAGTGGTTCAGAAGCAGGTTTGTATAAATCTTATATGAGCATGTGTGCATCTGATGACAAAGCCCTGACTGATACTGAGGGTATGGATAAAGATAAGACTTACTCTGCCTGTGCTGTTCAGTATGGTAAAATGCGAGGTATGATGATGGATGATAGCAAAGGAGGACTTACTGACGAACAGAAAAAACTTCCACCCGCGCTACAAAAAGTCATCCTTAATAAGATGAAGAAAGACGGAAAGATTAGCGAAGAGGAGGCTGAAGCGGCTTATGCTAAATTCCTTTCTAAAGATGACAAAAAAGAAGCTGATCCAAAAGGCGAAAAAATTAATGTGGTGGAGAAAAAGTAAGATGCCTTACAAACACACTGCGTTTTTTGAAACAGAGGTCTTAGCTCATCAAATAGACGAGCAATTTATCTCACAAGCTTCTTTAGAGGAGTTAGCTCCTCTTGTGCCGAAAGATATAGACTTCAAAAAAAATGTTGATTTAATCGGTGTTTCTTTTAACGCTGCTGTTGTCAACATGTTCAATAAGAATGGTGACGGCATGAACACCGAAACTGCTCTTGCTTATACAGATCAGTTCATTCATAAGCCTACTAATATTGAACACGATAAAGAAAAGATTGTTGGTCATATTGTAAGTGCTGGATTCAGTGAGTATGGAAGCAGTAAGATGCTGTCCCCAGAAGCTGCTAAAGATATTACTGACCCATTTAATATTGCTTTGGGTGCTGTTGTATATAAATCTGCTAGTCCTAACTTTGCTGAGTTGATTGAAAAATCAACTGACCCAGAGAATGAATCTTATTATAAAAAAGTTTCTGCAAGCTGGGAGGTTGGATTCACAGATTATGTTTTAGCTGTTGGTAGCACAAAGCTTAGTGAGGCTAGAATCATTGATAATCCAAAGGAAATGGAGAAACTCAATGGTAATTTAAGAGCTTACGGTGGTTCTGGTAAAACTAATAAAGGCGAGCCAATTTATCGCTTGATCACTGGTAAGGTGTATCCACTCGGAGTGGCATTTACATCAAAACCAGCAGCAGATGTAAAAGGAATCTATAAAGATAAAAAAGAAGAAAACCCTGTTATCATTAAAGATAAAAGAGATAAAATTTCACAAATTAATAAAAAAACTGTAATTGAAGAAAAGAATATTGCTATGGAAAATATTGTAAATGAACTTAAAGAGCTTCTTATCGAGAAAAAATTCGGTGAGGAGGCTGTCGCTTCCATGACTCAGACATTCTCAGATGCTATCCGCGAAAAAAGCGATCAGTATGCTGAAGAGAAAAAGTCTATCGAGTCTGAAAAAGAAGCTGTTAAGAAGGAATATGAATCACTTAAAGCATCTGTCGCTGAACTTGAGACCAAGTTGACCGATGCTAACGAGCGTATCAACTCCTTTGAAAATGAAAAGAAGGCGCAGGAAGCTGTAGCCCGATTCAACCTTCGTATGGATGAGCTTGACTCTAAGTTTGAACTTGCTGATGAAGATCGTGAGTTTCTCGCTAATGAAGTTAAGTCTATCGATGAGACCGAGGAAGCTTTCGCTTCTTACTCCGATAAGCTTGAAGTACTTTGGAAGCACAAGAGCAAGGCTCATAAAGAAGCTTTCGAGGCTGAAGTTCAAGCTCGTATTGACGAAGAAGTCGAGAAGAGAATCGCCACCGCTTCTACTGAAGAAGTCAATGTCGAAGCTGCTCTTGATAACGCAACTCAAACAGACGCTGATATTTCCAACAATAACGAAGCTCTTGCTTCTGAGCAGGAAGAATCATTCGCTGACAAATTTAAAAAGGCATTCTCTCGCGAGAATATCGAAATCACAAGATAATCTACTAACAAAAAAATAATATTATGGGACTTAAAACACTTCCTTTTAGACAATATGACGACCACGATGTCGTTAATTTATTCCGAGTTGCCGATGGAATGGTACTCGATTCAACAACTGGAGCAGGTTCTGGCGATGCTGGAACTTTTGTGAAGGTTTCCGCTGGCGACTTTAGCCTTGACCCTGTTTCTTACGGAGCTGATGATTACTTAGGTAAGACCGATTATGCTAACGTAGGCAGAGCGCAATACCCTAAAGTCAATTTGCAGGTTGAGCCTGCTGGAGTTGGTGACAAGCCTCTCGGCATCACTCTTCTTCAGACCGCTAAAGCTGACGAAAATGGAGAGAAGCTTCTCTACAACCCTCAGAAAGCTGCTGAACTTCAAGCTGCACTTCCGGGACAAGCTGTTCCTGTTGCTACTAAAGGTATCTTCTCTATCGCTAGCTCCGCTTTCGCAGGAGATCTTGGTGGCGATCTTGCTATCGGAAGCGGTCTTAAAGCTGCTGCTGGTGGAACCGTAACTGGTTGCGATCCAGATGCTGACCTTAGTTTTGCAACTATTATCGGAACTGGTAGCCGCGCCTCTCAGAATGGTCAAACTGACCAGTTTGATGGTGAGTACCTCGTCTTCAAATTCAACTAATAAGAAAGGATATATTTATATGAAAATTACTTTAAAAAGAACTCCTGAACAAATTGAATTGGTTAAAGCTATGGCTTCCCGCAACCGCACGGTTGCTTATGAAGCTCAAGTAGCTCTCGCTGAGTTCATTGGACCTGTGCTTGCAGAGGTCATCAACAATGCCCCTACGATTTCTAGCCTTTTCACTACGCTTCAGTTCAACGCTGATGACAACCCTTCCATCCCTCTTGATCTCTATAATGACATCAATGATCAGGATTACGTTAAGGTTTACAGTCAGTCTCACGCTGGTGGTCTTCCAACCAACCAAGTGCTTCCTACAGCTTCCGAGCTTAAGATCGCTACTTATGGTTTGGATACCGCAGTTAGCTTTGATCGCCGCTATGCAGCTAAGTCTCGCATGGATGTCGTGTCTAAGACCTTTACCCGTGCCGCTCAAGAGATTCTTGCCAAGCAAGAGACTACTTCTGCCACGCTTGTATTAGGTGCTTTGGCTGACGCTTCCACCAACAGCACTGACCACGTAAGAAAAACTACTCTTACTGACGGCTCATTTCTTCTCGACGACATCAATAAGATGATGACTCTCGCTAAAAGAATCAACGGTTCGTTCCTTGGTGGAACTCCTGCTGCTGGTTCTGCTCGCGGAATCACTGACCTTATTGTTTCTCCTGAAGTTGTCGAAGAGCTTCGCGCTATGGCTTACAATCCCATTAACACCAAAGGTGGTGCTGGTGGAACTTCTGTTGATGGTCTTGCTGCTCCTGACGAAATCCGCATGAGTGTTTACAACTCTGCTGGCCTTCCTGAGTTCTATGGCATCTCTATTATGGAGATTCTTGAGCTTGGTGCTGGTAAGAGATTCACCAACCTGTTTGAGACTGCTCAAGCAGATGCCGGTACAGGTTCTACTGGTGCTAAAACATTCACCACTGGTGATGACCTTGTTATTGGTCTTGACCGCTCTCGCGACTCTCTGATTCGCGCTGTTGCAGTCGATGAAGACAATGGTGGCGAGTTTAACCTCATTGCTGACGATCAGTATAGCATCCGTCAGAATAAGATTGGATACTTTGGTTCTATTGAAGAAGGTCGCATGGTCCTTGATGACCGCGCTCTTGTTGGAACAATCGTTGATCGCACTGCTTAATCTAACTCGATTAAATTTAGAGTCACCCTTTCGGGGGTGGCTCTTTTTTTTGTATTTATTTTAAATTAAGTGTATTATAGAGTATGGACAATAATTTCGACAACATTTCTTACGGTGATGGACAAACTAATTTCTTTGGTGCTAAGTCAAGCGCAGAGCTTAAAGTTAAATTGGATAGCTATGGCAAATCAGAGCTTCGCGGTTTAGCTTCTAAGGCTGGCCTTAATCCTAATTATGATAAGCCTATCTTGAGAGAGATGATCATGAAGGCTTTTAAAGAGTATCAAGCTAAAAACTCTCCTATCCCCGCCCCAAAACAAATGTTTGCTAATGCATCTGAAGATGTCAAAGACATGATTAAGTCTGTCGGAGAGGTATCTCAAGATAAAAAAGAAAAAAAGAAGTGGGCAAAAAAGAAAAACACAAAGAAATAGTGTAACTTAACATATGAGTGTTCTTGGTGATTTAGCTTCTGGTATCTTCGTAGATGAATTTGATAGTGATGATACTGTCGTAACTTCAGGCTCTATTGAGGCTTGGCTGGAAAATAATCTGGGGCAATTAAATTCTTTGATTTATAAAGACTTTAGTGGCGCAGCTACTGGAATGGATATAGAAGCCCAGTCCATTCATAAAGAACTCTACCTCTCTAATTATTATAGAAAACAAGCCAGACTATCTCTTAGAGGTATTACTTCGTCATCCGATGACAATAAGATACTATCCTTAAAGGACGGAGAATCGTCTGTGAGCTTCGTTAACCGTAATGAGGTGGCTAAGGTCTATAAAGGACTCGCAAACGACTCACAGGGCAAGCTAGACAGCTTAGTAGCTAAATACAACATATACGAAGCAAAACCCCAGCAAGTTGGTGGCGTAGATGGCATAGTTTTTACTGGTCAACTTTATTAAACCACATAAATAAAATAAATAAAAAAACCCCACCATAAGGTGGGGTTTTTCGTTATAGGTTTTTGTGAGGTTTTATACGAAGGTTGCAGTTTGGTTAGCTCCACTTACAAACACTCCATAAGTTAAGTCGTCGGGGCCACCAAGAGAG
>Ga0181390_1001015_pt1 | contig 12651 bp, 10 predicted proteins | sample 13SPOviralmetaG_FD_130085 | JGI IMG/M metagenome (GOLD analysis project Ga0181390, IMG submission 130085) | Marine viral communities from the oligotrophic San Pedro Time Series (SPOT) site, San Pedro Channel, CA, USA - 13 SPOT_SRF_2010-07-21 | ecosystem: Environmental > Aquatic > Marine > Strait...
AAAACGCCCAGATAGTTATATCCCTAGTAAACGCGGGATTCCACGTGCATGGTATGTCCGCCACCGCGGCAGAGGACCCATCCGAGATGAGGGGTTTAGGATACATGTTAGGGCTACACAATCTGAACAAGTCTGTTCGTAAGGATGGGAAGATCGCCAACCCTAGTTGGGTTACATGGATGACTAGGAATGGTTGTGATAAAGATTTTTGGGGTGCTTGGGGTTTACGAGATAAGAGTAAGCTCCCTGAGGTAAGAGACTCGATGTACGGGGTGAACACCAAAAGACTTACCGTCGATGATATGCCTGACGCCTTTCGGGCTAATCGGGTATTCGTTGAAAACATCGAGTTTAAGTCGCTGAAAGAAATTCAACGTGTCTATGAAGATCTAGGTATCACCCCCGAGATCGTGGAGCAGTATATCGTAGACGGGAAAATTAAACAAGAAGAGCATGCACTAACAAATATCCTGCGGGCTAGGCAACTAGCGGAGGGATTAAAGGCACCTGATATTTCTGACATGGCCCAAGAGCTCATTATGGAGGGTATGAGCGTGGTTATTTTTGTTAATTTTAGCGAAACCGTAGAGGCTTTGTGTGACCGATTAGGTTGTGATTCCATAGACGGGAAACAAAAAAAGAACCGCCAAGATGTGATTGATGACTTCGTCGCAGACCGAACGACTTGCGTTGTTGTTAACACAACCGCAGGAGGGGAAGGTGTATCACTACACGATAAAGTGGGAAATAGGCCAAGAGTTTCCTTGATCAGCCCTGCGTTTTCTGCTAAAGATTACGTGCAGGTGCTAGGGCGGATACATCGTAATGGTATGAAGTCTGATGCGATTCAAAAGATTTTAGTAGCTGACGGTTCCATTGAAGAACATGTTATGAGATCAATGCAAAAAAGACTATCGAATCTGAAAACTATGCAGAATCAATAAACATCCATGGAGAAATCTTACACACATATGGAGAGAAAGCAACGTCCAGTCTATTCAGGGGTACTTCGATACTTCCCTGACGCCATCCTAGAAGTTGCCCATTGCTCATTTATAGGTAATGAACAGCACAACCCCAACCAACCCCTAAAGTGGGACCGTGGAAAAAGCTCTGATGAGTTAGATGCACTAGCTCGCCACCTAATTGAAGCAGGGACCTTAGACACTGATGGGATCAGGCACTCCGCCAAAGTTGCATGGAGGGCATTAGCAAACCTACAGAAAGAAATTGAGCAGGAAACCGACCACTAAAAAATGCTCCCAATGTGGGAGGCGGAAGAATATCGTAGGTGGTTTCTGGAATCTGACATCATCAAAAGATGGGGTGGACTACCGTTGCATACCATGTCGAAAAGAATCAAAAAAGAGGAACCCCAAGAAGACTAAAAAAACAGCCTCAAGATTTAAACTAAAAAAAAGGTACCACCTCAACCACGAACAAATCCTCGAGGTAGAATCTAGAACCCACTGCGAAGTATGTGGTGTTAGATTTTCCAAGGGGAGAGGACCTACGTATCGGAACGTTGACCACTGCCACACACATGACACCTACCGAGGTGTTATATGTAGGAATTGTAATATAGCCCTCGGCCTCGTCAACGATGACCCTAAAATTCTACAATCTCTGATTGAATATATTAACCAACACAACAAAACATTAGCACCATTACACAATGAGTAAACCAACAAACATACCAGAACACACAGATAGAGCCCACGCAGAATTTAGCCCATCGTCCCTCAAGTACGTAGCAGGGTGCCCCGCCTTCCACGGCACGGAGGGCACATCAGCCGCCGCTGAAATGGGGACCCGCATCCATGAAGCCCTAGAGGTCCGAGACCCCTCCGCGCTACAAGATGAAAAAGAGTTAGATATATATACATCGTGTGCTGAAATGGAGGATGAGTTTCTCCTCAGTGAATTTGGAGGTTCCGCCTGCGATGAGCATTATGAAATACGTATGGAAATTAAGCTAGATGGTACGTCCACCTTCGGAACGTGTGACAGGCTATCTATTGCTGAACAAGGGTTAGCCGTAATGGGCGATTATAAGACTGGCATCAGCACGATTGATGCGCCTCGAGATAATGAGCAAGCCATTACCTACGCTATTGGAGCATTCCAAAAATTCCCTTCGATAGAGAAGTTAATCTTCGCATTTTATGTCCCCCAACGTCACCATACCCCACTTACGGGAACCTTTCTTCGGGAGGAGTTGGATGATATGGTGGCTAGAATTTCGGACGTCATTAAAAACGGAGAGAGTGTCCGACCCTTGTGGGGGGGAGGAAACTGCCCACCAGTAAAGGCTTGTAACCCAACCCAAAATTGTAGGTTCTGTCGCCACGAAGAAAGATGCCCCGCACTCGGGGGGCTAGTCCTCGACGTTGCCGCCAACATATCTAGGCGGGAGTTCACTAACATAGATCTGGAGAACGTAGAGGAACCCGCCGCCTTAGAGGAGCTATATAATATAGCGAAGATTGTCGAGGGGTGGGCGAAGAGAACCAAAGCACGCGCCACAGATATGGCTAAAGACGGTGTGGCATTTCCAAACCTCAAGCTAAGATCTATGGGGGCTACTACTTCCGTCACAGACAATCAAAAGTTAATCGAGCTAGCTCTCGCAGAGGGTGTTGAAGAAAAAGATTTAATGGGTGTGGCGTCGTTCCCCCTACGGAAAACCGCTGATCTAGTGGGTAAATCAGCCGCTTCTGGAAAAAAAGGAGAAAAATCTGGAAAGTTTGTTGACACCTGCCAAGAACACGGTATCCTAGTCACAGGTAACACCCGATACACCTTATCGTAATGTTACCTTTAACATTAATTAATAAACATTATGCCAGAAACAGAAATACAGCCAGCATCGCAGACAGGATTAGTAAATGCAAGTGAGAGCCTTCACGGGTTTGACGCAAGCGACATCGACATCCCCCGTCTGAACATAGTACAAAAAACGAGTGACATTGACTCAGAAACTGGAACCTTAGTCCTCGATAAGACACACGAGCTTGTAGCTCCCGATACACAGGCACTGTGCATCGTCTTATCTGCCACCAAGAAGTGGCGGGAGGATGTTCCATTTGATGATGACGTCATGCCAAAGATAGCCAACAATATGGCTGAGCGTGCGGATCTTAGGGAGTCATCTTCCTACCCCGTAATTGAGTGGGCGGATATCACCCTCCTATTCCCTCAGCCAGAAGACGATGACAACCCCGAAGCATTCCCTTTCCCTATTGGGGAGAAGTCATATGCAATGGGTCGTATCAACGTCGCTAAGGACGCCTACCGTAAGACGTTCAAAGCATTGACGACCTTCGCCACCTTTAACAAGACCATCCCGATCACATCCCGTATGTGGACGTTTGAGTCTCAGTTATTGAGCCGAGGAAAGTATTCGTGGTATGTGCCGACCCTAGCTGTTTCACCAGAAGAAGTCCCCGCAGACGCCGCCGAGTTCATTTCATCCCTAGGACTTTAACAACTAACCCATTAAACCAACTATGGAAAGTAATAATCAAATCCTAGAAGCTGAAATTAAATCAGTCGATGAAACAATAAGGCAAGCCGAGGATAATGCCGCGCAAATTGCGGGGCAGATCCTTCGACTTAAAATTGTGAGGGATGCCCTCACCAAAAGCCTACAGGAGAGTGACGACCAGTTGTTCATGCAATTTGACCAACAGGATGAACAATCCCCCGAATAGCGTTTTACGCTAACCCCAAATAACCCACACCTTCGCACAAACGGGGGTGTGGGTTTTCTAACGCCTCGAAATTTTTAGGGGGCACTAAAACATTAAACATTAAAATAAACATGATTACATATGCTGTAGATTTTGAGACATTCTACAATAAAACAGTCTCTATTAAAACCTTAGGACCCCTAGGGTATTTCGCACACCCCGAGTTTGATTGCTACATGGTATCGGTAGTAGGATCTGATGGGTATAAGTTTGTTGGGCACCCTGAAGAATGGGATTGGTCTTTACTTGAGGGTAACACCGTCCTGTCACACAACGCATCTTTCGACCAAACACTTTACAAGTTTGGTGTTAGTCGTGGATGGTATCCCTCCGTAAATTACCATGCGTGGCACTGCACCGCGGATATGGCGGCCTACTTAGGTCTCCCCAGAAACCTAGCTGGTTCCTGTGAAATGGCGTTGGGTATAGCACCCGATAAAACGACTCGGGATAGCATGATGAATAAGCGATGGGAGAACATGACTGATGAGTTCAAAGAAGAAGTTTCCCAATACGCCTTGGTGGACTCCGAGTTATGTCTAGAATTGTGGAATAAGCTGAATGAGGGGTGGCCCCCAAATGAGCGAGAGGTGTCTCGCGTGAATAGGGAGGCATTACAAAAAGGTATCCCCATAGACCAAGACGCCCTCAAAGCATCCATCGAGAGAGTTCAGAATTACTTATTCGAGGCGGAGGAAGCCATACCATGGTTAGGGGAGAAAAAGTTATTATCTCGTATTGCATTTAATGAGGAGTGCCGGAAAGTAGGTATTGAACCCCCATCCTCGCTCGCGCAAGACAACCCTGAAGCGGTTAAATGGATCGCGGAACATGGTGCAAAATACCGATGGGTGAAGTCTGTTGGTGAGTGGAGACGTATCAATTCCATGCTTAAAAAGCTACAGGCAATTGATAATGCTACCATGGAGGATGGAAGATACTACGGTAACATTATGTACTGGGGAGCACACACTGGAAGATTCTCAGGGGGTGGGGGAAACCTAAACCTCCAGAACTTGCCAAAGAAAGAAATGTTTGGTGCGGATTTACGTGCCTTAATATCTCCGAAAGAAGGTAAGAAGCTCGTGGTGGTTGATTTATCACAGATTGAGGTTCGGACACTGTTGTGGTTAGCAGACGACCATGAGACCATGGATGAAGTCCGTAATTCAAATGACATCTATGAGGCATTCGCAGTCATGTTCGGATTATGGGATCGGGACAAAGGATCTCTCGCCAAGGAGGACAACGATCTACGACAAATGGTCAAGGCTATTGTTCTGGGTGCAGGGTTCATGGCGGGACCTAAAGCCTTCGCGGCTACTTACGGTTTCGCTGAGGAAGACGCATCTAAGGCTATTGATTTGTATCGCGCCAAGATGCCGAAGGTTGTGCAGTTGTGGCGTAAGCTTAAAGAGGACTTGAATGGATCCATCCACGCCCAAGGACCCCTTGAAGAAGAGCTCCCATCTGGTAGATCCATTAGGTATGGAATCATTAAGAGGATGAAGCAGACCATCAAGGGTCAGGTGAAATTTAGTAACCTCGCGGTTCTCATGAAGCACTCCAAGAAAACCCCCGTCCGTATATGGCAGGGGCTGATGACTGAGAATTTAGCTCAGGGGATGGCACGCGACGTCTTTGCTGATATGATGGTTCGTATCGAAAAAGAGGGTTATGACATTTTATTTCACGTGCATGATGAAATAATCATTGAAGTTGGGGCAGATAAAGCAGATGATGCGCTCGCCCATATCATCAAAATAATGTCTACACCACCTGAATGGGTGGATGACATACCTCTCAGCGCAGAGGGGGATATCATGGACCGTTACGAAAAATAAGCCAAATACAACAATGAGTTACTATTACATTAAAAATCTAAGGGATAGCTCGGTTTCCATCACCGAAGACATATCCAAGCAAAAACCGAAAGTCGTATCATTTGATACTAAACAAAAGTTCAGGGCGTGGTGTAGCAACAGTGATACAGATCACTGCTTTTATTCTATGGTCGAAGGTGACACCCCGAGACTTCGGGTGTCGAATGATAACCCCGCCCGAAAAGTGTACGGCGTTGTGGCAGACTACGATGCCCCAGTGGATTGGGATAAGTTAGACCGAACCCTCATAAGCAAATGTGGGAAGTATATGCCTACGTGGGTATCAAAGACGGAATCTAATTACGTGCGGCTAGTGTGGGAATTTGAATCCCCCCTACCAATCACCATGGACATGTATGACCCCTTTATGAAGGTCATGCGGACAGTACTTAAACTTGATCGGCTTTTGGCTGGCTTTGACGCTACTTCGCTAAAAGCCAACCAATACTTTGAGTTGGGTTCCTCATGGAGGAAAATTGGGTCCCCCCTGCTAAAACCAACATTTCAGTCCGCCCTAGTTAAGTCGGCAAGCGAGAAACCGCCCACGACTTCGGAGGTGTGCATACCCCTTGAAGTTGTGGCTAAGGAAGTCGAGAAGCGATTTCCTAATAGATGGGTGAGTGAATTTGACGTCGGGACTAGAGGCCCACTCTTCTGGATCGACGATGGGGTTAACCGAGATGGTTGCCAAGTAGTCGAGGATGGTATGGTTTGTTATTCAGATCGTGCGGGCAAGGGATTTGTGTCTTGGAGAGAAATCTTTGGGGGATCCTTTGTTACGGATTATGAAGAAGCCAAGATGGGTAACCTACTCGATGAGTATTGGTATAATGGTAAGATGTTTTACAAGATCTTATTTGGACAAGCCATGCCTATCCAACGCGACCAACTAATTCTAGAACTCCGTCAATCGGGTTTTTCGACAGCAAAACGTAAAGGGCAAACCCTAAGCGAAGTTGAGAGTGCCTTACTCACTATATCTAATCAGAATCGTATTAATGAGATAGCCCCAGTCCTTTTCTCAAAGGATCGTGTTGTGTCCTACAACAGTCAAAGGGTTTTGAACATATCAAATATTGAGCCTGTAGAACCGACGAGTGATGAGGGTGACCCGAAACATTGGCCTTTCCTACATGAATGGCTTCACCAACTGTTTGAAAATTCAGCCGACGTGACGGCGGTGAACTACTTTTTTGCGTGGATGAAAAGGTTTTACATGGCGATTACGACACCTGAGCTCTTACAAGGTCAAGCACTCCTCTTGGTAGGACCCACGGGGAGGGGTAAATCTCTCCTGTCTAACAAGGTCATATCTTCTTTAGTTGGGGGTTTCTCTGACGCCAGTGAGTTCCTCACAGGGAAGACCACATTCAATAAGGACTTAGCTAGGGTAGCGGCATGGGTTGTCGATGACACCACCTCCGCGGCCTCCCATCAGGATCAATTGAAAGCGACCGAGCTCATCAAACGGGCGGTAGCAAACCCCCGCCTAGAGTATCAGGCGAAATATGCGGACTCTCTAACCGTACCGTGGACGGGACGTGTAATCATGTCTCTGAACATGGACGCCAACTCCCTGTCTGTCATACCTGCACTTGATAGTTCAAATCGTGATAAGATCATGGCACTACGTATCTCAGATTCGTCTAGGACTAAGTTCCCTGCGAATCAGGTCCTAGAAGCTACAATAGAAAAAGAGTTACCTCATTTTGCACGTTGGTTGCTTGATTGGACCCCACCTGAAGAAGTCGTCGAGATCGGTAGGTTCGGTGTTAAATCATTCATTGACGACACAGTAGCAGATGCCGCGTATGATAACTCGAGTAGATCGAGCATTGCGGAACTGGTTGACTACTTCGCAAAGAAGTATCGCTCTTACCAAGATCCTGCGTCCCCAAGTAGGTGGAGAGGAACACTCACCGACTTCCTCATCGCAGTTAGCGGGTTTAACGAGGGTAGACAGGTCGGAAGATCGGGTAACATGGAGTTCGTTCGGAGAGGTATGGCCTCGATGGAAGAAGCCCACAAATCCAATGACGCATTGAGACCTGTCTCATCCGAGGGTCACGGTGGGGGTAAGATATGGGTAATCGACACTGATCCCAAATATGATATCGACCAATTAGGTCACATTACATAGAGTTATAAATAGGACTCCCCGCCCCGCCGAATGGGTCAAACTTGACGGTGGGGCGAACGGATCCTCGATGGGCATCCATTTCCTCCTCGAGGAGCTTCTTACAAATCGACCAATGGTACTCAGCCCTTTCCAAATCCGCATTATCTTCTGCGATCATACCCAACAAGCCGTGCTTGATTGCGTTAAGGTTGCCTAGATAAATAATATCGTCATCGGAGGTTAGTGGGGTGAAGGATCTTTTTAGCAAAAGATTAACTATTTTAGTCTTGGGTGTAGGATTAGAGAGCCTGAAACGGCGATATCTGGGGACGTTACTGCCTACCCCACGGGCTATGGTCGTCTCGACACGCTTCATGACCGTTAAACCCATCACTGTGGAACCCCCAACAGATACAGAGGACCACGTATTTTGAGCGGATATCTTGAGCTTAGATCCAGAAGGTAGGGCGGAAGAAAAAATTAGGATAACGTCAACCAACCCTCCAGCGTTTAGGGATGAGGAGATGGTAACTAAGTTACCTCCAAAATCAGGGATGGCATTTAATGCTGTAACCATGTCCGCTGTATCCCCGTTTATAAGGTCTGCAATGGGGAACGAAGAGGTTTGTGTTTCAAAGTTGTTATCCCCATTAGCGTCATATCTGAACTCGAAGGCTTCTTCAGGAGCGACTCCAACTTCCAGCGCCTTGATTTCTACGGGTGAGTTCACCTCATCGAAGGTTACGCTTTTAATCTGTGAAATGCTAAATGAATCATTATTCAGAGTAACTGGGTATGTGCCATCAAGTGAGACTGTTCCTGAATCAGGATCCCCATCAGAGTCAATAAACTTGATTTTTACTGAGCCCGAAGTGGGGAAGGTGTATTCCTCGAAAGGCTCGAGCTCAATCAGGTATGACTTACTGGGGTCTAAGTCAATGATAGTCGGAGCATACCCATCGTCCACTAGACCAAATAATGGGTCGGGTCCCGAAGTAGACCCCGTACCCTGCACCCTGTAGTCGGCCCAAACAGACCTACTCCCAACGGGGTTGTCGTCAACGGTAGCTGAGATTAGTGATTCAGCCCCCTCAGGCAGGGACAAGTAGGGGTGGTCGGTGCTCACAACGTCCTCGTAAACAAGGTCGCGCCAGTATCCCATACCATAAATCCGTGGAAGAACCATGTTGAGGGAGGAAAGGAAATCAAAGTCAGGGCGAACGTAGCTCGACAAGACCGTGGTAATGGCTGATACAGTGGTTGCTGGCATGATAATAGTATAACGGTTAAGGGCTCAGGGTCAAGGGTTTAGGGGGTTGCTTAGATATAGGGCATTTAATTAGGTATAGCAAACAATTGAGCCTGAGTCACACCCTTGCTTTTAGCATAAACAACAGGGAGGTCTGTACCAGCAACCGATCTAGATAGCGTCCAAGTAGTGTTCCCATCCGTAATTATAGTCCGAGTTCCTATATACAAATCAGTAACAGTAAGGGTGGCTGTAGTAGGAACAGGGCAAGAAAATTGATCATCTTCATCAAGAGCAGAGGCGATAGCCACCGCATTCTCGATTGCCGTTGCATTAACAACTGTAGACACAGGAAGTAAACGACCCGATCCAGCAGGAGTAGTTACAGGCTCTGAAGGTTCGGACGAAGATGAATGGCCATTAGTAGGCGTAGCAAGAGTGTATGAAGTTGCCTCCGCACCAACGCCATCAGCAATAACAGCCCTGCCACCTGTAAATTTATCTGTAATAGTAATTGAATCTTCACCGACAGTATATTCTATTGAGAAATCAGCAAAAAAAGCAGAATCGTTTATTAAAGAAGAATAAGTTGCCGCCGCAACCGAGGACGCAGTATCATCGGCAACAATATCAGTAACCTCAACAGAGTTGTCTTCCCCGTGAGATGGCTCAGATGTTCCCGTGTTCCCCACGTCATTCCAAATCGCCCATGTCCCTGAGTTTCCTTCGAGGGTGAAGTAGGTGCCGTCAAGATCACTAGAAGAATCAGCCCTAGTTGTAATAGTGCTAACCTGATTAACAGGCCCTGTATTAAGCCATACACGAACAGGAAACCCGCTCTGGTCAGTAAGGTCAAAATACAACCCAGCCTGATCCCCTTCCGTATCTGCTTCTGCCACTATAACGCTAGTTTCAGATTTGGTGGGGTTATCTGATGTGTCCAAAGAAACAAAGGTAGACTCCAGTTCCTTGACTGAAATCGGATAAGTAGTGTCATCGTCAAAACTCAGCAAAATATCATCACCAGAAAGATTGCGAACAAAAAAACTTTTAGGTATTTTGAAAAAAGAAGGCGCTAAAACCACGGGGGTCGTAGTTAATTGCTTGGACTCAATAGAAGCACTGGTAGAAAAAGATGCTACAGATGTGCTATTTGATGCGCTAGATCCCGTTGACTGGTGGTTAACGGTGATGGATGTATTTATATTACTCATAATGTTGTTGTTGTTGTTGTTGTTAAATTAATAGGTTACATCAAACGAGTCCCCTATCGTTAGACTTCCTCCCCATTCAAATTCAAGGAAGAATCCGCATATTCCTGCGTCATAATCAGCAGGGTCAAAAGTGACATTTATTGATCCTCCTGTCTCCTCGGCAATTCTTGTGCTGGTCAGCACCCCGCCCACCAAACGATAAATGTCTACCCATTGGAGCATTCCTCCTGATGTTACTGTAATTTCGTGGTCACAGCTAAATCCCATGGTGGTGTTTTCACCAAACGGGAAATTATTCTGTATGGTGGTTATCGTTGTTTTGACTTTTCCGTTGTTAAGAAATTCAACAGTTTCGGTTTCATATCCCCCCGCCTCTGCACCATCAAGAACAAAGGTTGATTCCGTGCGCCCTCCCAGAGTAGCCAACAAGCAAACAACGGCAGTTGTCGGGTATGGCGCAAGGGGTTCTATGGGTCTGAGCCTGTGCATTATCCTACTTTGATTAAAAATACCTTCACCCCGTCATCGCACATTGCATCTTCTTGGTAAAGCCCACCAGTGGATACCCTTTCCCCTCCAAGAATGACTGGCAACCAGTATCCAGTCTGCTCGGAGGAGGATTCCTCTTCTTCAATGAACCTATCCCCATGGTCATTGAACTCGACATCCCCAGTCATTTGCCCATCTGATACAACAAACTTTATCCCCCATTCAGTGTGTCCTGCACCTCCTTCATCTTCAGGAGTAGAGTCGTAGTCGGCAAATATCTCCGCCTCAGTAATTGTTAATGTAGAGCCATCAGCATAATAAATAGTGTATGATGGGCCATTTCCGCTTCCTTCGTCCCCACCGACCAAGTCTCCACGGGTTGCCTCCTCGTTAGGGTAGGCGGGGGTCTCAACTATCTGGGAGGACGAAACTATGGCACCTGCCCCTACGCCATGATACATTGGAGGTGCCGATGGCGGGGAATCCATAATATCCCTAGCAAACTCCCGCAATGCCAAATCAGCGTCTGAGATTTCTGCTCCAATAATCAGGTTTGTTGGGTCAGCGTCATCGAACGAGGGAACCTCGTTGGGCTCACCAGCCGATGGTGGAGGGGTGTAGCTTAAATCTGGATCTTCTTCTGTCATGTTGTCTGGTTATATAAGTATTAAGATAAAGAACTAGCATTAAAAACTTCACAAGCCACTTTAACCCAATCACCTTTATAGGGGCTAATACGAGTGTTTAGCACGTAGTTACCCGAGGTCGGGATAGAAGGAGGCGTTGTTGCGGGAAGGGTTTTCTTAGAGATCTCTCCATAAGCTGTCGCGCCCCTCTTTTTAGAAAACGCAATATCAGGGAAGCCCCCCCATCCATCCCACCCAACTTCAGCTTCTGACTCAACTTCCTGCTCTTGCTCGTTGCCATCAATATTAATTTGTCCGTGTATTGTCGCAGGGATAGAAATTGTCGTGTAAGTTTCTCTAAGGCTAGCAGAACTTCCCTCCCCAGTAGTATGGGACCTCGTTACGTTATCTTCACTCCCACTAAACCTACCTGACGCAGAAACCCTCGCTGAGACTGAGAGCGACTGTGCTTTTGCTACAATCGTGTGACTCCGAGTCTTGAATAATGGCCACCTACTCCCTAAAGCCGCGCATCGGCTTTCTACTTGCCCTGTTTTGGCAAAAAACACATGGACTTTGGTAGGGACACTACCAGAAAAACCATTCTCAATATCTAGAGAAACAGAAGGAACTACGGAAGCTGAAGAGTTAGCTGAACCTGATTCAGCCCCTGACAAACTATATCTTGTACCCTGAGAGTAACCCTCAAAATCAGTGGAAAAATCCCCTTCTTCTTGACTCTTACTCCACATAACATCAACACCTAGTAAAACACTAGGGACAGATATGCTGGCAGTAGAAGGGTAAATAAGAGAATAAGTTGAAAGAGCAGTATCCATTGAGCTCCTCGTGTTTTTCTTCCACCAACCACAGGCGATCTCCTCAGCAGTAACAACGGTGCCATCAGATGAAGAAGAAGGTTTAGGTTCAGTTTGCGTGTATGTAACTGTATCCGTAAACCCAGCGCCTAAAACCTCGTCATACCCAACATTAACACGATCACAAGAAGGAATGACCTGCCTCGTGGTTTTCTTGGCAAGATCGGCGTTGATGGGAATATAATCGTCAACGGTCTTATCTGAAGAAATGTTAACGTCCGTCGATGGCACTTCACTGATAGGGACAACCGTGGTTGATGAGGGCGTTGAGGCTCCTACCGTCCCGTTATACAAATGGCCCTCAAGACCAACGTTTAGCATTGAGTAATCGCTATCTACCTTCTCGGTTGCTCTAGCTATATCATCGTTAATAGGAGTTACCTCAGTGTAAACCCCAGTTGAACTAGCTGAAGTCCCAGAACCTGAAATTACAGGAACAGA
>Ga0181390_1001018_pt1 | contig 12645 bp, 19 predicted proteins | sample 13SPOviralmetaG_FD_130085 | JGI IMG/M metagenome (GOLD analysis project Ga0181390, IMG submission 130085) | Marine viral communities from the oligotrophic San Pedro Time Series (SPOT) site, San Pedro Channel, CA, USA - 13 SPOT_SRF_2010-07-21 | ecosystem: Environmental > Aquatic > Marine > Strait...
CATAGCTTGCTGAACGTCTTGTGCAATTACGCCAGTGTGTGTTCTGGCTGCATCGCCTTTGGCTTCAACCTTGTCATTCCATTTGAATGTCTTGAACAGTGTGCTGATTGCTTTGGCGGCAGTAATCTCTGCGTCAGTTAGGCTGGCAATCTGTTGCTTTTCGTTTTGGTCAGATGTTTGGATAGTGCCGTTGGTGGCGTAAATGTCATCAAAGCGTGTAGAGCCTGTTCCTAAGTCAAACTCGTTGTCAGATTGGTCTTGTGTATTACAGTCAAAAGGTCTGATGCTAGTGCTAACATACATAAGACCTGCACCGCTTTGTGCTGCGTGACCATAAAACGGATAGCCATTGAAAGTCCCAAGCTCCCCGATAGTTGTGTTTGTTCTACGAAGCTCAATAAAAGTGCCATTGGCACTCTGGCGGTTGATTAGCAAAGCCCTATCACCAGAGCCTGTTTCGGTATTAACAAGCTGCAAATATTCGTTACCTATCCACGCCATTCCAGCAACAGTGCCAGAAGTAGAGGTCTTACCCACCATCACATTCCCGCTGCTGTCGATGCGCATGCGTTCTGCATTATTTCCGTAAAACTGCATTGAGTTATCTGAATGTCCATACATTAATGCCCCAACAAACGGGTCATCAGTATCGCCAAATGCGATGCCTCCAGTATTTGTATTCGGTGTGTATACTTTTATAATCCCATCACCGTTTCTTTTGAAAACAGAGATGTCATTACTTTGTGCGGTTTGGCTTACAGCACTTTCCTCTACTACTAGCGGCGCAGATGGCGAACTCGTGCCGATGCCGACCCGATTATTAGTGCTGTCAACGTGCAGGGTGTTGGTGTCAACAGTTAGGTCGCCAGATACTGAAATGCTATTACCAAACGTACCACCAGATTTTTTACTTACTACATCACCAAGAACAAACTCTTCATATGCCACTATAGTTACAATGTCATCTGCATCAAGGGCAGCCAAGCCACCTACAGTATTTGCTGCAGAAGTATTATAGTCATCACCCTGAACCAAGGCTACACCATTGAGATATACTTCAATCTCTGCATTGGCAGCAAAGGTAATCGTTTGACCATCATCGTCTGACCCACTAATAGAAGTCTCTCCGCCTGTGGCAGTCTTGTAGTATCGTCTGCGTAAGGCTTCTGTATTTGCTTTGCCAAGACTAAATATGTCATAGGCAACAATCTCTACAATGTTACCTGAAGACAAAGCACCTAGACCACTAATGGTATTGGCAGTGCCTGTGCCATAGTCAGTGCCTGCTACAAGCAGAACACCATTCAAGTATACATCGACATACTCGCCATCTGTAAACTGTAGCGTGCGACCATTATCATCTGCACCAGATATACTAGTCTCACCGCCTGTAGCGGTGTAGTAGTATCTAGCACGGACTCCAAGTCCTGCGGGTGATTTACCAATATATGCCATTAGTCTGCTTCCTGTATAGTTAAAGTTCCAGCTTCTACTTGCCGCATGATTTCGTCGTAGTGGCGGTTGCCAGCATCAATAGAAACACCCCAAGTTACACCATCAATAACAGCGGTTATGGCAACTTTTTTACCGTTTTCTTCTATATATTGCGCCGATGTAATAATCATTTCATTCATTTTTATAACTCCGCATCTAATATAAAGGTGGCTGTGGCATCATTTTTATTTCTAAGATGACCAACTTCTCCAGACGGTGCGCCTGAACAAGTCCCCCTAACCTCAACAGAGGTAACGTTGGAACCAGAAGCATTTACTACAGAGATTGTTCCAACATCAACAGCGTTAGAATCAAAATTAGTTTGATAGTTGCCTGTTGTAGATATAGACGGGCCTGCTCTTAAGGGAACAGGCAAATGTTTTGTTCCTATAAAAAGAGTAGAGCCAGCATAACCACCAGTTAAAGTCATGTGATATGTATCTGTCTGCGGTTCAACAAAACAATACCTCTGACACAACGCTAACTCCTCACCATAGCTACGATGTTCAAACTCTGTGGCTACTGTGCCGACTTCGAGTTGAACGCCCGTCAGGTAAAACTCGTTGCTGGTGCTATCAAAAAGATTAACCTGACCAGTTATAGACCTAAATGAGCTATCGTCTGCCCAGTCACGCACACCAAGCTGGTCATCTGGGCCAGTCGAAAGATGCCACTGCACTCTAAGGCCAGAAAGGTTGTTATCGTCAAACCCTGCCCCTGTTGCTGTGTCAGGGTTTATTATGATTGTTTTCTTTTCCCAAGTGTCAGCAGAGTTAATTGTATATGAGTTAATAAAATTTCTAGTTTTAGAACTATGCAATAGTGTAAAACCGTATGTTCCTGTTTTATTAGACTTTACCCAAAAAGATGCAACTATATATTTACCAGAAGAAGAACCATAATTTAAATGTGTAGTATTTTGACTTTCAATCTTTTGTTCGAGGACAGCATTGGCACTTCCAGACGGAGTTGATGTTGCTTGCACATCTATTTTAAGGGAGTTTGCAAAGCCAGTAGGTGCAAGGCTGCTCTGGGTTACATCAATATCAAAGTTATAACTAGACCCGCTAGCAATCTTAAATCGGTCTAATGTGTAGCCTGTTGTGTTTGTGATAGATATTGAAGTTCCACGCTGCGCCACTTGCATAGCACCATTGATAATCAGGTTACGGCGACCTGGTGGTGCTATAGACTTATTTGCTAGTTCTCGTGCCTGTGAAGCCATTGGTTATCCTTATAGTTCTGTTGCTGAATCCATTGCAGTTTCGTAAGCTGACTTGACTGTATCTGTCCATACTGCATTACATACAGCTTGAATTGCCTCGTCTTCGCCGCTAATGTCTGTGTCACCCCAAGTGTCACCTGCCTTGGTGCGGCAGTGTAAAACGTGGCGGTGGTAGCTGCGACTAAGTTCCACACCGTCATCTTTCACGATAGTTGCTGTGCGAACTTGGACGTTCTTGTGTTCGCCTCTTACTTCGCAGTCATATTCAAATTCTTTAGTTAATGCCATTTGTTTTCTCCTTCTGTTTATCGTGGCGGAATTGCCACCTGTCCGACCCGACTTCCAGACGGGTTAAGTAATTGTGTATGTAACTGAAATATAAATTGGTTCGTTTGTTCCGAAAGCGTTAAACGGAAGAGCAAGCACACTAGAATTATCTCTATTTTGATAAACTTTAATGCCAGTAGTTGCAGCCCCACCATAGATATAGGAATAAGTAGAGGTGCTAGTTACGTTTAGTCCATTAATCATAGCTGACCCAATAAATTCAACATCAGCCGTTGAAGAAAATGGTAATCCTTGAAGCTCAAAAGTGTTACCAGATGAGCTTGGGGTGCTGTATTTAACTGTGCAATTTAAAGTAACTTGTCTACCAATTTTTGTATAATTTGACCTTGAAACAGTTAACGTTCCTTCCGATGATGTAGGTGTCCAAGTTCCTTCCTCATAATCGTCCAGCGCATTGGCGGCTGCGGTGTCGCCGTTGAATGTGATGCCGCCGCCTGCAAGGATGCGCATTTTTTCTGAACTTCCTTGATAAAAAAGCGTATTACCAGTGCTGGATTGTATAATTGGGTCAGAACCAGAATATGTAAGTGCGCCTAAATTACTTGTGTTACCCCACCTTAAAGGAACTCCACCATTCCCGTAGATTGTCATTCTGCCTGATGGCGAACTCGTGCCGATGCCTACCAGATTATTCGTGCTGTCAACATACAGCGTATCAGTGTCAACCGTCAGGTCGCCAGTGAACGTGCCATCAACTGCTTCAAGATTCTGGGTAGCAGGATGACTAGCAGATAACTCTGCAGGACCACGGTTAACTACATAGATATTATTAGTACCTGAACTAGGTGCAGCAGTAAAGACTAGTGAAGTTCCATTGCCCTCAATGTTATAGGCTACATTAGGTTCTTGCCGCACATTGTTTACAAAGACATCTACATTGTTTTCAGTGCCACGCTGTGACAAGGTAAAGGTAGTCGTAGACCCGTTACCGCTAAACGCATCTTTAGCGTTGGTCGTAGTAAAGTTACCTTCTGCTCCTTGTCCTAAGTATGCCATTAGTCTGCTTCCTGTATAGTTAAAGTTCCAGCTTCTACTTGACGCATTATTTCATCATAGTGGCGATTGCCAGTAGCAAGAGGAATAAACATCTCGATACCATCAATAGTAGCTTTGATGTTAGTGGCTTCATTAGAAACACTGTCAACTTGATATTGTGCTTCAGTAATATTTATCTCGTCCATAATTTATAACTCCGCATCAATAAGAAAAGCAGTTTCATAAGAGCTATTATCATAAACACAAGCTGCTCTACCGACTGTTAAGCTGCTGCCAGTTACATTAATATCAAATTCAATTTTAACTGTCCTTAAATATGAATTTTGAAACGAAGAAAATGTGGCTGAAGTGCTTCCGTCATATACCCTAAAATGACTTAAAGAACCTATTTCTTGAAGTGTTAAAGAAGGATTTGCTCTCATCATAACAGGCAGTATTACAGCACACCTGTTAGCCCTAGTTGAACTGTTAACAACACCTCGAAGGGGCGGGTTTTCGTAATATTGAAAATACCTCTGACACAAAACCAACTCTTCACCAAAGCTGCGATGTTCAAACTCTGTAGCAGTGCTGCCGACTTCAAGTTGAATACCTGTAATTTGAAATGTAGCATTAAGCGTGTCAACTAAGTTAAGAGTATTGCCGCCGTTGAACTCATTATTGAAATTGCTAGAAGCTCCCCAGCTTGTTTGAATAGGGGTGCTTGTATAATCAGACCCAGCCGCAACCTGAAACAGTATTTCCAAGCCTACGCCATTGTCATTATTTATAGTTCCACCAGTATCGCCATCAAAAGTTAATGTTTTATATTCCCAAGTGTTTGCCGAATTTATAGTATATGACCGACCAATACTTCTAACTCCATCAGGAGCATAAATGCCTACTGTTGTAAGACCTGTTAAACTTGACTTAACCCAAAAAGACAAAGTTATTTTTTTGGCATCTGAAGTTCCATATTTTAAGTGCTGTAAATCTTGCGCCTCAATTCGATAGTCAATAACACTAAGGCGACCATTTGCAGGAATACCTCCTTCTGCAGTTGTTGTCGTAAGTTTAAGTGAATTAGAAAATCCATCAGGAGCATCCGATACTTGCTCTTGCGTAAATCTAGCTGTACTTAGTCCTGTATAAGAATGCCTCATCCTATCAAGTGCTTTATACCCACTACTTGAAATGCCCGTAACTGATGTCGCACGCTGCGCCACGTTCATAGCACCATTGATAATCAGGTTACGTCTGCCAAAGCCTGTCGTACCTGCAGAAGGAATCTTACTGATTGCCATTAGGTAATCTCCAGATAGCTCACCGTTACGTCACCAGATGAAGCAGTATCTGATTGAACAATTACAACATCAGTAGGCTCAAGGACAACCTTTTGGTCGCCGCCTACTACCACTAATGTACCACCTGCAGGAATGGGGGCGTTCTTAACCAAGTGAATCTTGGAAGCGCCACCGTCATTAATCTTTACATTCACAGCAATCTGTGAGTTAATAATGTTAGCAACAGTCAATCCGATAATGGTAGTTGAGGTAGCTGCGGGACATTCATAAACAGACACTTCAGCTGTGCCTACAGAGGATGCGGTAGATAATTTAAAAGAATTAGCCATGTCAATATTATACCCTAAAAGTTAGCCCAATGCAATAGCAAAAGCCACGGCAGCGGCGGCTGCAGTCGCAATAGAAGTAGCCAAAGTAGCAGAGGTTGTAGCGAATGTAGAAGATACACCTGCTATTCGTGTTTCTAATGTAGCCGAAGTTCCTACGCTTGCAGCTGCAATACCTGTAAGATTACTACCGTCACCATAAAAAGCTGTGGCAGTTACATTGGCAGTAAAGTTAGCATTACCTGTTGAGTGGTCAATTTCAAAACGAGAAATAAAACTACCAAAGCTATTATTTGCTGTTCCAAGTTGAAATTTACCACCATTATTAATTAAAGATGAATTTAAATCTGTTGTGTCTGTTTCTGAAAAATTAACATAAGGATATGAAGATGATACTTTAACTCCGTTTGCAGTATGCACTTGACCAACAACAGAAATAGCAGAATCAAATGCTACATTACCAGTAAACGTGCCTCCAGATTTAGGCATTTGATTGCCAATACTTGTTGCCATTGTAGAAGACACTGCTGCAATTCTGGTTTCTAATGTAGCAGAAGTTCCTGCGCTTGCAAACGATGTTCCAATATTAGCAATGCTTGTTGCCATTGTAGAAGATACTGCAGCAATCCTTGTTTCTAATGTAGCAGAGGTAGCTGCACTTGCCTTTGTTTCTACAAGGACTGATACTTCATTGATACGAGTATTAACAGATGTAATAGCTGCAGCATTACCAATAGCAAGATTGTTTACAGAGGTAATAGCTGCCATGTTAATAGCGACAGTAGAAGCATTAGCAGCAATTGAAGTATTAGCCAAAGCAATTGCTTGAGCATTAGCAGCAATAGCAGAAGCATTCACTTCTGTAACTACAGAGTTAAGTGCGCTAACTACATTGTTAATAGATGTAATGGCATTAAGGTTTGTTGTTATTTTTGTTTGTAAGGCTGCAGATACGGTTGCAATGCTTGTTGCCATTGTAGAAGATACTGTGGCAATACGTGTCTCAAGTGCAGCTGACACATTGGCAATACTTGTTGCCATTGTGCTAGAAACATTTGCAATAGATGTTTGCAAGGCCACATTAGTACTTGACAAGGTAGCCGAAACCGTGTTAATATGACTTTCCAAAGTCGCAGAGGTTGAAGCAAAGGTAGAGCTTACACCTGCAATGCGAGTCTCTAATGCTGCCGATACATTAGCAATACTAGTAGCCATAGTTGAGCTAACTGTTGCCAAGCCTGCCGATGTAGCTACTGGCTCACCTGCCAGTGTAATATTAGTACCAGCAATATTAGTTGCACTTACTGTGCCTGCACTAACAGTATCTGCAAACAAATCACCAGTGCGTAGGCTGCTAACACTTACATCTTGAAAGGTAAGTGTTTCTGCGGTTAAAAAATCTGTTGTAATATTTGTTGCATCAAGTGTTGATGTAATTATTTCAGAAGAATGAATTGCATTAGGCTGAAAAGTACCCTGAACAATAAGGCTACCATTAACACTTACGTTACCAGTAAAGGCAGCAGAAGTTTGAGAAAGTTTTAGTGAGGAGTTATTACCAGAACCATCTTGGACACGGCGCAGTGTTTCATCTATGCCGTTATTGGAGGCGCTAGAATTAATCTGCAATAAATCCTTATAGGTATTTGCAATCTTCTTACCTGTTAAATCTGTCATTATACTATATTCCAGTTCTTGTTAATATCTTCCCAGTTATCAAACACGGCGGCTTCCCAACTTAGGTTTCTATCGTTATTAAATTCAGGTCTAGCATCTCTAATAAACATACTTCTGTCTATAGTAGATATGATTTTATTCTGCGGGTGATTAACTAAATCATAACCTTTCTCATTATCTTCTGGACAAACCCAAAGACCATAACTGTTTTTCTTCATTACTGTTCTTGAATAAGAAAAACCACATACGTCACAAAGAACTTTATTATATTTGCCTCTTGCCATTTTAATCCTCTGGTAGCCAAGCAGATACAGGTACTGTGCTGACTGGTAATCTTACTAGCGGTCTTGGGTCATATACAGACTCATCGTCAGTTACCCTAGCTATTTTATTTTGTGGATGACTTACCCTATCGTACTTACCTTCGTAATCTGATTTGCAAACCATCATCCCGTAGCTATTCTTTTTTAGTTCACGAAGCTTGTAACGAAAGCCACATACGTCACAAACACCTAATGCCCTAGTCACCTAGTAGTTTAATCTAGGACGCACAAGAAGACTAACACGTTCTTTGTCTTCTTCCTGCGCACGAGATAACCTTTCTTCATATTCTTGTTTCAACATATTGATTCGACCAGCATCAACACCTGGTCTTTTCATAGACATAAAGTATGCTGTGCCTGCAGTCAAGCATGGTAGAAACCTTCGAGATACATCAGCATTTTGAGAAGACCTTGTGACATCTTGAATATATTTTACAGTTTCTAATTTAAGTTGGTCAGTGCTGTTGTCAGGTAAAGGCCACAGATGAACAATTACATTATCACGGTCACGCCGAATTGCATATTGAGAGGGGCGACCTGTTTGAGACTTTCTAGGAATCTTTAAGTATTCTTCCATAGAAATTCTGTTTAACTGTAAGTCAGTTCTATTATCACCATCAACTCTATTGATGACTGCCTCAACAACATCAATGTTGTGTGCGTCTAGACTATAGGCTGTGACACTAGTTGTCACGGACACCGCCGTAGTTCCAACAGTCCAAAGCTGGATGCCACGGTTTTGCCAATCTTGCAGGAGCAAGTTTATAGAGCGGCGTGCAGAGCGAGGCTCTTCACCTAGCGTAGGTTCACCACCAATCATTTCCATTGCTTCTTGGATTACTTCATCAATATCCATTGAGAAACTATATGTACCTGATGTTGCCATTTATGGCCTCCTTTTTCTGGCTTTACCTTGTGCAGTTTTAGAAAGCTCTGAATAATGATAAAGAGGTTTACTTGACGTAGTGTGCCTTGCTCCACTATGCAGTTTTCCATCAGACATTTTATGTGTGCCTCCTTTATGTTTAGAGCCATCTCTAAAATAATGTGCCATTCCTTTTGCCATCTAATATTCCTTTAGTATAGTCTATTATGTCCTGATTGGTTGCGGCCAGTCTTTAGGTTAGCTTTCTGGCCTGTGCCTCTTGGACTAACAGGACCAGTAGAGTTTCTTTTACGACCACCTACCTTTCTTCCAGGTTTGCTAATCTGTTGACTGACCGCCGCCCTACTTATCGCCATTGTCTTTAAGTTTTTTTTCTGTTCTTGCTACCAAGACCAAAAGTCTGCTTTTGACTTTTAGGAGGCCGCTTTTTACTACCAGATTTACCTGCCCAAAAAACTTTATCAGCCCAGTAAGCAGCTGAACATTTGCCTCTAGCAATGTTCTTTCCATGCCTTGCTTTAAAGTTTTTACGAGCTTCTGGGCTGTAGTTGTGGCCCATTCCTTGAGCGCCAAACCTAATTGTTTTAATTTTTCCATTATCACACCTTACTGCAACTACTGCTTTTTTAGTTGGATGATTAGGAGTTCTCTTGGGTTTGTTTAAACCAGATAGTCCTAGCTTCTTTAGTTTATTTTTTTCTCCGTCTGTGAGTGCCATTAGTATAACCTATTGTGTCCTGATTGAGTTTTTTGTTTAATCTTGCCGCCCTTTTTAGCCGTGCGAAACTTAGCTGTTTTCTTTGCTATAGCTTTAGGCTGCTCAACATGCTGCTTTCCTTGTTTGCTTCCTTTTCTTTTTGCTCTCGTAGTTGCCGCATACTCTTCTTTTGTGAGTGCATCCCTCGCCTTTTTAGGTAAGTATCTCTCACCTGTAGCTTTTTTGCCCTGTGTACTTGGATTACCACTTGCTGTACCCCAGTCTTCTTTTTCCCATTTGTCTAAAGACTTTTGTGATTTTGCTTTTGCCATTTAACATACTACGATGTGTAGCTCCCACCCCTAGCTTTATATTCTTTAGCAACCATTTGAGCTTTTCTTGCTGACCACTGACCAGGTTTACCGCCGCTGCTCCCAGCCCTAATACGCTCAACTATTTTTTTTCTCATACCAGGCTTTGTGTAGTTGCCTGCCTCATTGACACGGCTGCCTTCTTTTTTATTTACTTTTTTTTTACCACCACGGTTATCAGAAAGTTGAGACTCAACGTAATCCATATGTTTTTTAAAGTCTTCCATTTGAGCCTTTTCAGATTCATAGGCACGCTTGGCTTGTGCAGGTGTGCCACGGGTGCTAGACTCTTTCATTGAGCCGCCTGCTTGATTATAACCCATACGATTACGAACCTTAGTAGGAAGCTTTGAAAGACCTGGATTATTTGCTGGTACTTTTTTCATTACTTCATTGCCTTTCCATAACCAGACTTAGCGCAGCCAACACCTCTAGGCTTACTTGACATGCCGCCACCAGCCTGGCGTTTAACCGTTTTCTTTTTCATACCACCGCCATAAGATTTTTTAGAAGACAAACGGTCAACCATTTCTTGACGAGGTCCAACATATTTACCAGCTGCTCTACGTTTTCTTTTGGTACTTAATTTACGAGAATCAGCGCCAGACTTAGCTACAGTTTTTTTCAATCTAGTTTTCTTTTTAGCAGCTGATTCTCTTGCAGTTTTTTCTTCACGAGTCTCTGTAGTAAATGTTTCAGTTTTACCATTTGCTTTAGTAAATTGAAATGTCTTTTTACCTGCTTTACGTGCAGCAGCAAAAGCCTGACCAAATGTTTGTTTTTTAGCAGCAGGTTTAGCAGCAGGTTTAGCAGCAGATTTAGCAGCAGGTTTAGCAGTAGGCTTCATTTCACCACGTGCTTTTAATTCTTTTGCTGCTCTATCAAAACGAGCTTGAGCGCTTTTTACAAGAGGAGTTCTCATATCGCTTCCCTTGCTTGATTTTCTCAATCTTTTATTAATAGTATCTTGACTCTTTTTAATTACAGACTTTAGTTTTGCAACTGTCATCTTAGATTCACGAGAATTAGATTCACGAGAAGCTGATTTAGCGGCCTTCTTTTTGGCACGTTCAGCACGCAAGTTTTCCATGTATTTTTGATAACCTGTTTTTTCCATTTTAAGTTAGCTCCCTTTATTCACTTCCATTAATTGTATTTTCACCAAATAAAGAAGCAGGAGCTTCCATATCATCACGGCGTGTTCTTCGAGATTGATTTCTCAAAAGTTCTACAGAGTTAGTATATCGTTGTTCGTAATAATTACTTACTGTATAATTTTTCATAAAGTCCCCTGCCTCTACCATGCAGCCATAAAATAAAGCATCATAACAAAAGTCAGAGAAATAGTTAGTTTGATTTAAACTAGTCAAAGCAGTTGGCCTAGCGACATATACAAGCTCACCACCATAAGTAGCGCTTGCAGTAGGAGCAACAATAACATTAGTATTTGTTTTCTTAGCATAATACTTTGGTGTTCCTGTGCTGGCACTAACAGGCCAGTAGTCATAAATAAATTCATCTGTTCTTTGTAGTAAATTAATCTTAGTTCCATTATCTTCAATCCGAAGATTTTTTACATAGCGTGTTTCTGCTGGCAGTGTAAGAGTGTTCTTACCTGCAGATAATGTAACTGTTGTAGTTGTTACCAAACCAAAATCATCTAAGGCTTTAACTAATCGCTCTTCAACACGATTAACCATCTTAGGAATAGCCGCAACAAATTCATTGCCATCATTCTCTGTGGCATCAATAATGTCGGTAACAAGGTAAGTATAATCAGCCATAATAAATTGTCGTAGAAATAGTATTGACAGCAGAAACAATTACCTTGCCTGCCATGCGAACACCATTATCTGCGAAGTCCTGATAGTTGCTTCCGTTAATTTGAAACTTAATACGACCACCGTTGGTATTACCAAACGGGTCTGCAGACGTACCAGTAATAACCACAATCCCTGTCCCTACACATTGTACGCCACGTACACGGGTATCAGTAACGGTTACACTGGTAAGCGAATCTACAAATGTGCCAGTTCCAGAAACAAATGCGCTTCTAATGTTAGTCATTGTTTACTCCTATAAAAATATCAATAGCTATATTATACTAAAAAAGGGGGTGAGATACAAGTCCCACCCCCTTCAAAGGTTAGCTAATAGGTGTTTTAATTAAGCACCTTGGCTTCCGTAGAAACCACGCCAGTCACTGAAACCAAACGCATAACGCTCACGAGCCTTAAAGCGCAGGTTACCAGTGTCGAAGTCAGGCTCCATTTTAGTCTGAAGCGGCGAACGTACGAACATTTTCGCACCATTCGGCACATCAGTCTTAATGAAGTAACCATTCGTGTCCGTGAAACGGCGGTTTACGTAGAAGCCGTTAGGGACAAGACCTTGATTGCGAATGCTGTTAATGTCGTTGACATTGGTAGCAGAGTTAGCAATCGTGGTTGACAAGGTGCTGTTCAGAATCTGGTCAGCAGTAAATGCCAGGTCTGACGGGATGTGCAGGCTTTCGGCCTGTGCGCCAATCAGAATACCACGGTCATCTTTAGTTTTAGAAATAGCAATCAATGCAGTTTCCAAAGCGGCTTCCGAAAGGTCAGAAGCAGCCAAGGCATTGCTTTGGTCGCCATTGCCAATGGTCGGGTGTGCAGCGGAGAAGAAAGCTTGTCCGTCACCACCACCAAAGGCAGAGTTAAAACCGTTGTTGAAAACATCAGCAGCTTTAACTTGTTTCGTGTTCGCCATAGCACGAGCCAAACCTTTGGCACGCAGTTTAGCGAATGTGTCATAGAGGTTATCCTCCATAGCTTCTTCCGTAACGGCGAAGCCAAGGGCAATCGTCTCATGCGTATAGCGTGAGGTGTAGCTTTCTTGGGCATCGTCATATGATACAGCAGCGCCTTCACCTTTTACGGGTGCGGTGCCGAAGCCAGTGAAGAGAACTTCTTCTTCGAATGCACGGTCTGAATTTTCAGTGTCAAACAACGGTGCATGTTCATCAGCAACTTCTCCATAC
>Ga0181390_1001022_pt1 | contig 12622 bp, 25 predicted proteins | sample 13SPOviralmetaG_FD_130085 | JGI IMG/M metagenome (GOLD analysis project Ga0181390, IMG submission 130085) | Marine viral communities from the oligotrophic San Pedro Time Series (SPOT) site, San Pedro Channel, CA, USA - 13 SPOT_SRF_2010-07-21 | ecosystem: Environmental > Aquatic > Marine > Strait...
GATGGAGTTTATTGCAGATACTTGCAAGATAGACATTAACGAAAAAATAGATTACCCACCAGTATGTTTAAGTTATGGTGAAAAGGTTTTACAATCAGATAAAGGTGATAGCATCATACCAATTTCTTTGGGGACATTTGGCAACCTATCGGTTATAACTGCACCACCAAAGACCAGGAAAAGTTTTTTTTGCTCTTTACTTGCAAGTGCTTATTTAAGTGGTTCAAATATTTATGGTGGGCAAATAAAAGGGCATAGAGGTAATGGTGATTTAATTTATATAGATACAGAACAAGGAAGCTGGCACGCATCTAAAGTATTTCGCAGACCATTAGATATGGATAGCAACATACCAAAAGACAAATACCATACCTTTGCATTACGTACAATTAGTTTTAAGGAGCGTTTAGAGTTTATTGAATACTACTTAAAGGAAAACATAAAAGAACCATCCTTGCTTATTATAGATGGTGTAGCCGATTTATGTGCAGATGTAAACAACATAGAAAAAAGTAATGAATTAGTAAGTGCATTAATGAGAATTAGTCAACAACAAAACGTACATATAATAAATGTAATACATCAAAACTTTGGTAGTGCTAAACTTGGAACTGGTCATCTTGGTAGTGCATTAGAAAAGAAAGCAGAAACTGTAATAAGTTTGGAAGCCAACACAGTAAACAAAGATTGGACTACCGTTAAGTGTGGGCGCAGTAGGGGTTACTCTTTTGAAACATTTAGCTTTGAAGTAAATGAAAAAGGATTGCCAACAATAGTAAATGATTTATATGACCCTTTAAAATGATATGGTACAAAAAACAATGATTATAGTTGCTGCAAAGCATAAAGAGTGGGTAGAAATAGTTTTATCCTTTGGTTGTAAACAAGAAACCGCTGAAGATATTGTACAAGAAATGTATTATAAGATACAACTGAAACTTGAAAAAGGTTTAGATATAATGTACAATGAAGAAGAAATAAACTACTATTATATATTTAAGACTTTAAGAACATTGTTTTACGATTTAAAAAGAAAAGGTAAAAATATTACTATGGTTTCTATGGATGATATACACCTAACCACATCAGATGTAAACTACCAAGAACCATATGATAAAATACAAGAAGAACTATCAAGAATGTTTTGGTATGATAGAAAAGTATTTGAAATAATAAATGAGGGTGAAAGCATTGCAGAATTTTCACGCAAAAGTTTAATACATTACTACTCACTTTACAACACATATAACAAAGTCAAGAATAAATTAAAAAAATTACTATGAGGGAAAAATTTGTAAAGGATTTAGAAACTGGCAAGGTATATGAAAATAAAGCACTTAAATTAATACAAAAAGATTACCCAAAAGCATACATACAAGATGGTTATTTTTTGGATTGGGACATATACATACCAGAATTAGAAATGGGTGTTGAGGTTAAGAGTGATGCACAATATAAAAAGACTGGTAATTTTTATGTTGAATATGAATTCAATGGTAAACCAAGTGGTATAGCAACTACAAAAGCTAAACAATATTATATTTATTTAGATAAATTATATATTATTGAAACAGAAGATTTAAAAGATAAATGCCGTAAATATCTAAACACAAAAAAAGATAAAAAAGGTGGTGATAATATGGCAAGTAAAGGAATAATAATACCAATACAAGAATTATGAAATTAGGCAACATTATTTATTACATAACTAAATATACTGGCATTAAATACCTGGTAGATAAATACCATAAGTTAAGAGGTACTAAATGTGATTGCAATAACAGAAGAAAAAAGTTAAATGAAATAAAAATTGAAAGATGGTAAAATTTACTAAAGAAGATTTTGAAAGCTGGAGTGACTTTAGGTCTGAACCCAAAAGTACTTTACAACCTAATGAGTTTGAATTAATATGCCATTTGCATAGTGTTTACTATAACCATAAATATGTAAAACCTTGCACTTGTAACCCAAAGAAAATAAAGTTATGGATAAAACAACTAAACATAATTTGGAATAATGGGAATTAAAACAATAAATGAGTGGGAAAAAGCTGTTGTGTTTCTTCTTAATCTTGATGGTTGGGATTTAGAATGGTGTGCTGGTGGAAATAAAATATATGATGCTTTTGGAAAAACACCAAAGGGCAAAGATTGTGTATTAGAAATGAAATTTAGAAAAACACATTACGATGAAAAAATGCTTGAAAAAGAAAAGTATGATAATTTAATGGCTATTGATGATGTTGTAAAATTGTTCTTTGTTAATGACCCTAAAGGAAACTTTATGTATTACCTAAACACTTTAGAGATGCCAACACCAGTTAAAAAGTATTGCCCAGATACAACAGTTTACACAAAGAAAAGACTTTTAAAAGATGTGTACTTGCTTAAAGAAAATCAAGCGGTTAGAATAAATATAAATATAGAACCAAATTAGTTGTTAAATGTTTTGTTTATAAAGTAAATAGTGTTATATTGCGGTATGGAAGTAAACAAAGCGGCTTGGGAAAAGTTAAGAAAACAAATAGAATATCATACTGAACAAGATAGTGAGATAACTGATGTACATATTAACTACCAAGTAAAACCAGGTAAAAAGAATTATTTAAAACTTAACATAACAATAGACAAATGGGACAAGATAACAGAATAGAAAAATTAGAGGCGCAAATAGAAATATTAAAAGCACAATTACAAGATGCACAATTACATACTTACATAGGTGAAACAGATAGCTTACATTGTTCAGATGGTGAGTTGTATATTGGTTACGATGATAACAAGACACTTATAATGGAAGTAGACCAGCTTTTTAGAGACTTACCAAGTATAATTAGTATGGTAACTAAAGAACAAAAGAAGATGCAAGAAATGCACCTTAAAATGATTAAACAAGCATTATGATTTTATTAATAGATGCAGATAGTTTAATTTTTGCAAGTTGCTATCGTAAAAGAGAAACACCAGATGATGAACTATACTATACAAATATAGAAGATAGCAGAAACAAGTTTGACCAACAGTTTATGAAGATTGTAAACGACTTAGAAGATAAATACCCAATAGATAAAGTACTTACTTTTAGTGGTTCAAAGGGTAACTTTAGAAAGCTAATTACACCAAAGTACAAAGCCAACAGAAAGAAACAAGAACTGCCACCATTACTAAATGATATGCACCAATTTGTAAAAGAACAATATGATAGCATTTGGGGTTACGGTATAGAAACAGATGATATGGTTGCTAGGTACTGGAAACAGATTAGTGATGATATTGGTAGGGATGAGGTAATGATAGTATCAATAGATAAAGACTATAAACAATTCCCTTGCTTGATGTACAACTATCATTATAAGCATAAAGAGATACTAGACATATCAGAAGAAGAAGCTATGTACAATTTCTATGAGCAAATGATTGTAGGTGACACTGCTGATAATGTAAACTACTTTAAGGGTAAGGGTAAGAAGTATGCAGAAAAGCATTTTAAAGACTGCACAACTAAATACCAATACACAAGAAAGCTATATGAATTATTTAAACAAGAATACAAAGGTAAAGCAAGACAAAAATACACAGAGTGCTATCACCTTTTAAAATTAAGAACACAATAAATATTAATAATTAAAATCAAAACAGATGAACACACAAGAAATTAAAAGAGGAGAGTACAATGCTTATTACCCAATAAGTGAATTAAAAATGGCTAATGTAAATAGAGATAAAGTTTCTAAACACGCAGAAAACTTTAAATCAAAATTAAATGAGTTTAGCTGGATGATGCCAATAGTTATATCATCAAGAGGGGATGTTATAGAGGGACATCACAGAATTGAAAGTGCTAAACTATTATTACAAAAAACTATACCAGCCTATATAGTTAATTGGGTTGATACAGAAGAAGAAGCAGAACATTTAGAAGCAATAATAAGTTTAAACAATGGTAATAAAGCCTGGAACACATTAGACTATTTAAAAGCATACTCAACTAATTCACAAGACTACAGTATAGTTTATGATGCTTATTTAAAAAACTCCAACAATATATCAGTTGGTAATGTAGTTAATTTGTTTTTCTGGAACACAAGAAACAAATTTAAAAAGGGTGGAGGTGTTGTTAAAAATTATAAATTTTCAATTTACCTTATAGAAAAAATATCAAACCTTGTCAATGAATATGGTAAAACAAACATCCAAGCATATTGTGTAAGGGAAATGATAAACATTGCATTTACAAAAGCATATAATGATTACAAGGCATTGGATTTCTTATTTAAAGAATATGCAAAACTTGCAAAAACAGACCATCCAGCAGCAACATCTATTGCGAGGTTTAAGCCTTTAATGGAATTGTCTTTAGTTGAATTTAATATAAAAAGAAATGCAAATAACAAACGAGGATAATATGGAACTAATGTCAAGGTATGAAGATAAATACTTTGACTTGGCTATTGTAGACCCACCTTATGGAATAGGTTTTGGTGAGTTTAATAGAACAAATAAAAACACTGATGGTACAAGGGTAAAGGCTAATAAATACAAACAATCTAATTGGGATGATGAAATACCAAATGATAATTATTTTAAAGAATTAAAAAGAGTTAGTAAAAATCAAATTGTTTGGGGAGGTAATTATTTTCCTTATTTATGGAAGACTGGATGTAAGGGTTTTATTTTTTGGTATAAAGGAAACCCAGTACCAAATTTTGCAGATGGTGAACTTGCATATACGAGTTTTAATAAAGTTGCTAAAATGTATAATTATAGGTACTATGGAAATTTAGAGGGCAACACAAGTGCTGGAGAAAAATATCATCCAACTCAAAAACCTATTTCTTTATACGAATGGCTTTTAATGAATTACGCAAAAGAGGGAGATAAGATACTTGATACACATTTAGGCTCTGGCTCTATTGCTTTGGCTTGTCATAATTTAGGTTATGATTTAACCGCTTGTGAGTTAGATGCAGAGTATTACAACGCAGCAATGAAAAGACTAAAACAACATCAACAACAATTAACAATGTTTTAAAATGAAAGATATAAGAAGTATGAGTTTAACAGAAAGGTATAAATATCAAAACGAACAAAAGCAAAAAAAGTTTAATGGTAAAACTGACAAAATAGTAGAAGATTTAAAAAGGGAGTTTGACATAAGAAGTTGTGTAGGTATAGACAAATACAAAACAACCTTACAAGACAATAACAAAGATGATTTCTTGCAGCACCTAAAAGAAGAACTAATGGATGCAGCTTTATACATACAAAAACTACAGAGCAAATGAATTACAATACAGTAACAACAATACTAGAAACACCAGAACAAGTAAGTGATTTACTTATTACATTAACTGGCATAGATATATACAAACAAACAAGAAAAACTGAATACGTTGAGCATAGGGCTTTGCTTTGTCATATATTAAGAAACAAACTTGATATGAGGTGGGTAAGTATATCTGACTTTATAAAATCAAAAGGTAAATCATTCGACCACGCAACGGCAATACACGCAAACAAAATGTACCCATTGTACAAAAAAGATAGATTTGATTATTACGATAAACTTGAAAGTAACTTTATAGTTAAATCACAAATAGAGTATAGCCAAATTTCAAAGTTAGAAGTGATACAAAAAAAGTATGCAACACTAGAAAAAGATTATTTTAAGGCAATAGAAAAGTTAAACAATTACGATAAACAATATTCAAATGGTTACACACCAAATGAAAAACAATACAGAGGTTTAGAAGAAGAACAAAAAACTATGTATGATGAAAGAGCAGCTTTAGTATTAAAGTCTTTTGAATGGAAGCAAAACAATAGTGAGTACGAAATAATAAACTGTGCAACTTAATGATAACCGTAAACAGTATTTCTGGTGGTAAAACATCTGCATATCTTATGAAGCATTACCCAGCTAATATTAATATATTTTCTTTGGTAAGGGTTGAGGATAAAGATAACCTTTGGATGAAAGGTAAAGATGAAAAGACAAGGCAACTTGTATCTGATAAAATAGGAAAAGAATTTATTGGTACAGTTGAAATGGATGATATAATATATACCATTTTAGATTTAGAACAACATACTGGGCAAGGTGTTAATTGGGTAAGTGGTGATACATTTGAACAAGTTATAAAAAACCATAGTAATTACTTACCTAATAAGATGGCAAGGTTTTGTACAACAGATATGAAGATAATACCAATATTCAATTTTTTAAAAGAAAATACAGAACTGCCAGTAAGAATGAGAATAGGTTTAAGACCAACAGAAAAAAACAGAATGGCAAACATATTAGAGAGAGCAGATGAAAATGGTTTAGAACACTTTAAAACAATAATAGGTAAGTCTAAAAAAGGTAAGAATAATAAATGGGCAGATGTACCATATAGGTATGCAGAATTTCCATTGATAGAAGACAATGTACAAAAAGATACTATCTATAATTACTGGGAAAACCAAAAGGTAAGGTTTGCTTATAGAAATAATTGTGTTGGATGTGTAAATAGAAACCCATTATTTTTATCTCACATAGCGCAAAAGGATAAAGAAAGTTTTAACTGGTTTGTTAAGCAAGAAGAAAAGACTGGGAACACATTTAATTCAGAAGCTGCATATAAAGACATATTAAGATTTGGAGTACAGAACCAATTATTTGATGAAGACTTTGATGATTGTGATACTGGTTATTGTGGAATATAAAAACAGAACTATGATAAAACCAGAATGGTTATTTATGCAAACACCAAAAGAAAAAGCATACCAATTAGTAAAAGAATTTTATGTGGAAACAACAACAAGCACAGAAGCAAAACAATGTGCTAAACTACATATAAGACTTATACTTGAAAACGAAATAATAAAACCATCTAATAACCAAGCAATAGAATACTATCAAGAAGTACTAAACGAAATAGAAAAGCTATGAGCAAGAAACTAATACAAAAGCTACAACAACTATTTGACAAACTACCAAAGGGTAAAGAAAGAAAAGCAATAAGAGAAAGACTACTTAATTTAAAGCTAAATAAAAACGTTGAGTAATTACGTTATATAATTGAATAAACAAATTTGTATCAAATGGATAAAAGAAAAAACAACGGTGGTAAAAGAGAGGGTGCTGGTAGACCAAAGAAAGCAGATGAACTTAGACTAATAGAAAAGTTAGATAACCTTATTGATAATGATGAGGTAATTAAAACACTTGGTAAACAAATATTCAAAGGTGATAGCAAAGCTATGAGTTTGTATTTCGGTTACAGATATGGTAAACCAAAAGAGAGTGTAGACATCACATCAACAGATGGGTTTAATATAAACTTTAAAGATATTATTAAATTTAAGTGATAGAAGTTGACCCAAAGTACAACCCTATCCAAACATCAGATGCAAGGTACTATATTGTAACTGGTGGACGTGGTTCGGGTAAATCGTATTCTATAAACTTGTTATTGTTGTTGCTCACTTTTGAAGCTGGGCATACAATTCTATTTACTAGGTTTACATTATCATCTGCATACATATCTATTATACCAGAGTTTATAGACAAGATAGAAACACTTAAACTACAAGACCATTTCTATATAACAAAAGATGAGATACGAAATAAGCTATCTGGTAGCAAGATAATCTTTAAAGGTATCAAGACATCAAGTGGTGACCAAACTGCCAACCTAAAGTCTTTAACTAATGTTTCTACGTGGGTAATGGATGAGGCAGAAGAACTACAAGATGAAAATATCTTTGACAAGATAGATTTAAGTGTTAGAAACCTCAACCAAAAGAATAGGGTAATACTTATTTTAAACCCAGTTACAAAAGAGCATTGGATATACAATCGTTTCTTTGAAGATAAAGGTGTACAAGCTGGCACAAACTCAACCAAAGGCAATACATCATATATACACACCACATATTTAGATAACATAGAAAACCTATCTAAAAGTTATTTAGAGCAAATAGAAAACATCAAGAAACGTAGACCAGATAAATACAAACATCAAATGCTTGGTGGATGGTTAAACAAAGCAGAGGGTGTAATATTTACTAACTGGAAGATAGGTGAGTTTAAAAAAGTAGGTGTAAGTGTGTTTGGTCAAGATTATGGTTTTGCATCAGATGAAAATACATTAGTAGAAACTAACATAGATACCACAAACAAAATAATCTATTTAAAGGAATGCTTTTACTTGAAAGGTCTTACCACATCACAGATAGCTGAACTAAACCTTAAACACGCTAAAAATAGCCTTATAGTAGGTGATAGTGCAGAACCTAGATTGTTACACGAACTTAAAGCAAAAGGTTGTAATGTAGTCAAAGCAATAAAAGGACAAGGTTCTATAACATACGGCATAGCATTACTACAAGATTATGATTTGATTGTAGAAGAAAACAGTATCAACTTAATCAAAGAACTAAACAACTACTCTTGGTTAGAGAAAAAGTCTAAAACACCACAAGACAAATTCAACCACATCATTGATGCTATACGTTATTCTGTATCATATCAACTACAAAACCCAAATAGAGGTAATTACTTTATTTCATAAAAGTTATTAAATTATTTGTTGGTATGTTATTTATTTGTATATTGCATTATATTAACTAACAAAAACAGATATGACAAACCAAGAAATTTTTTACAAAGGCATAGACAAGCTAGGCTTAACAGACAAACAAAAGCTAGATGTTAAGATACTAGCATTAGAATATGCACATCAAGAATACACTAAAGCTGCAAAGCTAGGACACGATAGATTAATGGGTTATTTAGAAAAGCAATATGTATAGTAATTGTTGTGGTGCAGAAGCATCTTATTTAAGTGATGAATTATGTGGTTCTTGTTTAGAACACGCAGTATTTAACGAAATAGAAGAATAGATATGAAAAAATTAATAAACAGAATTTTAGTAAAGAAAAGCATCAGACCATATAAGGTAGTACCTTTGTCAACTGGTGTAATTGTAGAACATTACCGTAATGGTAAATTAAAAACAGAATATTATGGATTGGTATAGCCCCCCAGAATACAAAGAGTATGAATGCACAGAATGTGGTGCAGATATAGATAGCCCCGGAGTGTGTAGCGGCACTTGTCACGAGGCAAGTATGATTTAGTTAAGTTGAGTTAGTTTTGTTTAAAAGGTGCATCAGAAATGGTGTGCCTTTTTTTATTATATTTACTTACTATAAAAAACCATTTTAAAAACGTTATATATATATGAAACTTGATATTACCATACCAACTGATTTAAGTGAAATTACTTTAAGACAGTATAAACACTTTCTTAAAATTCAGAAAAGCCAAGATGATGAAAACTTTTTAAGTGCAAAGATTATAGAAATATTTTGCAAGGTAAAGCTGGAAGATGTAATGCAGATTAAATTCAATGATAGTGAGTACATTGTAAATACACTTACAGAAATGTTTGAGCAGAAGCCTAACCTAGTTACAAAGTTTAAACTAAACAACAAGGAGTATGGTTTTCATCCACAATTAGATGATTTAACTTTAGGTGAGTACATAGACTTGGATACATTTATAGGTGATTGGGAAAACATAGAAAAAGCTATGGCAGTTTTATATAGACCAGTAGTAAACAAGTTAAAAGACAAATACACAATAGAAGAATACAAAGTAGGTAGAGATGCAGAGATTTTAGATATGCCTATGGATGCAGTATTATCATCAATTTTTTTTTTGTGGAATTTAGGTCTGGACTTGTCGAAAGCTATGATGAATTATTTGGACAAAGAGGAAACACAAGCCTTGACGCAATTTCTCAATTCTCAACCAAATGGGGGTGGTATAGCTCAATTTACGGACTTGCTAAAGGAGACATTACACGATTTGAAAATATCACTAAACTAGGAGTACACGAATGTTTTATGATGCTATCATTTATGAAAGATAAAGCAGAAGTAGAAGCAAAAAGAATTAAACAAAATTTCAAATGAGCCAACAAGGTATAAGAGGGTATTATCAATTAACCTCAACAATAGAAGAACAATTAAGAGGTACTGAATTTACTAATACAGTTTCTATTGGTGACATAAGCAAAGTAAACCTAAACAAGCAAGACATATTCCCTTTGGCACATATGATTGTAAATAGCGTTACAGCAGAAGAACAAGTGTTGAGGTTTAACATAAGTATACTAGCTTGTGATATAGTAGACCAATCAAAGGATATAACAACAGATAGATTTACTGGCAACGATAATGAACAAGACATTCTAAACACGCAGCTACTAGTCTTAAACAAGCTAATACAGAAGTTAAGAATGGGGTCATTGCACACAGATATGTACCAACTTGATGGTGACCCTACATTATCACCTTTTAGTGATAGATTTGAAAATGAGCTTGCTGGATGGACAGCAGATATAACTATTTTAATTTACAATGATATATACATTTGCTAATGAAGTTTAAAAACGTTGATGAAATATTAAACAAGTATGCAAAGTATGTTGTGCAGCAGTCTAAATCAAACCTAACCAAAGATAAAAAAGGTGGCGGTGATTTATATAATTCTGTTAGCTATAAAATAAATAAAAGCCAAGAAGATTTTTTATTAGATTTTCTGATGGAAGATTATGGTGCTTTTGTGGATAAAGGTGTAAAGGGTAAAACCTCAACATACCCAGAGACAAGTGCAGCACTATCTAAGTTTCAATACGGAAGTGGCACTGGCAAAAAAGGTGGTCTAACAAAAGCACTTTACAATCCAGAAACAAAAAGTGGTTGGATAAAGAAAAAGAAGTTTCAATGGAGAGATAAAAAAACTGGAAGATTTTTGTCTTATGAAAGTATGAGTTATTTAATAGCAAGAAGTATTTACAACAAAGGTTTAAAGGCAAACCTATTCTTTACAAAGCCATTTGAAGCTGGTTTAAAAAGATTACCAAATGATTTAATAAAGGCATTTGATTTAGATATTGAAGATGCAATTATACTAGGAATAAAAAAATAAGATATGAATTGGACACTAGGCATTGCATTTCATTTTCCACATAACAGATTATTGTTAGGTTGGGAGTACATCGCAAAAGACGAAAGGTATACATACACAACAATAAGACTATATTTATTTATAGCTACACTAACACTAGATTTTTAAGATGGCAAATATAGCATTAAGAAACCCACAGTTTAAAAGCATAGCAATTCCATCAACTGGTGTTTTGTCTACTGTTTGCACTGTTAGAATAGATGGAACTTTAAGGTACACACTTATAAAGAATGTACAGCCATCAACAACAATTAATTTTGACATTGCAGAACTTGCAAGAGATTACATAGAGATTGCATACCAAAGTAATTACGTGCCACAAACAGTTGCAATACAAACAATACTAACAAATTATAGTGGTTTAAATGGAACTGGCACTCCATCATTAACGGGTGAACAATATGATGATATAGGTTTTGAAGCCTATGGAACTTTTGAAGAAGAAGTAAACCCAGTTGTACCTTTTGGTAGAACACTACCTACTTTATTAATACCTATAAATGAAGATACAGATGAGTTTACAATATTAGCACCAAATAACCAAGCTGGTAAAATATCATACCTTACAAGCAGCCTTAATGGTGCTGAAAGTTATGCTGCTGGTGATACAACTGTGACAATTCAAGGTGTAGATTGTAGCATAAAAAGAATAGACTGCACAAAGTATGGTGATGGTAAAAGAATTATTTACATAAATAAATATGGTGCTCAACAAGACTTATGGTTTTTCTTAAAAGAAACTAGAAACATAGCACGAACTAATGAGGGTTATAAGTCAAACACAATAACCTATCCAAGTGGTGGTGCAGAATACAATATACAAAATGCACCAAACAAAGTATTTAATACACAAGCTAAACAAACACACACTTTAAGTAGTGGATATTATCCAGAGTTTCTAAACCAACAATTTGAAGAACTGCTATTAAGTGAATACATATGGTTAAGCACATTTAAAAAAGGAAGTGGTGTTATCATACCGGTTAAAGTTAAAACCTCATCAGTAGCCTTTAAAACAAGTGTAAACGATAGATTAATAGAATACACAATGGAGTTTGAAGAAGCCTTTGATTACATAAACAACATTAGATAAATGCGTAGACTACAACTATATATAGGTACTGAAAGGGTAGATTTATTTAAAGATGAAACGGTTTCACTTACACAAACAATAAAGAATGTAAAAGATTTGGCAAAGGTGTTTACTGAATTTACACAAACATTTTCTGTACCAGCATCAAGTGTAAACAATAAGATTTTTAAGCACTATTATAACTTTGATATTAGTGGTGGTTTTGATGCAAGGATTAAAGCAGATGCAAGAATAGAATTAAATGATTTACCTTTTAAAGATGGTAAGATAGCTTTGCAAGGTGTAAACTTAAAAAACAATTTAGCACACACATACAGAATTACTTTCTTTGGTAATACAGTAAACCTAAAAGACATATTAGGTGATGCTCAATTAAGCAGTTTAAGTTTTTCAGATTACTATGATAGGCTTTATGACTTTGCTACAGTAACTGGTGTGATGCAAGAAGGTCTTAATACATTTATAATGACTTTAATAAATAAAACAAAAAGATAAATAAAAAAAAA
>Ga0181390_1001033_pt1 | contig 12555 bp, 22 predicted proteins | sample 13SPOviralmetaG_FD_130085 | JGI IMG/M metagenome (GOLD analysis project Ga0181390, IMG submission 130085) | Marine viral communities from the oligotrophic San Pedro Time Series (SPOT) site, San Pedro Channel, CA, USA - 13 SPOT_SRF_2010-07-21 | ecosystem: Environmental > Aquatic > Marine > Strait...
TACACTGCACAAGAGATAGTCGATAATGCTAACAAGATGCTTAACAAGTTAGGTATCAATGGAAACAGGTTTGCAGTTAGCAAAGATCGTAAGTATGGTGTACACTATTTGCACGTTCAAAGTGATGGACAATTTAGTTATCTGGAAACAAATGGACATTGGTTTAATTTAGAATACTTAGCAAAGGAGAATGAGTGATGGAAATGGTAACACCAAAAAATGAATACATGGTAAACTATCTGAACGAAGCGTTAGATGAGAAGATCTTCTACTTAGAAGACACGTACAACAGAGACTTTGGTAAGGCTATCATAGTTATGTATCATAAGATAATAACATTGACTGATAAGTTATTGTATACGTTGTATAGTTTACGGCAGTTAGACCTGTCACCTGAGGCATACAAAGATGCTATCTATATAGTAGTAAGTGGAATGGAGGACTAACAGATGACAGTTAATGAACTAATAATACACATGCTTAGACACTATCAGCTAGACAACAGGGTGTTAGTGAATACAAAAACAAAGGGGGAGCACTTATTCTGTGATGCTGTAGCTGTTCACCGGATTGACAAAGATACTATAGCTATAGTAGGCAAGGAGGGCGAGGATGATGAAGCTTAACTTAGACGTACAAGATAGACTAAGACTAGCTCATGCATCTGTCTGCAAGGAGGAGAACAAAAGGATGCGTGAGGTATTCAACATGAGAACCTACAAGGAAGGTGATCAGTGGACACAACAAAAGAACAGACAAGTAACCGGAGCTAAGGGAGGTAAACAGAACAACCTCAAGAGGCTATGGGTTAAAGAGAGGACAACAAGATGATTAAGCTACATGGAGTTGGCCCAGATAACATGCACTACAGTCACAACTATTTCGTGATACCTATAGCATACGAAGATACAAAGGATCTCATACTCAACGTACACTACGCCAGACGTATGCCTTCCGTATCGTATGCCTTCGGTTTGTATCGAGGCATGGATGGTCTACAAGGTATATGTACATTCGGTTCACCTGCTTCACCTTGGTTGTGCAAAGGTGTGTGTGGCGAGGAACATAAGTCTAAGGTACTTGAACTCAACAGGGTAGTGCTAGTAAACAACAGACCTAATGAGGCAAGCTTACTTGTAGCTAGATCTATTGCATTACTACCCAAGCCTAAGGTATTAGTAAGCTATGCTGATACAGCACACGATCATGTAGGCTACGTATACCAAGCAACTAATTGGTTATACACTGGTGCAACCAAGCCTCGCACTGACATAGCTACTGTGAATGGTAAGCATCCCAGACACCATGCAGGTGACAGGACTAAGCGTGTTTACAGATCAGCCAAGCATCGCTATGTGTACATACATGGCAACAAGAAAGACAAAAGATTACTAACCAAGTGCCTACGTTATGGCACTGAATCATATCCAAAGAAGGAGATCATACAATGAGTGGAGATAAAGTACCTGACCTAGATGAGAAGGGTAAGTTTGTATGGTATGAGCCCAACATACCGGAGGGCTTTACCGACATACGATTATGGGACGTTGTGTTCACAGTACACGATGACAATGGCGACCCAGTTGAGAGGCCTGACGGAGGCATAATGTTTTACACTGCACCCAAGCTAGACTTTGGTAGCTGTGAGAATGACGTAGAACTAGACGACTTAGTACAAGAGGAGTATTAACATGAAGAACAAGCCTTACTACCGAAGCAAGCCTGTAACAGTACAAGCACGTAAAGACAGACGTGATGACATCATAGCCAAGATAGCTACAGTAATATTTGTAGGCTTTGCTTTTATCGGCATGGGATATATCTTTTCCCTTGCTATATTTTCACTATCCAAATTGTTTTGAAGGAGACAAACACATGACTAAATATAATCTATGCGTAACATACAATGACAAGCTATGTAGGATCACTACATGCAAGACACCCCAAGGTGCGGATCTAATGCTACAGATACTACAACGAGTGTACCCTAAGTACGACTTCGAAGTATCAAAGAAGGCAGTAAGTACAGACCTATCTGATAGAGATTCAGAACTGCAACAAGACTTACGACACGTACTACTTAACCCCTACGAATATCGAGGCACTGAGTCTCGCTTAATAGTAATTGATGGAGGACTATCATGAAGAATCATACTCGACCAACAAAGAAGTTTAGCCAGAAGAAATACATAACCTTAACAAAAGATGACACACTTAAGGTTCTTAGTTTGTACAACACAATCAACAACATGCTCAATGATGTAGGTGAGACACTAGATATAGATCTAAGTATGCTTAAAGACTTGAGGAGTAAGAGTAGTACTATAGATGACATCTTTAACTTTCGAGGTAAGGTTCAAGACAACGGTGACGTATGGCACTGGGCTGATAGTGTATTACCAGATGATGACAAGGCGTATTACTACCATGAGACAGACTAATAGTGCTTGTATGGTTTGAGACATTAGTAAAATGGATAGTAATATTAATAGTAATATATGTACTCTTCGGAGTAGGTAGTGGTATACTTTAGAAAGGAGAATGAATGGAACTTAAACCCAGTAATACTATTGAGTATGCGTGTGAATACTACATGCGAACACCTAAGTATTCTGCTTTAAGTCAGCGTAGCAAGTATGACTATGATTTAAATCTGCGTCATGCTTGCGCTACCAAGGTGCAAAACAATAAAGTTATAGGTAACATTAAGCTAAAAGATTTAAAGTTTAAACATATAACATTAGGTTATGATACTTGGTTGGAGAACAAGGGTATACGTCAGGCTAACTACATAGCTACATGTATTGGTATTGTATTTAATACAGCCATACGACATGAGGCATTGCTTAGTAATCCCGTATCCCTTCTCCAACGCACCAAGGAGAAGAAACGTAAGATTAAATGGACAGAGGCACAGGTTAAAACATTCTTAGATACAGCTTATAGTAACTGGGAATGGCGTAGCATCGGACTGATTGTACACATGGCATACGAGTGGGCTCAACGTGTAGGTGATATGCGTTTACTTACATGGAACAACCTTGACCTTGAAGACAAACGTTTAGACTTAGAACAAAGTAAACGTAGGGCAGATGTACACCTACCTATTAGTGATACGTTATGTAGTATGCTACTACAACAAGAGAAAGACTTTGGCTTCCAACCATATGTAGCACCTCGACCAGAGGTTTATAACGGTGTATACACAGCGTATGGTTCAACAGATATACATAAGTTAGTGAATGAGGTTAAGGATATTGCAGGGCTACCTAAACAATTAACTGCATTAGACTTACGTAGAACAGGCATCACTGAGATGGTAGAGGCAGGGGTAGACACACTAGGTATCATGCAGGTTAGTGGACACACTAATCCTCAGAGTGTTAAGCCTTACTTAGTCAACACATTCAAGGGTGCAAGTACAGCACTAAACAAAAGGAGCAGTAACAAATGAACATAAAACATTTTGTAGATGGGCTATGTCTAAGTGAAGGAGATAGTACACGCATGTCCTGCCCTAACTGTAATGGTAACAATACTTTTACTGCATCAAAGGATGGAGGTATCGTTGTGTACAACTGTTACAAGCTAGGGTGTGGTGTACGTGGTGCAGTCACTACAGGCATGACTGCCTTGGAGGTACGTAACCATATGCAAAACAGAGACATACCTATACGCAAACAGCTAGAGCCTATGGCTTACCCTGAGTATGTAGTTAACCCTACGCTTGAGCATGTACTACTACACAAGTTTACTAAGCGTTGGGATCTAACCAATGAAGACATATTGTATGACGTTAAAGATAGACGAGCTGTCTTTCCTATAGTTGACAAAGGCGTAGTAGTAGATGCAGTAGGTCGTGCCTTGGATGGTGCTGTGCCTAAGTGGTACAGGTACACAGGTAATGCCTCTGTATACAAACGAGTACTAGGTAAACCTAATGGTGTGTGCGTGGTAGTTGAGGATGTTATCAGTGCTATAGCAGTAGCTCAGATATCCCCTAACACTACAGGCGTAGCTATCTTAGGTACGTCATTAGGCCTATCTCAGATGGAACACATAGGAGATTTCTATAAGGTTATCATAGGCTTAGACCCCGATGCTATGACTAAGACGTTAGCCTACAAGAGAGAGGTAGAGGCGTGGACAGGTAAATCAGTTAAGGCATTGAGACTTGACGATGATATAAAATATAAGTTAGATACAGATAGAGAACGATTGAAGGAGATGATAAATGATCTATGAGTATGCTATATGGGTGGCTGTTATTATGTATGCCTTGGGTGCTATACTACTCATGAACATACTTGATTCTGTACACAGAGAAGATCGTAATGCACCTATAAGGTTAGCATTGATGTGGCCTTACGTAGCCATAAGAATAATTATAGATCGTATAATATATGGAGATGATAAATGATGGAGCTCGCACTGATTAGAACTTTGATGAACAAGGAGTTCTACGATAACAACAAGGGCATAAGATGTCCTGATGAGTTGTTCAGTAAAGATGTTCGTAAGATGAAGCAGACGCTAGACTATGCCATGACTACGTATGAACGTAGCCTGACTGCATCAGAGTTAGAGGCTTTGTTCTTTGCTAACAACAGTACTATGACTACTGCTACCAAGCAGGTGTACACTGATTTGTTTAAACGTATAGCTCGTGAACAACCTATGAACCAAGACATAGCTGATGAGGTATTGTCTAAACTATTTCAACAGGTACTAGGTAATCAGGTAGCTAACATAGGATTTGATTACGTTAATGGATCTCTTGATAGCCTTGAACCTTTACGTAACTTAGTAAAGAAATATCAGGATGACTTTACGCCTAACTTAAACATAGAGTTTGGTGATATAACTATTGATCACTTACTTAAAGCTAATGCCATACAGTCTCAATGGAAGTTTAATATACCTAGCCTATCACGACAGGTAGAAGGTATCAGTGGTGGTCACTTAGTTATCGTAGGTGCTAGGCCTAACACAGGTAAGACAAGCTTTCATGCATCTCTGTTAGGTGCACCTGATGGCTTTGCATCTCAAGGTGCTAAGTGTTTGATACTGTGCAACGAGGAATCATATGAACGTGTAGGTGCACGTTACCTGAGTGCCGCATCAAGCCTATCTATGGAAGAGGTCAAGGGTAACTATGCCCTAGCCGCAACAAGGTATGAGCCTGTGCGAGAGCAGATCAATTTGTATGACAGCACAGGTAAGGACATGGCGTGGGTAGAAGCTATCATCAAAGCTTACCGTCCTGATATAGTTGTATTAGATATGGGAGATAAGTTTGCCGTTAAGAGTAGCGACAAGTCAGATGTGTACCTTAAGAATGCGGCTATTCATGCACGTAATATAGCTAAGCAATATGACTGTGCTATCATATGGATGTCTCAGTTATCTGCCGCAGCAGAAGGTATGGTCAATCCTGATCAGTCTATGCTTGAGGGATCTAAGACAGGCAAGGCGGCTGAGGCTGACCTTATGGTGCTTATATCTAAGAACCCTGTACTAGTTGACACCGCCGATGATGCAGATGATTCGCAAAGATATTTAGTTATAGCTAAGAATAAGCTACAAGGAGGATGGCATGGTAAGATTACATGTACATTAGATGGGGCTAGGTCACAGTACTTAGCATAGAAAGGAGTAGACTATGGAATTAGTTCTTGATGTAGAGAACACAGTCACACATAGGGGTGGCAAGATGCACCTCGATCCTTTCGAGGCAACCAATAAGTTAGTACAGGTAGGTGTACAGGAAGTTGTATCAGGCAACCAAGCTATATATAACTTTGATCACACTGAAGCTAATGACTATGATGGTAGTCAAGCTAAAGCACTACAAGATTATCTAGATAGAACAACACTACTTATCCTACACAATGGGCAACACGATATGCCTTGGCTATGGGAGAGTGGGTTCAAGTATGATGGTCTTATATACGACACCATGTTAGCTGAGTATGTACTAATGAGAGGCAATCATATTGAGATGACATACACTGGGGCTTTCAAGAAGAAGTCACTGGCGTTAGGTGAGTGTGCTATAAGACGTAAGCTAGACTTCCAGAAGGATGACACACTAAAGAAATACTTTAAGGATGGTTACAACACTAACGAGATACCACTCAAGGAACTTACGTACTACTTACAGTGTGATCTATCTACTACTCGTGCCTTGTACTTAGACATAGAGGCAGACTATGCTCAACCTGAGAGTGAATCATTACGTAACATAAAAGACATAACCTTCAAGGTATGCCTAGCATTGTCTCGTATGTATTCATCAGGCATCAAGGTAGACTTGAAGGCCTTGGACGAGGTGCGTAAGCAGTTCGAAGAAGAGAAGGCAGACATTGAAGGTAGACTAGGCATCAAGGTACGTAACCTCATGGGTGACACACCTATCAATCTTAATAGTCCTGCTCAGATGTCGGAGGTTGTATATAGTATGCGACCCAACAACAAGAAAGAATGGGTAGATCTATTTGATCACACCAAGACAGACAAAGAGTATAAGAGTGCAGTTAAGGCTAACACTACAATGGTACGCAAGACTACAGCGTTTACTTGCCCTGAGTGTAAGGGTGAGGGTAGTGTGTACCGTATCAAGAAGGATGGTACTAAGTTTGCTAGGCCTAACAAGTGCAAGCCATGCGAGGCTAGAGGCTACCAACTTAAGAAGACTAACCAGTTGGCAGGGCTAGGCTTCATGCCTCCCTCAAAGAAGTGGGTAAGTGCTAACGGATTCAGTACAGGCAAGGACAACTTAGATACGTTGATGTCCACAGCTAGGGCTAATGGTATGGACAGTGCGGTTGACTTCTTAGGAGATCTCAAACGTCTATCAGCTATCAGTAGTTACCTATCTAGTTTTGTTGAAGGTATATCTGTATTCACAAAAGAGGATGGCTTCCTGCACGTAGGTCTAACGCAACACATCACCAGTACAGGCAGGTTCTCAGGGCGTAACCCTAACATGCAGAACATGCCCAGAGGCGGTACGTTTCCTGTTAAGAAGGTGTTCGTATCTCGATGGGAGGGAGGCTACGTGATGGAGGCTGACTTTGCTCAGTTAGAATTTCGTGTTGCCGCATTCTTATCTCAAGATACTACAGCCATGAAGGAGATAGACACAGGCTTTGACGTACATAGTTACACCGCTAAGGTTATCTCAGAGGCCGGTCAGCCTACCTCTAGACAAGATGCTAAGGCACATACCTTCGCCCCTCTCTTCGGGGCTACAGGGTACGGTAGAAGCCCTGCTGAGGCGGCGTACTACACACACTTCATTAAGAAGTACAAAGGTATAGCGGCATGGCACAAGAAGCTAGGCGATGAGGCCATACGCTTTCAGAAGATTACTAACGTTGGCGGTAGGCAGTATGCTTTCCCTAACACAGAGAGAAGACCCAATGGTATGCCTACTAACTTCACCATGATAAAGAACTATCCGGTGCAAGGGTTTGCCACTGGGGATTGTGTACCTGTAGTACTACTAGAGTTAGAGGATAGGCTTATGTCTATGCGATCTAAGGTAGTCAACAGTGTGCATGATTCAATGGTGATAGACATACACCCATACGAAAAGGATCAGGTGATAGAGATCATCAACACTTTGAACATGGATCTGAATGAGATCATCTATAAATACTATAAGGTTAAGATGAATGTACCCTTATTATTAGAAGCTAAGATTGGCCCAAATTGGCTTGACACAAAGGACGTTTGACGGTATAACTTAGCATCCCAGAAACCCTCATACATAAAGGAAAAGATATGAGTACAGAAATACAAACACTAAACATAGAAGGTATGTCGTTATCGGAAGCGATGGGCATGTCAGCATCAACAGGTGGATCACAATCTACACTGGCACGTATTAAACAAATACACTCAGCTATTACAGTAGAGGATTCAGAAGGTGATGAGAAGATCGTCGTACCTATTGGAGCATATCAAGTAACATTGTCTGATGGTGAAGTAGTTTATAGTAAGACAATCACAATGAGGTTATTCTCTCAACGTATGCAATGGCAACGATGGGATGCAGGTGCAAACACTATGCACAAGACATTACTTTCGGGAAACCTGAATGTAGACTTGAAGGATACAACAGGCAGACATAATTGTGGTAGGCCATCAGGTTACATCAAAGATTTCAAATCGTTACCAGAAGAAATGAAGTCAGTGATACGTGACGTGAAGCGTACAAAAGTTATGCTTGGTATGGTCAGGTTAGATAAGCCTATTGATGAGCAAGGTAATGCAGTAAAAGGACATGACGAGGAGATCCCCTTCGTAATGGACTCAAGGAATACTGAATCAAACAAGGCTATAGATGCAGCGTTAGCTCAGATCATGGCTAAGAAACTTACACCCGTAGAACACACACTCAACATGGGTAGTGCTAAACGTGATATGAATAGTGGTGGTAAGTATGCTGTTATTGTTCCTTCATTAGGTATAAAAGTACCCTACAAACCAGAAGATAGTCAGACGCTTAAGTCCTTCCTTGAATGGATTACTAATACTAACACATGGGTAGAGAGTAAGTTCAATGAGATGGCTAAGGCATATATATCTAATGAAGCTGCAGAGTTGGTAGGTTCTATTGTAGAAGTTAAAGAGTTCGAGGGATGATCCATCCTGCTGAGTTATCAGTACACTCTTTCTTACGTTCTGCTATAGAGGGTAAGGCTTCTATGAGTGATGAAATAATAGAGCAGGTAGCCGCTGATGTGGTTGCCGCTTTACACAAGCAGTTCAATGGTGGCCCTCGTGATGAGTTTCGTTTACGTATGTCTAACATAGGAAGGCCTAGATGTCAGTTGTGGTTTGCTAAGAATGACCCAGAGACTGATGTAAACAAACCAACTTCCTTCATGCTTAACATGTTGATGGGGGATTGGACAGAAGCTATATTCAAAGGCGTACTACGTGCCTCTGGAGTAGAGTTTAAGGACAATGATAACGTTGCACTTAAGGTAGGTGACACATCTATCAAGGGTGAGTTTGACATGATCTTAGACAACAAGGTAGATGATGTTAAGTCTACTACACCTTACGGCTATGATAATAAGTTTATTAATTATGAAACACTTAAGGGTAAAGATGACTTTGGTTACATAGCTCAGCTTGTAGGTTATGCTAGAGCTTCCGGCAAAGAGGTCGGAGGTTGGTGGGTAATCAACAAAGCCAATGGTAGCTTTAAGTATGTACCTGCAGAAGAGTCAGATGCAGATACGGTAATGGAAACAATAAAGGGTACAATAGATTATATTAATAATGATGAACCTTTTGCTCGTTGCTTTGAACCGGAAGAAGAAACCTATCGCAAGAAACCTAGTGGTAATTTTAAGCTAAACAAAACCTGCGGTTGGTGTGATCATAAAAAGAAATGTTGGCCAGATCTACAAGAAAGAGAGTCTCTGGTAAGTCAAGCCGCCATAAAACCTGTCGTTAACTATACATATATAAAGGAAGAAATATAATGACAACTGTTACTTTAGATGAAGTAGAATATACTATCGAAGACTTTACGGATGAGGCAAAGAATGTCCTTAATCTTGTACAGCATTTACAAAGGGTCACAGAAGGACACCAATTAAATGCACAGTGTACAGATGCTATGCTTAAAGTTAAGATAGGAGAACTCAAACAGTTATTGACAGGTGAGGAAGCACCGACTGATGACTAAGTTTGCAAAGGGCTACAGACGTAGGCACAATGCTAGTAAATATAAGTCCGGCCTTGAGGAAGAGGCCGTTCTTTTCCTGAAGACTAGACAAAAGAAAGTACGTTACGAGAAGCTAAAGATAGAATGGGAAGACCTACGATATCGCACGTACACACCTGACTTTGAGCTAGACAATGGTATCATAATAGAAACCAAAGGAAAGTTTGATCCAGATGACAGACGCAAGCACATTGAAATAAAAAGACAACACCCTGAGCTAGACATACGCTTTGTATTTAGTAATGCTAAAGCTAAGATAAACAAAGGTGCTAAGCAGAGAAACTTTGAGTGGTGTGAGAAGAATGGATTCAAATGGGCACATAGAATTATTCCGGAAGAATGGTTGCAAGAGAAGGGTCAATGTACTAAGTTAGATCGTATAGTCCTCAAGACAGAAAGAAGAAAGTAGTATGCCCTATACATTAGAAGATGACGAGATTGCTGTAATAATAAGACCTGCTACATCTAAAGATATAGATGATTGGAACGGTAACGTAACCACAGGTATAGTAGTAGGTGATGATTTTGTACTACCTCAACATATACTGAGAGATCTTATTCATGTAGCTAGTATGTTTACTTCCGCAGTAGATGTTATGAACTATGATGATTACGTTTATGATACTGTTATGGATCACAGGCAAAATGTTCTGATGAACGAGATTGAAAACCAACAAATAGAAGACAAAGAAACAGGTGAAGTAATAAACTTCAATGAGTTTACTAAGACAAAGGGTAATGCATGATGGCTAAATGGAAAGACTTCCCTGTAACAAAAGATCAAGAAGTATTCGACCCAGTAGAACGCCCTGCTCACTACAATCAAGGGGGTATAGAGTGTATTGATTATATCAGACAGGTGCTAGGCTTAGATGGATTCATTGCTTATTGTAAGGGTAACGTTACTAAGTATAATCATAGAGCCTCCTACAAAGGCAACCCTGTTGAAGATACACATAAGGCTCAGTGGTATATGAATCGTATGGTTGAGGCCATGAAGGAGAAGCATAAATGAGATGCTATCATTGTGAATCTGAGTTGATATGGGGTGGCGATGAAGATCTTATAGACGAAGAAGAGTGGTCTATGGTTACAAACCTCACCTGTTCTAGATGTCATTCAGATGTCCTAGTATATTTACCTTGCGAGGATAGAGACGATGACGCATAGAACATTTAGCATTACGTTCTCACTGAAAATAGATGAGGATAATAACATACTAGGATCGCATGATGATTCTCATACGGAAGACGTTTATGATTTGATTATAAATACATTCTATGATATCGACGATGTAACGATTAATAATTTAATAGTGAAGGAAAAGCTATAATGATAAACACTGATGAGTACACAGAGTTTGTAGAAGGTAAGATAATTACAGAAGGAAGGGATCGTTTATTTGAAAACTTCATCGGTCTAACCGAAGAGTTAGGAGAGGTGGCTAGTCTAGTCAAGAGATATCTTAGAGATGGCACACCTATAAGTAAGGATAAATTAAAGGCAGAGCTAGGAGATGTAACTTTTTACACAGTAGCTTTTGGTAATTGTTTTGATATATCTTTAACGGATATAATAAACAGTAACGTAGAAAAACTAAATAGCCGTGCGGCTAGAGGAAAAATAAAAGGGTCAGGAGACAACAGATGAACAACATACTACCGACAGACTATCAATCTTTCATACACAAGTCACGTTATGCTCGTTGGCTTGATGATGAAGGGCGTAGAGAAACGTGGAGTGAAACAGTAGATCGCTACATGAAGAACTTAGTACGTCCGGCATTGGGTGATAACCCTAAGCAGATAGCTGAAATAGAACAGGCCATACTAGGCTTAGAAGTAATGCCTTCTATGAGAGCCTTGATGACTGCAGGGCCAGCCTTAGCTCGTGATAATACTGCAGGTTACAACTGTTCATACTTAGCAGTAGATGATGTCAAAGCATTTGATGAAGCTATGTTTATTCTATTGTGTGGTACTGGTGTTGGCTTCTCTGTTGAACGTCAGTCAGTACAGAAGTTACCAGAAGTACCAGAGCTTTTGTATGAGAGTGAAACAACTATCGTAGTTAAAGATAGTAAAGAAGGTTGGGCTAAGTCACTACGTCAGATGATTGCCTTGCTTTATAGTGGTGAGATACCTAGGTGGGATGTATCTAAGGTACGACCTGCAGGTGCTAAGCTAAAGACATTCGGTGGTAGGGCATCAGGCCCAATGCCTCTGATAGATCTGTTTAACTTTGTTATTAAGACATTCAAGGATGCTAAAGGCCGTAAGCTATCGTCACTAGAATGTCACGACATCATGTGTAAGATTGGTGAGGTAGTAGTTGTAGGTGGAGTACGCCGTAGTGCTATGATTTCATTGAGTAATTTATCAGATGACCGTATGCGTCATGCTAAGTCAGGCTCATGGTGGGACAATGATCCACAACGTGCCTTGGCTAACAACTCTGTGTCATACACTGAGAAGCCTGATAGCTTATCGTTTATGCGTGAGTGGATGGCTTTGGTTGAGTCAGGCTCAGGTGAACGTGGTATCTTTAACAGACAGGCATCTAAGAAACAAGCGGCTAAGAATGGCAGACGTGATCCTAACTTTGAGTTCGGGACGAATCCTTGCAGTGAGATAATCCTACGCCCGAACCAGTTCTGCAACTTAACGGAGGTAGTTGTACGTGCTACTGATAGTGCAGAAGATTTAGAACGTAAGGTACGTATAGCTACTATCTTAGGTACAATACAATCATCATTCACTAAGTTCCCTTACCTACGTAAGTCATGGCAGAATAACACCGAAGAAGAA
>Ga0181390_1001034_pt1 | contig 12553 bp, 25 predicted proteins | sample 13SPOviralmetaG_FD_130085 | JGI IMG/M metagenome (GOLD analysis project Ga0181390, IMG submission 130085) | Marine viral communities from the oligotrophic San Pedro Time Series (SPOT) site, San Pedro Channel, CA, USA - 13 SPOT_SRF_2010-07-21 | ecosystem: Environmental > Aquatic > Marine > Strait...
ACACTACAAGAAGAACTTAATGTTATGATTGCAAATACAATACAAGAGCAAACAGGCAGTAAGGATGTAGGAGTGTATGTGCAAGCAACACATGGATGTTGTGAAAACAGAGGCATAAAAGCACATAGTAGTTTAACACAAACTACAGTGTTGCGTGGTAGTTTTCATAATGATCCGGCATGTAAAAAAGAATTCTTTGACAACATTAAGTTGCAACAAGAATTTGCACCACGTTAACTAAAGCTAACAGGAGAAGAAATATGTTAGAAAAACTATTCGGGTTGTCAAAGGCTGGAACTACTGTACGTACAGAAGTAATGGCTGGTTTAGCAACCTTTCTCACAATGGCTTATATCACTGTAGTCAACCCAGCTATCCTATCTACAGAAGGTAGTGGCATGGGATTTGGTGCTGTATTTACAGCAACAATCTTGGCGGCAGTAATAGGCACATTGATTATGGGACTATGGGCAAATTGGCCCGTAGCACTAGCACCAGGTATGGGACTTAATGCGTTCTTTACTTTTGGTGTGATTTTTGGCATGGGTTATACATACCAACAAGCACTAGCGGCAGTATTTGTCGCAGGTATTGTGTTTATTGGGTTAAGTGTAACACCAGCACGTAAGTACATCATTAATAGTATTCCACGAAGTATGAAACTTGGTGTAGGCGCAGGTATTGGCTTGTTCCTTGCTATTATTGGTCTTAAAAATGCAGGCATTGTTGTTGACAACCCTGCAACATTAGTTGGACTTGGCGATGTTACAAGTTGGCCAGTACTATTAACAGGCGTAGGCTTTGTTATTATGGCGGCACTTGATAAACGCAAAATTCCAGGTGCAATTATCTTGGGTATCCTTGCAGTATCACTTATTGCATGGGCAACAGGATTACAGGATCTAAATGGTGTAGCAGGTGCTATTCCTAGTCCTGAACATGCATTTAGCTTAGACTTTAGCATGCTGTTTACAGCAGGTTTCATTGGAACAGCATTTGCATTCTTGTTTGTTGACTTTTTTGATACAGCAGGTACACTAACAAGTGTAGCTAACTTAACAGGAAAAGTTAATGAAGATGGAGAAGTTGAACAAATTGATCGTGCATTACTTGCAGACTCTGTTGCTACAACAGCAGGTGCATTGGTAGGTACATCAAACACTACTTCATATATTGAAAGTGGAGCAGGTATTAAAGAAGGTGGTAAAACAGGCTTAACGGCTGTTGTTGTAGCTATCTTGTTCGGTGCTTGTTTGTTCTTGGCACCATTAGCACAAAGCATTCCAGCTTATGCTACGGCTCCAGCACTTATCTTTATTGCTACATACTTTTTGCGTAACATTGCAGATATTGCATGGGACGATGTAACGGAGTATGCACCAGCAGTATTGGCGGCAGTTCTAATGCCGTTAACATTTAGTATTGCACATGGTATTGCAATTGGCTTTATTGCTTATGCAGTAACAAAATTACTAAGTGGACGCATGGCAGACCTTAACAAAGGCAGTCTTGCAATTGCAGTAATTAGTGTAATTTACTTTATTGCAGTATAACTTAATAGGCAGGGGATTAATTCTCCTGCCTTTTTTCTAAGGATTACACAATGAGAGATCACGCAGAACCTGAACGCTATTATGACTGGATGATCTGGAAAAATAGAGAACTAGATCGTGAAATTTTACTTGACAAACACCGTGATTTATTGCTAGAATTAAAGAATACAGAACTTGTAAAAAAGTATCCTGAACTGGGTACACTAATAGATGAAATTTGGATAGCAGAAAAGTTAACAACATGAATACACCTAAAAAATATTACAATTGGGGAGATGTAGAAAGAGCAGCTCAATCAATTATTATGCAAATGTACAAAGACGAATGGCGCCCTGACTATATTGTAGGACTTACACGTGGTGGATTACCACTAGCAGTCCTAATTAGTCACATGGCAAGTATTCGTATGGAAACACTTAAAGTAAAATTAAGAGACCTGGACGATAATGAAGATGGTTGCGAAAGCAACTGTTGGATGGCAGAAGATGCATTTGGTTATGTAAGTGACGAAAACCGAATTAATGATGTTGCAGTTGATACAAACAAAAGAAAAAATATTCTTATTGTAGATGACATTAATGATACCGGTGCTACATTTAATTGGATTATGAAAGACTGGCAAGCAGGTTGTTTGCCTGATAGCCATGAATGGAATGATATTTTTGGTTCCAATGTACGGTTTGCTGTAATGACAGAAAATTTAGCAAGTGATTTTCATAAGGTTAAATATCATTGGGACGAAGTAAACAAAGCAGAAAAGGATGTGTGGCTAGTTTATCCATACGAATAAAAAATGTCAGATAATGTAATTCCATTTGAACCAAAACCAAAAGTGTTTACAGTATTTTTTACTACGCCTCCTAAAATTAAAATGTATAAAACTGCTGATTGTGATATTGCACTTGAGGTAACAAAAGACCCTGATGATGAAATTGGATACGGAACTGCTTGGATACCAGCAGTATCAAAACGTGAAGCAGAACGTAAACTACTAAAGTTACTTAATGCTAACAGTATAACTTTTGAGGAAAATTAAAAATGTCTAAACAAATGTATATCCGTGGTAGTAATTACGGCGGTGAAATGACTATCGGTACAGTAACGCCAGAGTTTGTAGAATATTGGCAACCTATTGTAGAAGAAGAAGGCGACAGTCGTCTTGTTGAACACCTAATGGCGCTAGAGTCCTGGGATGGTACACCTGAAGAAGAAGATGGATTTGATAAAGACAGTCCTGCAATCTATCCTGAAGATGAAGAATGGAATGCTTGGCATGATTGTGATGATATTCATCATGACAGTAGTTCAAATGGTACAGAGCTTATGGCATTTCCAATGACTGTAGGAGAACACGGACAACCTGAATATGAATGGGAAGAAGCTATTGAGCTAGAACCACATCAGTTATATGGTCGTGAAATGTATACACAGGATACACGTGTAGATGATCATGAAGATGATGATAGTGTGCCAGTACTTGTTTTTTACAGTAGCGAAAAGGGAGATTTTGGCGGCTGGACAATTGATCTTAAAGATGATGAAGAATTTGATCCTAAAAAAGTAGCCATCAGCATTGTTGAAACTGACCAAGGCGAGATGATAGAACGACTATTTTATGATAAAAAAGAATACGATTGTGAATACGATTGGTGCGATAGCCGCGGCAAAGGCTACTATGCAGGTGTAGCATGGTTTAACAAACGATATGAAGATCCTCACCTTAATGAAGGAGACGAATATTGGGACGACAGTTGGGAAGATTATGAGGCATCATTAGAAGATGAGTAGGGGACTGCTAGACGTTTATGCTGGTCCTATGTATGCAGGTAAAACCAGTAAACTATTACAACGTGTACTCTGGTTAAATCATCAAAAGAAAAAAGTATTAGTTGTAAAACCTGCAAGCGACAATCGCTACAGTGAAGATACTATTACAACACATAACCAGTTGAGTTATCCTTGTATTAGTATTACTGACTTTGATGAGATTGAAGAACACTACAACGTTATGCCTTACAATTATGATACTGTATGTTTAGATGAAGTACAGTTTATGGATACCAGTACAACACTACAAGGTGTAGAGGCTTGGTTAAGTAGTGGTGTTAATGTAGTTGCTAGTGGACTAGATCAGGATAGCCGAGGTATTCCTTTTGAAACTACAAGTCAATTATTAGGGCTAGCAGATTGTATTGAAAAAATCAGAGCAATTTGTACAACCTGTGGCAAACCTGCCACAAAGACATATAGAATAAAAGCAAGCGGAGATCGTGTTCAGGTAGGTAGTATGGGCATGTATGAACCAAGATGCTTAGAGCATTGGAAACCAAAATGAAAATAGATGTGCTTGAATATATACGGACAGTACCAGATTATCCTGTAGAAGGTATAAACTTTTATGACTTAAACAGTTTGTTTGCAAGTCAAATTTGGGGACAGGCTGTTGCAGAGTTTTGTAGCGATATGGAATACGGGGAAGTGTTTGGACATATAACCCATGTTGTTGGAGTTGAAAGCAGAGGATTTGTTGTTGGTCAAGCACTAGCAAGCGAATTAATGTTGCCTTTTGTTATGATGCGTAAACAAGGAAGTAAGTATCCTGGTGAGGTATACAGTGCAAGTTATGAACTAGAGTATGGTACTGACACACTTGTACTACAAAAAGGAATCTTAGGACACACAAGCCGTGTATTGATTGCAGATGATTTAGTAGCAACAGGTGGAAGTTTAACCGCGGCTGCAGATCTCATCAAGCAAGCAGGAGCAACACCATTAGCATGTGCAACTGTAGTTGACTTGGGGTATTTACGTGACAGTGACCCTATAGAAATTTGTAGTATGGCCAAGGTATGAAAGTAGGATTTACAGCAAGTGCATTTGATTTATTACATGCTGGTCATGTACAAATGCTACGTGAAGCAAAAGAACAATGCGACTATTTAATTTGTGCATTACAAATGGATCCTAGTCTAGATCGCAGAGGCAAAAGCACACCTGTACAAACTATTGTAGAACGCTATGCACAATTAAAAGGTGTGCGTTATGTAGATGAAATTATTCCATATAGTACTGAAGAAGACCTAGAAGATATACTGAGTATGTATCATATAGATGTAAGAATATTAGGTTCAGAATACAGAAACAAAGATTTTACAGGTAAAGATATATGTCGCAAACGTGATATAGAATTATATTTTAACAGTAGAGACCACAGATTTAGTAGCACTGATTTACGAACTAGGATTGCTGAAAGGGAAAAAGAATGAGTGTAGATGACATACACAAACAAGATAAATTATGGTTAGAACGCCTTCGTGCAGTTGCTAATGAATTTGATGATTTTGAATTAAATGCAATTGCAGATAGGTTCAGTCAACTAACTGACACTGCCGCTACCCGTAGGCACTGGTGTGATGGTAACGAGAAATAATCTACTAATAGTAGGCGACAGCTTTGCTGCATCAAATCATAATAGGTATAGAAAGAGCTGGCATTTTATGTTGCAAGCTCATTATAAAGTAACAAACCTAGCACAAGCCGGAATAAGTGAATATAAAATACTCAAGCAGTTACGTAGTATCTCATTAGATAGTTTTGATACTGTATTAATATGCCACACTAGCCCATATAGAGTGCATACAAAAAATAGTATACATAAAACAGAACTACACAAAGACTGTGATTTATTATATAGTGATATAGAATCTCGACGTTGGAGTTTTAACCCTGTAATTAGTTCTGCTTATGGATATTTTATGCATCATTATGATATAGAATATTATGAGGATATTTACTGTTTATTTAGAAAAGAACTAGACTGCTTAACAAGTAATATAACAACATTACATATAGATCATTTTGATACACCGGCTGTCATAGAAAGAAATAGATTAGACTTATCACAATTGTGGAAGCTAAACAAAGGCAATATTAATCACTATAGTGAACAAGGAAACTACTTAGCGTATAATCGTATAAAGGGCAAATTAGATGAAATATAAAAAAACAGGCGAAAATAGTTGGATTATAGAAGTGCAGGAAAATGGAAAAACTAAAGAATTGTTTATAGAATTCCCCCCAGAAGCACTAGACCAAGTTGGTTGGGACACAGGTGACACATTAATTTGGGAAGAACTAGACCATGGATACAGCGTAACAAAGAAAGACACTTGACATTTGGTCTAAATACGTGTATTATAATACAAACATTACAGGTAAATAAATGAAACTTAGATATAGCGAAGCATTTTATAGCGTACAAGGTGAAGGCAAGTTTGTAGGAGTGCCTAGTGTATTCCTGCGTACATTCGGATGTAACTTCCGTTGTATGAACTTTGGTACTAACGAAAAACGTGATCGTTGGCAACAACATGCTGATGGGCAACGTTACAATCCAGAAGTACTCGGCTTACTTGAAGCTGGCGTACATGAAACTACAACTACTTTTGAAGACTTGCCTATTGTACACACAGGTTGTGATACATATGCAAGCATTTATCCTGAATTTAAACACTTTAATAGACAGGCAACTGTTGACGAAGTTGTTGAACATTTGTTGTCCCTTACTCCAGAAGGCAAGTGGACAATGGATAATGGCCAGGACATACACTTAATTATGACTGGTGGTGAACCGTTGTTGGCGTGGCAACGACTGTACATACAACTATTTGAACACCCACGCATGCAGGATTTAAAAAATGTTACATTTGAAACAAATACTACACAAAAGTTACACAACGAGTTTTACGACTATCTCAACACTCAAGACAGATTTGAAGTCACTTGGAGTTGTTCCCCTAAACTTAGTGTTAGCGGAGAACCTTGGGAAACTGCTATACTCCCTGATGTTGCTTATGAGTATAGCCTTGTTGATGGTAGCGACATGTATTTTAAGTTTGTTGTTGCTACTCAAGATGATTTTGATGAAGTTGGCAGAGCTGTTGACGCATATCGTGCAAAGGGCATCAACTGTCCTGTATACCTTATGCCGCTCGGTGGTAGATCGGAAGAATACAATCTTAACGTCAAGGAAGTCGCAGAAGCCTGCATGGAACGAGGATGGAGATTTACTCCAAGACTCCACATCAGCTTATTCGGAAATGCCTGGGGAACATAGTAGAGATATGGATGCATTATACGATATTAAAAAGGAAACTAACGAACAGTTAGAAAAGGCAATGAAGGCACCTATTGATCAAGATAGGATTAGAAAGGCAGGTTGGTAATGAAAATAATTAAAAAGGCGATGGCTAAAATACGCCTAAAAGACGAAAAACTAGAAAAAGAACTTGCCACTATTAATGAAGAGCCTTGGGTAAAAGTCATTAATGTAACAATGGCAGATCCAAAAGATCCTAGCACAGGCTTCTTTGAATTGGATTGGAATGAAAAATTTGTTGACAGTTTAATAGAAGCAGGCTATAGTGGAAGGACTGCTGAAGAAACTGTTGATATGTGGTTTAATGATTTATGTAGAGGTGTTATAAGCGATGAGTTCGAACAAGAAGGATAAAGACCTTTGGAGTATAAGTTATAGTTATACACAAGAAAACTATGACCCGTTTGTTGCGTATAAACGACATACAGTAGAAAAAGAATTGGAACTGCTTAGAGATATAGATTTGTGGGTAGACATCATGGGAGATGAATTGCCTGAAGCTCAAGCACTAATAAAGAAGATTATGAACAAATGACATATATACTTGTAGACACTGCAAACATGTTTTTTCGTGCTCGTCATGTAGTACGTGGAAGTGATATTGATACAAAGATTGGCATGGCATATCATATTATGTTTAGCGCAATCAATAAAGCATACAAAGACTTTGACGGTAGTCATGTTGTGTTTTGTTTGGAAGGTCGTAGTTGGCGAAAAGACTTTTATGTACCTTATAAAGCAAATAGGGCCGCCGCCCGTGCCGCTCTTACAGAAGCAGAACAAGAAGAAGATCAGGCATTCTGGCAAGCATTTGATGACTTTAAAACTTTTATTGACGAGAAAAGCAATTGCACAGTTCTACAACATGGTAGCGTAGAAGCAGATGACTTTATTGCACGTTGGATACAAAACCATCCTAACGACAAGCATGTTGTTATTAGCAGTGATAGCGACTTCTATCAGCTCATTAGTGAGAACGTTACACAATATAACGGAATACAGAACCAACATATTACGTTGGATGGTGTATTTAATGACAAAGGAAAACCTGTAAAAGACAAAAAAACAGGAGAACAAAAACAAATTGAAGCGCCTGAGTATCTACTATTTGAAAAATGCATACGTGGCGATACTAGTGATAATGTGTTTAGTGCATATCCTGGTGTACGTAAAAAAGGCACTAAAAACAAAGTAGGTATGTTGGAAGCATTTGCTGATCGCAATAACAAAGGCTTTGATTGGAATAACTTTATGCTACAACGTTGGACAGATCATGAAGGTGAAGAGCATAGAGTATTAGATGACTATCAGCGTAACCGTACACTAATTGACTTGACTGCACAGCCTGATGACATTAAAGGTGTACTAGATAGTGCTATTGTAGAGCAAGTAGAAAAGAAACCTACAAGCCAAGTAGGTATTAAATTTATGAAGTTCTGTGGTAAGTATGACTTGCAAAAGATTAGTGATAATGCAACTGATCATGCAAACTACTTAAACGCAGCTTATGGATCATGAAATATACAGCAAAAAACATAATTAAAGACAAATTTTGGATTGTCTTAAACAACGGGGAAAAACTGGGTACTGTAAAGTACACAGAAGGGAACTACGTATTTTTTGAGAATGTGAACAAAAAGACTCATGTTTACAATCAAGAAGAATTTGATAAACACTTTAAGGTCATAAATACAGATAACAGTAAAGGCAGTTTTGTAGATGTATTTGGATATAACACAAATTGCGAAGAAGTGTTTAATGTTAGGACGGAAGAAAATGTTCCGGTCTTCACAAAGACAGTAAACAGTAAAAACTTTCATTGTGCGGGCTACTATGCCATTTATTTCCCTTCCATTAAGTGGAGTTCGGCTTTTTGCCCACGGTTAAAGACACTAAAATCGTATCCGTTTATGGGTCCTTTCAAGACCGAGTCAGACGTGAATCTGGCTATGAAAAGGAAACGATATGAAGAAAGCATTGAAGAAAGTACTAGCACCAGCTATACTAGCACTAACATGTAGTATAGCGTTTGCTCAAGAACCCAAAAATCCAGCCATAACTTTACCTGGCGGCGTTACAGCGTTACCATTAATAATGCCATGCAGTAAAAGTCAAATAATATTTGATTTACTTGAAGGAGACAAATATAAAGAATCTCCCATAGCACTAGGCAACTCAAATATATTTAGACCAGACAATGTTCCAGTACCTGGACAGTTGACGATGTGGTATAACGCTGATAAGAGAAATTTTAGTATTGTCTTTACTATAGGCGGGTCAGATATAAGTTGTATAATATCAAGTGGTACTGGAATGGAACTAATACCTGCTTATTTTGGTGAACCCATTTAAGTGTTAAATACGTTGTTAATACTAAATAGTATTACAAGACGTAGGAGAACACAGTGGCAAGACCTAAACCAACAATAATACTAGAACATACAGATAATCAAACATATCGCAGTGAACAAGTTCTACAAGCAGATGCAATATATGCTGTTTTTTATCAAGGCAACCCTATCAATTTAAGAAGTTTAAACAGTTTAGTAAACTATCCAGGACCAAAATACAAAAAAGTAAGTTTTAGTAATAGTGGGCATGCATTTAATTTAGCAGAACGGCTTAATAAAATGTTTAAATGTAAGGACTTTACTGTAGTTAAATTAAGCGATGGCGAAGTAATTGACGAAGACGACATCATTACATGATCAGATTGTAACCTCTCTAATAGACAAATATGGCAGTGGTGTTGATATGCGACCACGGGATCTTTTTTATAATACAAAGAAAAAAGGTCTACGGCTTACAAAATTAGGTTATGAACTTTTACGAAAAGATTATGACAGTTATGCATTTGCTCATAACAAAGAAACCAAAGTCACAGCTAGGCATATACTTGCATTAGATAAGGAAATGCAATGGCCTTATTATCTAACAAACAAACAAATTGTACTTTTTAGTGAAGAAGATAGTGTAATTTTTAAGCTAGTAGATGGCTATGAAAATTGGATTAATTCATTAAATTAGCTTGACTTCCTGACCAATATACATTATATTATATAAGTAACTTAACAAAAAGGAACTTAGTATGATTATGGAAGCATGGCTATTAGTTACAGCCGTAATTTTTACGTTTGTAGGCTATCGTATGGGCAGTGAATCAGGTATGCATAAGGGTATCGACGGTACTTTGCTTATGCTGAGCCAACAAAAATTCATCAAGATTACTGAGTTACCTAATGGTGAAATTAGTATAGATAAGGCAGGTGAATGATGTTAGAAGCAATTAGTACAGATTTTTTAAAGAAAACAGATCGTCAATATGATCCACAATTTGTAAGAGATGCACAGACTTGGTATACAAGATTTACAGGCGGTATTGGTAATGCTAGTAGAGATGATATTATAGAAATGTATCTACTTTTAGCAAAAATAGATGAAAAAAGTGTTGACAAGTAAGGCGTTTTACTTTATAGTATAAGAGTAACTTAGATAGAGGAAAGAAAATGGCACTAGCTCAAGAAACACAAGCACGTACTGTAACACTTACAGAAGCACGTAAGTATATTAAGCACCATGCTAAAACAAAGCGTCCTGTAATGATTTGGGGACCACCAGGTATTGGTAAAAGTGATCTTGTTTCACAAGTTTGTAACAGTTATGCAAACAGTTTGCTTATTGATGTACGTTTGTCGCTTTGGGATCCAACAGACATTAAAGGTATTCCTCATTATAATTCCGTAGAAAATACAATGCAATGGGCACCGCCCACAGAGCTTCCAAATGAAGAGCTTGCCGCACAGTATGATACTATCTTTTTGTTCTTGGACGAGCTTAATGGTGGAGCGCCTGCAGTACAGGCTGCCGCATATCAGCTTATCCTTAACCGAAAAGTTGGTACATACAAACTGCCAGACAATGTTGTGATTATTGCCGCAGGTAACCGTGAGACTGACAAGGGTGTTACATACCGTATGCCTAAGCCGCTTGCTAACCGTTTTGTACACTACGAAGTACGTGTAGACTTTCCTACTTGGAGTATTTGGGCAACAGACAACAATCAGAATCCTGATGTTGTTGGTTACTTGACTTTTGCTAAAGGCGATCTTTATAACTTTGATCCTGCTAGCAACGATCGTTCGTTTGGTACGCCACGTACTTGGAGTTTTGTTAGTGAGATACTTGAAGATGTAGATGACTTTAGTGACGAAGAAGTTACTGATATGGTTGCAGGTGCAGTTGGAGAAGGACTTGCACTCAAGTTTAAAGCACACCGCCAGGTTGCTAGTAAGTTGCCTAACCCTACACTTATCCTTAAAGGTGAGGTAAAGGATCTTAAAACAAAAGAGATCAGTGCAATGTACTCACTAAGCACTAGCATGGCATACGAGCTTAAAGCACAATATGAGCAAATTGGTCGTGATCTTGAAAAAGCAGACTTTGATAACATGCTTGATAATGTATTGGGCTTTATGATGAAGAACTTCGATCCAGAGATGATCATAATGGCTACACGTCTTGTATTTGTACAGTACGGTGTAACGGCTAACTTGCGTAAAATGAGCAACTGGCCCGAGTTTATGAAAAACTACGGACATCTTATTAAAGAAGCCTAAAAAGGCAAAAAAGATTAAAAGGGTCGTATTAGCGACCCTTTCAGCATAAGTATTATTATGCGTTACGAAGAACGAGGTGTATTTACCTCAAAGAGTTTTGTAGTGAATATACCAGACGACTGTGGTTATGAAGTTAAATTTAACCACAATATAGATTTAAGGAACGAAGGTGTATCAGCAACCTATATAGACTGGTGTGTTGATAACTGTTTTGGAAAATTCGGCTGGTGGTTTATAAGAAGAGGCTCTAACCGCGATAGTAATGCATATCTAAGTTTTGAAAACGAAGAAGATCTAGTATTATTCAATTTAACACATGACATCACTAATTAACATTCCAAGCGATATGCGTAAACGCATTAACAATAGATTATATACTACTCAATTGTGTATAGAACATTGTGGTATGGCTAATCCAGGACCTGCGGATATACGTAGGTTTAAAGAAAGTTGGAATTTAGATTATAAATGTCCAATAAAAAGTATTTCAAAAGCACAAAAAATATTAAAAGAGCAAGAATGTCCCCCGTTGCTATATGATATTCGCACAACTAATTGGGACTGGAACGGTCCTGAAGGAATGCCAGAATGGAACGACATAGAAACTAAACGCTTTATAGTATTTTTTGAGGAAGAAGATTATATTCTTTTTAAATTATTATACAATAATGCTTGACAACTCAGTAGTAATATCGTATTATAGTATTGTAATTAGAGAAAAGGTGTGAAATGACAGAAGTTGTACCATATGATAAGGCAGCACATGACAAGTTAGTACAAGCTCGAGTACGTATGCTAATGCGGCATCCGTTTTTTGGACAACTTGCACTACGTTTAAAGCTAGTACAAGCAGATGAATGGTGTCCAACTGCGGCAGTAGATGGGCGTAATTTTTTCTACAACAGTCAATTTGTACACTTACTTGACCCTGATGAAGTTGTATTCCTAGTAGGACATGAACTTGGGCATTGTATGTTTGAACACTTTATGCGTAGGGAGGATCGTAATCCTAAACTATGGAATATGGCAGGAGATTTTGTTATTAACTGGATCTTAAAACGTGAAAGAATAGGTACAGTTATTAATAAAGTTAAAATTTTACTTGATCCCAAGTATGCAGACTGGACTACTGAAGATACATATGATGATCTGTTGCAAAATAATGTACAGTATCAAGATACATTAGATGTACACTTGGACATGGAAGGCAACGGAGACGAAGCAGA
>Ga0181390_1001041_pt1 | contig 12501 bp, 9 predicted proteins | sample 13SPOviralmetaG_FD_130085 | JGI IMG/M metagenome (GOLD analysis project Ga0181390, IMG submission 130085) | Marine viral communities from the oligotrophic San Pedro Time Series (SPOT) site, San Pedro Channel, CA, USA - 13 SPOT_SRF_2010-07-21 | ecosystem: Environmental > Aquatic > Marine > Strait...
AGAAAAGTATGTGATGCTGTTAATATATTATTTAAACGTAGAGAAAATTTAGAAATTTTTAATAAAAAAGCACTTTATATTTATATTCGTGAAATAACAAATGTAGATACTCCTGTAATAACTAAAGTAACTAAAATACTTAAGAAAAAATATCGTGAATTATATAATGAATATGATAAAACAGGATATGTAAAAATTTAAAAGATTCTATATTTATAACCAAAATACAATATGGATCCATTAGGCCAAGTAATATTTGACGATAAAACATTTTCTGATCTTCTTAAAGAAATCCACACTAATCAGAAAAAAAAAGGTAAACAAATTGGTCAGCTTATAGCTGAATTAAGACCCCTCATTCAAAATTTAGGAGACGCTACAGTTGTAGTTCCATTAATTAAAGAATATATGGAAATTAGTGTTAAAAATGATGATCATTTATTAAAAATGGCAGCTATTGTACAACGCTTATCAACAGGAGCCACAACTAGTGGAGGTGGAGATATGTTAACTGAAGAGGAAATGAATCAATTACAAAATATAGTAGAAGAAATATCAGAAAAAGAATTAGAAAAAAAGAATGGCAGTAGTTAGAGTAGATAATCAATTTAAAATACTATCTCCTAACACTAAATTAATAGCTGTTAGGGTTACTGATATTATACTAGATCCTTCTCATGATCGTTTTGAAGATTATGGTAATTATGATTCAATAGGTACTATATTTTATACAACTTTAAATCAGTCTAATTCAACTACTGATTCTATTGCAAAACCTTTATTTTCATTTGTAAAAAATTACCCATTATTAAATGAAATAGTTTTAATAATGTCATCAGGTAATAAAGATAATACAATATCAACATATTATTTTCCTTTAGTAAATATATGGAATCATCCACATCATAATGCTCTTCCTTATATTGAAGACTTTAATAATGGTGTATCTAATGATTATGAACAAAGTATTGCAAGACAAGTAGAAGATGGATCAACAGGAATTAATTTAGGTAATTATTTTAAAGAAAAATTAAATATAAAACCTTTATTACCTTATGAGGGTGATACTATTATAGAAGGTAGATTTGGTAATTCTATAAGATTTGGTTCTACTAATATAAGTAATAAAGTAGCTACTCCTAACGAATGGAGTAATAGTGGTGAGTTAGGAGATCCTATTACTATTATTAGAAATGGACAATCAAGCCAACTTGATGATAAAGGTTGGATTCATGCTAAAGAAGACATAATGGGAGATGCATCTTCAATTTATATGACATCAAACCAACAATTAGCTAATTTTACCCCCGCTTCATTAAATCAAAAATCATTTGGAGCTAATTTAGTTGAAGACTTAACTATCCAACAACAATTAACAGGTGATTATAAAACTCCTGAAACAACAACTACTCAAACAACACAAGCATCAGAGGATATACCTGAAGAAACAATAGAATTATTTGAATCAACTCCACCACCACCACCAACAGAATCGGAATCTGATGATCCTTTTGCAGATTATGCTGAAGAAATATTAGATGGTCCAGGAACTATAGAAATTTATGGTATATCAGGTACTGATGAAGCAGGAGAAGATAATATAGAAAATATAGGGGATGGAGTAGTTGTAACTGAAGAAGATATAGAAAATCTCTCAGCTGCTTTAGCAACTGGTACATCAATATCAATACCTTCTAAATCACATGAATCATCTGTTACTTTACATCCTCCTTTAGGAGTTTATGATTTAAAAACCCAAATTGAACTACAACCTACAGATAATAGAGTAGAATATTTAGTAATCCATACAGCAGCTTGGCCATATGGAGGTACACATGAAAGGTTAGCTAAATTTTTTATGCAAGAAGCTGAAGTTGAAGGTGTAGCTACAGGTTGGAGTAGACATGGTTATCATATAACAATAGATTATATGGGTAAATGCATACAAATATATAAAGATAATGAAAAATCATTTGGGGTTGGACCTTCTAAATCCCAAGGAAGTACATCAAATCAAAGTCCAAATATAAGTAATTCTAATACTATTAACTTAAATTGGATAGGTGGGAGTGTTTTTGATCTAACTAAAGAACAAGCAAATTCATTAAATGAATTAGTTAAATTTTATACAATAAGATATCCTAATATTAAAATATTAGGTCATAATCAAATGTATAACCATCCTACAAAAGGAAGAAAAAATTGCCCTTGGTTAGATGTTCCTACCTATTGTAGAGAATTAGGAATTAATGAAAACAATATAGAAACAGCTAATCCAGCTGATTATCCATTACAAGATTTAAAAACTAATTCTATTAATACTGTAAAATTAAATTTAAAATCAGCTTAAATGAGTTACACACCAGACGCACCTAATATTTTTCAAGGAAAACAAGTAATAATTGATTCAGATCGTTTAACTTTTAACGCTAAAAATGATTCTATTTTACTTTTTTCAGATAAAGCTATTGGTTTTAGTACAAATGGTAGTTTTCATTTTGATACAAGTGATAAAAAAGACAGTAAATTTATTGTAAATTCTCCCAATATTTATTTAGGTTTAAAAGATGGAGATTTACCTACTGAACCTATTATTTTAGGACATAAATTTCAAAAATGGATGGTTGGTGATCCTAATCAATTTGGTGGTGTAAATAAAGATAATGATGGTTTATTAGATGTCTTAGATGATATATTAGATATGCTTTTAGTAGAAATTGAGTATATATCTCCTGCTGGTCCTACAACTCCTAGTGCAAATAATATTAATACTATTAAAATGCGCCAAGGAAAATTAAGGGAATTACATAATAATTTTAAAGAAAATTTAAGTAAACAAGTTAAAACTATATAATATGTCAAGAGCCGTAGTAACATTACTCCAGCAAAGTCAACGTATGTTAGATACTTTAGCTCCTAGGGTAAAAGAAGAAGCTAATAAAAAAATAGGAGAAATTAAAAATAAAATACCTACTAAAGATTCTGTAGAACAAATGATGATGGATGAAATTACATCCAGAGGCCCTGAATTAGTATGTAGTATAGAAGTAAGAAATCGTATTGATTCTATTTATACTAAATTAAATAATACATCCCTTAGATTAAAATCTATATTAGATAAATCAAATGAAAAATTATTAATAGTTCAAGAAAAAATTTTAAAATTACAAAAAATACTTAATGATATTGAACTTATTTTTCTTACTTTAAAAGCATTAGTACCTGTATTACAAACTATAATAATAACTGCTAGAGTAAGTATATATTTACTAAAAGGTCCCGCAGCTAATGTAGATGCTGGACTTAAATTAAAAGATCAAATAGATAAATCTAATGCTAAAATTAAAGAAATAAATAACTCAATAAAAGTTTTTGGTGTAAAACTAACAAAAATTAGAACAGCAATTACAGCTGTATCAATTATACTAACTTTAGCTTTAGTTACAATTTCCACTTTACAAAGTACTATATCTTCTGTAATAGGTTTAATTGAATCATATTATTTAAAATATACTTTAATGTGTGATGTAGAAGGGGATTCTATGGAAGATGAAGCCTTTGCAGCTGCAGTAGATGAAGCTCAATCTACTCTAGATGAAAATTTAGGTATGAATACAGATCCAAATGAAGAAGGTGTATATATTCTTCAAGAAAATCTATATCCTAAAACTATAGAAAGAATACAAAATGCAAATTTTCAAGTAATTCAATATCGAATTACTTAATTTAATTATATTTATTAACAAACATTATTTATTATGAAAGCAAATGCTTTTGAAACATTAATTAGAAAAGTTGTAAGAGAAGAAATAGATTATGCTCTTCGACGTGAAATTAAAACTCTTAAAGAAGATTTACGTGATGAATTTAAATCTACAATTGTAGAACAACCAACCCAACGTAATATAACAGCTACGGGAATGGGTAATCCAATTCCTGCAAGTGTACAAACTTCTTTAAAAGAAAAAATTATGGGCAAACCAATTTCCAAAAACTTTTCAGCTAATGGGACATTAAACGACTTATTAAACGAAACAGCTCAAGGAAGTACAAATCTTGAATCAACATTAACTCCAGAAGCCCCAATACCCACCGAAGTTTCAAATGTAGTAAATAGAGATTATCGTGAATTAATGAGAGCAATAGATAAAAGAAAAAATCATAGACCATAATGGCATATATTAACGGAAATAGGAGAATTAGTCCATTAGATATTGACAAAAATGTTACTATTGGGGTTGCTTTTCCTCTTGATGAAGTTAATATATTTAAAGGTACTCAAACAATTAAAGAACAAGTTAAAAGTAATTTAATTAATTTATTATTAACTGAAACTGGAGAACGAGTAAATGAACCTAATTTTGGTGTAGGATTAAAAAATTTATTATTTGAACAAAATCCAGATATAGAAATTTTAAAAGAAAAAATTAATACCCAAATAGAATATTACATTCCTTTAATATCTTTATCAGATGTAAATTTAAATTTTGAAAATGATAAATATTTGTTATATATAATAATTTCATATAGTTTTAATTTAGATGGGTCTACAGATGCCATTCAATTAAACTTTAATTCATCATATTTTCCTCGTGGAAATGGTTAATAATATATAAAAATGGCATATAATAAAGTATCAAATAAAACACAAGATAAAGATGTAAAATATCTTAATAAGGATTATAATTCATATAAAAATCAGTTAATGGAGTTTGCAGAAGTGTATTTTCCAAATAGTTTTAATGATTTTAGTGAAGGTAATCCCGGAATGATGTTTCTTGAAATGGCAGCATATGTTGGTGATGTTTTATCATTTTATACTGATACTCAACTACGTGAATCATTTTTAACTTTAGCTCAAGAAAAAGAAAATTTATATAATTTAGCTTATGCTATGGGTTATAAACCTAAAGTAACAGCTGCATCTAGTGTAAATTTAAATGTATTTCAATTACTTCCCTCAAAATTAGTTAATAATACATATGTTCCTGATTTTGATTATGCCTTAAAAATCCCTTCTACAACTGTATTTAATTCAACTGAGGGTCCTAAATTTTATTTAGATAATCAAATTGATTTTAACACATCTTCTTCTTTAAATCCTACTGATATTTCTATATTTTCTTATGATGGTAGTAATCCATCATATTTTTTATTAAAAAAATCATCAAAAGTAATTTCAGGAGAAATAAAATCTCAAACATTTAATATAGGATCAGTTGAAAAATTTAAAACATTAGAATTATTTGATAATAATATTATATCAATTGAATCAATAATAGATGATGAAGGAAATAATTGGTATGAAGTACCTTATTTAGCTCAAGATACAATTTTTGAAGAAATTGAAAATACAGGTGCAAATGACCCCGAATTAAACCAGTATAATCATCAAACTCCCTTCCTTTTAAAATTAAAAAAATCAACAAGAAGATTTGTTTCACGATTTAAAACAAATAATCAATTAGAAATTCAATTTGGGGCAGGTATAAGTGATAAATCAGACGAAGAAATAATTCCTAATCCTGATAATATTGGTTTAGGGATAAATGATGGTAGATCTAAACTAGATGTAGCTTATGACCCTTCTAATTTTTTATTTACTAAAACATATGGACAAGCTCCCTCAAATACTACACTAACTGTAACCTATATTGTAGGTGGTGGTTTAGAATCTAATGTACAATCTAATACAATTAAAGAAGTAGATTCTTTTAATCCAATAAGTAAACCTAATTTAAATAATGGTTTATTAAGAAAAATAATTTCATCAGTAGCATCTAATAATTCTGAGGCAGCATCAGGTGGGGGATCTGGAGATTCTATAGAAGATATTAGATTAAATACAATGGCTAATTTTTCAGCCCAACAAAGAACAGTAACTAAAAATGATTATATTATAAGGACATTATCTTTACCTTCTAAATTTGGTAAAATAGCAAAAGCTTATATAACACAGGATGATCAAATATCCCAATTAAACACAGTATATAATACTATCCCTAATCCTTCAGCATTAAATTTATATACTTTAGGATATAATCAAAATGGTTATTTAACCCCATTAAATATAGCTACTAAAACAAATTTATCAACTTATTTAGAACAATATAGAATGTTAACAGATGCAATTAATATTAAAAATGCATTTGTAATTAATTTTAGTTTAGACTTTGAAATAACTGTATTTAAAAATTATAGTAATAATGAAATCTTATTAGAATGTATATCTGAATTAAAAGACTATTTTAATATAGATAAATGGCAAATTAATCAACCCATTATTATATCTGAAATATCTAATTTACTTGCGGGTATAAAAGGTGTACAAACAGTAGAAAGTGTTAAATTAACAAATAAAAATGGAGTACCTTTAGGATACTCACAATATAAATATGATTTTATAGGGGCTACTAAAAAGGGAGTAATATATCCTTCATTAGACCCAAGTATTTTTGAATTAAAATACCCAGATCAAGATATTAATGGACGCGTAACAACATATTAAAATGGCATATTACTTTATATTTCCTGAAAAAGATACAACAATATATAGTCACCCTAATAGAGAAACTATAAATACGGGTCATGATGAAATTATTGAATTAGTAAAAGAAAAAGGATCTACTAATCAAAAATTTTACCCATCTAGAATCCTAATTCATTTTTCTGATGAAAATATAATGAATGTTATTAATATATTAGGAGATGGTTCTTTTACTTCAAGTCTTCAATTATTTTCTGCAGAACACCAAAATTTAAATATTAATCAAAATATTGAAGTATACCCCTTATCTTCATCTTGGTTAGAAGGAACAGGAAGATATCATAATCTTCCAACATCTTCTAATGGTTGTTCATGGATATATAAAGACGGAAATGTTAAAGGTAACAAATGGACTACAGGAAGTTTTGGTCAAGGTTCTACGGGTTCTATAGATCCTTCATCAGGTATAACCCCTGGAGGTGGTGAGTGGTATGATGAAACTGGATTTATAGCTACACAAAGTTTTTCTAATGCAAATTCATTAGATTTAGATATAGATGTAACAACCATAGTACAAAAATTTAGTGCTAGTATATTTGAATCCCAAGTTTATCCTCAAGGTATTCCAAATAATGGATTTATATTAAAATATCCTAAGTCAAATGAAATTTTTACTTCAGGTAGTACTGGAGATCTACAATATTTTTCTAGAGATACCCATACAATTTACCCACCAAAATTAGCATTTAAATGGGATGATAGTACTCACAGTAACCTTACTTATGTAGATGGTGTAGGTAATATTTTCACAACTACAGCTAATACTAGTCCTGAAAAATTGAATGTTTCTTTATTTAATAATAAAGGAGAATATAACCAAAATGAAGTTGCTACTTTTAGATTACATATAAGAGAAAAATACCCTATACGTTCATTTACATCATCATCAAATTATTTAAATGTAGGTCACTTTAAAACATCTTCTTATTATAGTATAAGAGATGCACATACAGAAGAAGTAATAATTCCATTTGATGATTACAATACTAAATTAAGTTCAAATAGTGAAGGAATGTTCTTTAAATTATATATGAATGGGTTACAACCAGAAAGACATTATCGTATCTTATTTAAAACTACTAATAATTTTGGTACTGTTGTATTTGATAATAATTATCATTTTAAAGTAGTTAGATAATGGCTGAAGAAAACTTTAAATTAACAAAAACTCTATATAGTATTAAATCAACAGATGGTTTAATAGATCGTTCTTTTTCTGAGTTTTTTAAAACAAAAGACCCAATAAATTTAGATCGATTTTTTTCTATATATGGAGAATTATTTTATGATATCCCAAAAACAGGAACTAAATCTCATACATCTATTATAAAACAAAGTACAGATTATATAAAAAATTATATAGATCCTCGAGATGAACAAATAACATTACTTACTGAAAGAATTGCTGAATTAGAAGAATTACTTAATCAACCAACAGAAGAACATCCATTCTTTGCTAATGGTTCTTTAATAGGTTTAGATGAAAGTGTAAATGAGGATGGTACTATAGGAAATGGACTTCCAGATGATTATAAAATTTATTATATGGATAAAGGTAAAAGAAGATATGTTGTTGGTGGTGCACCAGGTCCAGTATTCCAAGCATTAAAAGCATCTTTAGGTTTTCCAAATAATTTTACAGATGATGATATAGTAAAAATAGTCCCTAGAGTTGTATTAGAGGGCATAACAGAAGGTTCCCAACTAGATATAGAAGATGTAACAGGTCAAACTGCAGCCCAGCAATTAGAATCCCAATTAGAAATAGTTTCAGATATACAAGTTAGTAGTTGGAGAGCAGAATTAAGTGATTTAGTTAAACCTATAGAAGACGGAACAATAGGAGGTAAAATAGATTATATAGCTTTATTAAAAGCTAAAATTAAATCTGAATTCCAAAGAGAAGAAGAACTTGAAAGTTTATCTTGGAAATATTATTTAGATGCAACTCAAGGATTTACTCAAGAAGAAAAAGATAATGGAGAAAAATTATTAGCATTAGTAAGACCTAAAATAATAAGATCCAGACAGACATTAGTTATATTAAAAAGAATTTGGGATAGAAAAGATGATTTTCCAAATATAATGTTTGATGATTTCTTACCAAGTACTGCCGCAGTAAATTCTGATGGTGCAATTGTTGATGATAAAGGTAGTGGAACACAAATGTATCCAATACTTGAATCACAAATGGATCAGCTTGGGGGTTGGGATGAAGGTAGAGATATATTTGATGGAGTTTTATCAGGAGCAGATTACTCAGTCAGTTTTAATGCATCTGAATTAGAATATAAAAACCCAGATGCTATTAGTTTATTAGATAGAAATTTAATTAGAATTAGATATAATAGATATATATTATCAGGTTCTAACAGCAATGTATGGTACGATCCTGATACAAATGAATTTCAGGGAATAAAAGAGGGTCAATTTAGAAAAAAACATAGTCATTATGGAACTGATATTAGTAGGGACGAATATTTTTCAATACCAGATTCATCAAATCGGTTTAAATTTGCAGGATATGCAAAAACTGGTATTTTTGGTCTTTAAATATTAAATAATTAATATGAACGTTAACAATAAAACAACCAAAGAACAAAGAATTAATCTACCTAAATCTTCAGTAACTTCTAAAACTATTGATAGAGTATTTGGTCGTCCTGAAGATTATATAGAAGTACACATATATAATCAAAATAATCAACTTTTAAATTCTATACCTAATTTTACTGATTTTACTCAACCTAACAAATCAGAATTAATATGGAATCCTATATCAATCTTAAATAATAATGGTTATACAACAGGTAATTATAAATTAATATTTAATATACTTCGTAAAAAAATATTTAATACATTTGTTAAAAAATTTGTAATTAAGGCTATATCTCCTACAAGAACAGAATTAAGAGTTATAGCTAAAGATGTATCAAATAAAGACTTAAAAAGAGCATCCCAACGTTATATAAATGAAATTAGTAATTCTCCATTTTTAAGAGATTTTATTTTAAATTTTGGTGAGGATAAAATAATTACTGGTATTAATTTAATTTTTAATGAAAATCCTTCTACTTCAGAATTATTAATAAAATTAAATGAACCTTTACCTAAAAATATTTCTACACTTAGTACTTTTTCAATAAATGAAGAAATAACGAGTAGAATTATTAATAATCAAGATTTAGGTCTTCCCGAACCTATAGATACTAGTATATCTTTAAAAGGCCCCAATTTTAAAATAGATACTAGATTAAACAACAGTGTACCTTCAGGTTATAAAAATTATGATGAAGTATTAGAATATAGTTTAACATCATCTTATCAACAACTTTTAAATAAATTAGAAAATAAAGAAATTCCTGAAATACAATATGATTTTGTTAGAACCCCCACAGGTAGTAATGAAGGAGAACCACAAGAAGTTACATATAATTTTGAAAATTTTATACATTTTGGTAGTGCCCTAGAAAGACTTAAAAATTTTAAATATAAAATAGAATTATTAGAACAATATGATACTCGATTATTTTCAATAAATTCAATAACAGGACCTACTTCTGCATCTGAATATGTTTTAAAAGATAAAGAATCTACTATAACTAAAAAAACTAATATATTAAAAAATTTAGATGGTTATGAGAGATTTTTATATTATGAATCAGGAGCTTTATCATGGCCTAAATCAACAACAACATCACCTCATACTTTATATTCTATTACATCATCCCAAGTTCAAACTTGGTTAGGTGATGAAAGATCAAGTTATTCAAATTATGGGGGACAATTATTAAACGCAGATTTATATGATAGACAAAATGAACATTCTTTAATTAGATTAATACCTAATCATATATTAGAAAATCCAGATAACTCATTTTATACTACATTTGTTAATATGATGGGTCATCATTATGATCAAATTTGGACTTATATTAAACATATTACTGAAATAAATGATACTCATCATACAAGAGGTATATCTAAAGAATTAGTTTATTATTCTTTAAAAAGTTTAGGACTAGATACTTTTGATCAATTTGAAAATTCAAATTTAATTGAATATATCTTAGGTGAAGGTAATACAGGTAGTATATTTTATGATACCCCACTTAACCAAACATTAGTAACTGCTTCAAATGCAGGTTCAATTCCTAAAGGAGATATTACTAAAGAAATATGGAAACGTTTATACCATAATGCACCTTATTTATTAAAAACTAAAGGTACTGAACGTGGTCTTAAAGCTTTAATGAGTTGTTATGGTGTTCCTTCTACTATACTTAATGTTAAAGAATATGGTGGTCCTACTACAGACAAAACTACATATAAAACATTTAGTTATGAAAAATCAGGATTAGCTTTAGAAGGAAATTCAGGTGAAGATGGTTATTTTATTAAATTTAAATGGGATGGGTTAGGAAAATCAGGAAATCAACAAAATTTAATTCATAATCCTAATTCTTTAATGCAACTTTCAGCTTCTGCTAAAACAGTTGAATTTAGAATAAAACCACATAGATCTAATGAAACCTACCATTTATGGTCACTATCAGGTTCATTTGGAGGAGATAATGTTTATGATCACCACCTTATGTTAGAACCATGGACAGGTAATAATATTTCTTCCTCAGGAGATTCAACCCAATATGGTAGATTAGTTTTTAGTAGAAATAATAATACTATTACAAAATCTACAAAATATTTTCCAGTATATAATGGTGATTTTTGGAATATTTTTATAGGACAAGAAGATAACCAATCAATGACTGTAAATCTTAAATTTGGTGCTTATCAATCTAATCATTTAAAAAATGTAACTTCAGTAACTTCAACACATAACATTCAAAGAAAAACCTTTGCAAGAGCATGGGGTAATTATTCTGCTTCATTAGGTGAGGCAACATCATTATCATTACCAGGAACAGTACCACACTTAGGTTTTGGTGTAGGAGCTGATAATTGTTTTATAGGAGGATTACCTAATGGACCCGCTCATAATAATATAGATGGTAGATCTTACTCAGGTTCAATACAAGAAGTAAGAGTTTATTATAATGAATTACTTTCACATGATACTCTTACCCAACATGCACTTGAACCTTTTATGTATAGTGGTAATTCACTTTCATCATCATATGAAAATTTACTTTTAAGATTGCCTTTAGGTAGTAACGATCAAAAAAGTTCAGCTAGTTTTAACCCTAATGAAGATAAAAAACTTTTAGAATTTGGGGGGAGTTTACCAGCATCAAGTAATATGACTACTCAAACATGGGAAGAAGTAATAGAAACTCACCATTTACCAACACCTGACACAGTTGGTATTTCAATGACAAGTGAAAAAGTTAGGATAGATGAAGGTTATATAGATGATGATTGGTTATCACCTAATAAAAAAACAGAAACATCAACCTTAGATAGACAACCTTTAGATTATCCTGATTTAGGAGTATTTTTTTCACCTACAACTGAAATAAATGAAGATATAATTTATACATTAGGATCATTTAGATTAGATGATTATATTGGTTCACCTCTACCATCAGCTCAATCTGCATCTGTATATAAAGATTTATCTACTATAAGAGATATTTATTTTAAAAAAGTAAAACGACGATATAACTATTGGGATTATATTAAATTAATTCAATATATTGATCATACTTTATTTAAATTAATAGAACAATGGGTTCCAATGAAAGCTAATTTAAAAACAGGGCTGTTAATTGAACCTCATTATTTAGAAAGAACCAAATTTGCAAGAGAAATTCCTACAACAGGTGTAGGTCAAAGTATGTTAAATAATTCATATCAAACTTTTGAATTTCAAATGGATCCTGAAAGACAATTTTCTCTTATAGATTCAGCAGTAATTACTACAAATAATCCAGCTAGAGAACCAATTTTACGATTCCCTATATCTACAGAAGTTTTTTCTTTAAAATCTAATA
>Ga0181390_1001051_pt1 | contig 12393 bp, 15 predicted proteins | sample 13SPOviralmetaG_FD_130085 | JGI IMG/M metagenome (GOLD analysis project Ga0181390, IMG submission 130085) | Marine viral communities from the oligotrophic San Pedro Time Series (SPOT) site, San Pedro Channel, CA, USA - 13 SPOT_SRF_2010-07-21 | ecosystem: Environmental > Aquatic > Marine > Strait...
ATAAGCCATTTTAGCTGCTTTATCAGATTTGAAATTTAAAGAGTTAAGTTGAGAACGCACAGCGTTATCTCTGCTTAATTCTGTGTTCTTTTGTTCATAAGTCTCAAGCTTTGCACTCATCTCAGCTATTTTCATTTGCATAACTTCTGAGTGTTTACCTTGTTTTTCTAAGGCTTCTATCTCAGCTTTTTGCTTTTCACTTTTAGCCTCAGCAACAGCAGCAAGAGCATTATCTCTTTCACTGTATGCATTATCTAAATTAGTTTTAATATTTTTAATAGCTTTAGCAACCTCAGCATCAACCAGACTCTTAATATCTGTATTATCAACTTTAGTTTCCTCGACTTTAGTGTCTTCTTGTACTTTTATTTCTTCACTCATTATCTTCTCCTTGGGACACGGCCCTTGTTATATTTATTAATGAATCTATACTTATAAACAAATATAAATTCTTTTTATATATCTACCACATCCATATCTTCATCAACGGGGTAAAATTCTTCTCTTTCCTTTTTAGTCATTTCTCTTTTTTCATTAACGCAGTTAGTTAATATTTCAACTAACCGTTTTATAAATTGTAAAGAACGACTTATATGAAACCTATCAAAATGAAATTTTTCTAATTTATTTATTTTCAAATAACTTTTAATAAGTCTTTCACTTTCAGTGATATATTCATTCAGTATAAAAGGACTGTTTTTATTAATCATATATCTCACCTAACCTTTCCATTATTGTATCATAAGCCTTAGTTGTATTCGGTGCATAATGTTTCATTAATGCAATCTCAACTTTTCTAATCTTGATATCAGGGTGTTTCATTGTTGCAACATACTCAGCATAAGATTCCTTAACCATAGTATCCGAAAGCGGAGTCCCATCATCAAGATAACCAAGTTTTTTACGATCTAAATAGTATGATAAATCATGACCATATCCTATTTCATTTCTAGAAATAGCACCTGTATAATCATTAAATGTTAAATTAAAATCAAGATCATAACCTTTTTGACCTGGAGTATTTACCATCATTCTATCATTTATTTTCTTTTTAAATATATAAAGATCTTCAGCCGTTGGTGGTGCAAATATAGAATTCTCTTTTCTATTCTCTTGTAAATAATAGTAAAGATCATCATCACTTATACCTGGTAGACTTTTCTCTTTTTTAGTTAAGTCAGCATAGTATTTACTAACCTCAGCTCTATCAGTAGGATTCTTAACAGCATCCTTTAAACCTCTTTGAGCCTTTCTACTAGCATTAAGAGTACTAGCTCTTCTTGTACCAACATCTAATCTTAAAGCATTATAATCTTTAGCTATCTCATCTACAGCAATCTCTGAAAATGTTGATGGTTGAAATACATTATTATCATAACCATCTAAGCTTTTAAGTTTTACTTGTATTGCATTAGGTACACCTAACTGACTTTTTTGTGATCTAACAAATTTATCAGTAGAAAAACCTTTAATAAGTTTTTTAAATTTCTCATCATCTTTTATTAAGTTTTCTAAAACTCTATAATCAATTCTATGAGCATATTCATGAGCAGCAGTTAATTGTATGTTTAAATCTGAGTAACCACCTTTAGAACCAAAGTTTACTGAATCAAACCACTCAATGTTCTCTTCTGTTCTTGGTAAACCTCTTATGTATTTACCCTTTTTACGGTTATACTTAGCACCGCCTGAGAACAATACCTGTCCTGGTGCGGGTATAGATTGTATAAGCTTTGTATAAGTATCTTCTGTAGTACCAAAAGCCATCTCTAGCATTCTTAATTCTCTTTTATTAGTCTCACCAAATAAAGGTTGATCACTACTAACAACTTTAGTTTTAGTAGATGCTCTTGTAGGTGTTCTAACAACAGGTTTGACTTTAACACCATTAAGTAATTCTTCTAATCTACCTACTGATACTAATTGACCATCTTTTGTACTAAATTGTGTAAACTTTAATTTACCAGTATTAAATATTTCAACTCTACGTTTATTACCTAATATAGCTAATTTAAAATCATCATCTTGAGTAGCTAAAAATTGTTCAAAGTTAGTTTTACTAGGAACTTGACCATTAAAAGATGCTCTCTTACTACCAGAAATTCTTTGTAATCTTCTTTTACTAATTCTAGAACTTTTTGTGTTTCTTATATCCTCATAAGATTTAACAATAGGAACAGTTGTAGATCTACAGTTAAAATGTTGTGGCGGTCTAACACCTCTATTATCATCTAATCTGAAAACCTTACCGTCTAATCTTCCACAAATTAAAGAAGTTCTTGAGTCTAAAGTTGCTACATACTGATAACCATCAATAACATCTTCATTCAACTTGTAAGTTGCATTAGATATATTACTTGATGTTTCAGTTATAGCAGTTCTAGATAAAGTTTTTAATTGAGCAGTGGGTAAATCAATTGAATTACCTACATTCTTAGCAATCTTATTAACAGCTAAGTTTTCTATCATACCTTTTTTCACAACATCCTTAATTCTTCTCTGTTGTGTTAAACTGATAGATGCAATTTGTTGAGAATATGTTCCTGCTGAATTAATAATTAAATCATTAACTTTCAACCCAGTATACACTTTACTTCTATAAACTTTACCTAAACTTTGTTTTAAAGTATTGTTATGGAACTTAGAACTAGTATTAGCCAAAGCTTTTAATTCTGAAATTCCATTTCTGTATATCTTACGATAAGTTTTTCTAGTCTCTAAAGTTAAAGCACGGTTTAAAGCGTTTACACTTTTATTACCATTCTTTAAAGCAGAGTTAACTAATCGTTTTTTATGGGATGACATGACTTTTGTTAAATCGGTATCTAGTTTCTTTTCGTAAAGACTTAAAAGAGCACGGTTTTTCAGCTCTCTAGATAATATATCATCGTTTATACTCATTTATTCCTTTTACTTTTTATCTTTGAGTTGATCTAACTCATCGTTAATTCTTTTAGAATATTCAGCAATTAAGATATCGTTTTTAGCAACATCTAAACTAGCTAGTATCTTTTTATTATTACAATCACCTAATATTGCTAAATTATGTTTAACGGTAGGTGATAGTTCACTCTCTTTATATTCTTTATCGTTTATTGTAATTACTTTATCTTCAATCATTTTTATTTCCTTTTATATTTTACTTTCTTCTTAGACTTTTTCTTTTTCGTCTTATATTCATCCTCGTTCTTCTTACTTTTCTTACCTCGCAACAACATCTTGCCATCTCCTTATCCTCTTTTCATTTTGATACAGCTGTTACCTTTACCTCTACGGTAACCCTTCCAACAAGCCTTACCTTTATATTTTTTCTTTTTATAAGCCATAATAAATTACCACTTTCTGCAAGACCAATATCTCGCTTTTGTTTTAGGCCCTGGTGTAGCACACTTATGTCTTGCTCTAAAACTAGCACGGGCTTTAGGATTAGATTTTCTAATCTTAACACCCTTTTGACCAAAGTTAACTTTTACTACATTACCGTTTGCATTCTTTACAAACACCTTAAACTTTTTAACATCACCTTGCATTGGTTTATTAAGCTTTACAGTTCGACCTTGATACTTTGCCATTAAGCCTCCTCGCTTTTATCCTTTTTACATTCAAACTTAACAGATATACCTAAATTATTAGTGTTATCTCTACCTACCTTTTCCATTTGAACAATAGATTTTTTATAACCATCTTTTAAACAATCATATAGATCTTTATATCTCACCTCAGACTCCATAGCGGGTGAGCACATAGTTGATGTACTTGCACAGACATATAATATTAACATGAATTCCATACTAACCCCACAAACTTCCAGTTAAAGTACCTTTATTATATTCGGTTGCTCTACTTTCAAAGAAGTTAGCATGTTCAACACCATTAATAACCCAATCAAGCCAACTTAAAGGATTCTCTTTAACTTTGTAATTTGGTTTTAATGATAGTTGTAACAATCTTCTGTCAGCAATATATCTTATGTATTGTTTAACATCTTCTGATTTTAAACCTCTAATACCACCTTTAGCAAATGCTAGATCTATAAACTTATCTTCAAGTTCAACCATATCTCTAGCTGTTTGATATATCTCAGCTTTAAACTTTTCTGTCCATACGTCAGGATTCTCTTTTATCAATTGATGGAATAATTTAATCATACCCTCAACATGATGAGTCTCATCTCTTATAGACCAAGTTACAATTTGGCACATTCCCTTCATACGGCCGAACCTCTGAAAGTTCAGTAGCATAACGAACGATGCAAACAATTGTAAACCCTCACCAAAAGCACTAAAACAAGCGATATCTCTTATAAGACCCTCTGTTCCAGTACCTTTAGATTTAAATAAGTAAGCATGTTTATCAGACATCTCTTTATACTCTTGAAATGCCTTATAATCAGTTAATTGTGTTTCACCTATAGTGTCATTAAGTAATGAGTAACTATGAGCATGATTAGCCTCAGAATTAGCAAATGAACTTAACATCATTCTAACTTCAGGTGGTTTAAACTTAGGAATATATCTATCTAAGTAAGCTTGAGCAATATCAACATCACCTTGAGTAAAGAATTTAAGAATACTACTAATAAGACTCTTTTCCTCATCAGTTAATCTTTCATTCCAATCTCTAATGTCTTCATGCAATGGTACTTCACTTGGTAACCAATGCATTTTTTGCATCGTATCGTAAGCTTCAAACGCCCATTCATAATCAAATGGTTTATAATGTGTTCGTGACTTAAATAGACTCATATTCTTTATTTCCTTTTTTTAATTAACCCTCACAAGCCAAGCAATCAGCTTCAGGTATTATTGTTCGTTCAACTTTTAATGATACAAGTTCAGCCCTTTTAATAGCCTCACTTCTACAATAGTATAATGTCTTTAGTTTTCGTTTCCAGGCTAACATATGAATATCATGTAATTCTTTAATATTAACATCAGCAGGTACAAAAACATTTAATGATTGACCTTGACAAATAAACGGTTGTCTATCTGAGGCATGTTCAATCACCCATTGTTGGTTTATTTCAATCGAAGTTTTGTATATATCTTTTTCGTAATCTGACAAATCTTTGATATGCAGTACCGAACCACGGTTAGCAAGTATTGAAGTCCACGTTTTATCATTATTTATTCCTTTTGTTTCTAATAGTTTTTCTAAATGTTTGTTCTTAACTAAGAACGATCCACTCATAGTCTTTTGTACATAAGCATTTGCTCTATAAGGCTCAATAGATGGTGATGTAGTACCACAGATAATAGAACTTGAGGCATTGGGTGCAATTGCTAATAAATGAGCATTACGCATTCCAGTACCTTCCATATCAGGGGCTTCACCACGTTTTACAGCTAACCTTTTAGATTCAGCCACAGCCTCAGTTTTAATATGTTTAAATATATTTAAATTCTTAGCTTTAGCTAATGCTGATTCAAATGGTATTCCACACTTTTGTAAATAAGCATGAAAACCCATAGCACCAAGACCAATAGATCTCTCTTGTGTTGCAGAAAACTTAGCTCTAAATACACTGTCAGGTGCATTCTCAATAAATGACGTTAATACGTTATCTAAAAATCTTACCAGATCACCTATAAACAATTTATCATTTTTCCACTCATCATAAGTTTCTAAATTAACAGACGATAAACAACACACGGCTGTTCTATCCTCGGCTGTAGGTAAAGTTATCTCAGTACATAAATTACTATGATTAACTTTTAGGCCTAGGGCTTTTTGTGTTTCAGGCAATGCATCATTGATATGATCAATAAAACATACATACGGCTCACCAGTAGCTACTCGATTTTCTAATATCTTTTGCCACAAATCTCTTGCAGATACAGTTCTTATAGTTTCTTTTGTATGTGGATCAATTAAGTTCCATGTATCGTCATAAGTAGGCTCAGATATACATCTCTCAACTAATTCCATAAAATCATTTGATATATTAATCCCATGATGTAGATTTAAACATTTTCTATGTATATCCCCACCACTTGGTTTTCTTATATCTAAAAATTCTAAGATCTCAGGATGACTAACATCCATATAGGCAGCATAACTACCACGTCTTGTCTTACCTTGGCTAAAGGCCATAATTTCACTATCAACAACATGTAAAAAAGGTATTGAACCAGAAGATTGAGATCCACCACTTGTGTTTGTACCATCAGATCTAATATCACCCCAATAACCACCAATACCACCGCCTATAGACGTTAGCCATGCATTCTCAGTGTAGTGTCCAGTAATTCCCTCTCGGCTATCACCTACATAATTAAGAAAACAACTAATTGGCATTCCTCTTTTAGTTCCGCCATTAGATAATATTGGAGTACTAAACATAAACCATTGTTTACTTGCGTAATCGTAAATTCTTTGAGCCATCTCATCATTGTCAGAAAAGGCTTTAGCTGCTCTCATAAAAGCTTCTTGTGGACTATCCTCTTCGGGTAATAAATATCTATCTTTAAGTGTTGTTTTACCAAAATCGGTTAACAATTCATCTCTGTCCTTGTTTATCATTTTTATAATCCTTTATTGTGTTTTTAAAATTTTAATATTATCTTGTTTAATCTTTTCTTTTGCTAATGCGGTTATGGAGCCCAGATAAATTATCAGGGCCCCAAAAATTATATACTTAGTTAAGTTTTTCATCGTCATCCTCATCTTCATCTTGTTTACTTGAGGACTCTAATGACTTAAGTTCAGATTCATATTGTTCTCTTGGCGATATAATACGATCATCTTGTGATATCTCATCTTTACCACCAACATCATCATAATCAGTAGGTAAAGCATCATTGTTCTTAGCTAATTCAATGAAAGCAGATCTAGGAATTAAACCCCCAGAATACCATTCAGTAATTAGTCTCATCCAATCAGCCCCACGAGGTGCAGGATTGAAATCACTAGATAAATTAAATCTAATATCAGACTCTTTGACATCAATATCATATCTCCAGTTAACTAAATGTTTAATGATCTTTTTCATAGCCTCAGATACTTTAGCATTTAATGTAGCAAGTGCTGCATTTTGAGATGCGTTACGTAACGATAGGGCTACACCAGATTGATCGGAGTTGTTCGGCTCTAGGCTTAACATCTTAACACCAATTCTAGTTAATTCATCATATCCATTCTTAATAGCAGATTCCATATCTTTTAAAGCGTCTGTAGGCGTTTGTAATGTCTCAACTGTGTCATCCTTATTAACAAACATCCAAGTACCAAGACCTTGTTTAACAAGATCGTTCTTTTCAGCTTCTGTTAATGAATCAGACTTAACTACTGGTGTATAGGTAGCAGATAAATATAATAAGTGGTTTCGTCTACTTATTTTATTGTATAACGCTATTTCTCTATTCACAATAGGAGTCATCATCGGATCTACAGTATCAACAGATCCATTTAATGGGTAAAAGGGAATAAAATTCATTCTCTCACCATTCTTAAATAAGTTATCATTAAGACCTGTACTAATCCACTCGTCAGTTAATTGATCAAACTGATAATCAATAGCACCATCAATAAAGCTTGGTGTATCTGACGTGTTTCTAACAAAGTTCTCAATAATATATAATCCATTCTCATCTAATTTGTGTACTTGTACACTATCCACATATTTTGGATGATAAGGTGAGTTAGGATCGTAATCTAAAGTAAAATATCTTGTTATAAGTTGATCTAACTTAACTTGACCTTTAATGTCAGTTGATGTTGACCAGTTAATAATATTCTCAGCTGTGTGTAGCACTGGGTAAGGCTTAACCTCACGTCTCTCCTCAGGGCTTAGGCTGTCTAAATCAACAGTAGGATAATCTATTTGGATCCAGGCTCTTGATGTTTGTAATTCTTCCCATAAAGCAGTACCTAAAAATGATAATAAGTTAGACTTATCACCACCGATATCGTCTAATATCCATTGTTTAGCACCCTCAGGGGCATTGTTAATTTCTAATAGGGGTTGTTTTCTTAATAGACCACCTATAATCATTTTTGAAAATTCTGATGTAACGCCTGGGACTTCGGCTTCGGCTTTGTAGAAGTCGTATTGAGATTGGGTCATTGTAGGGTTAAAAGGCAGTAATAAGTTATCTGAACTTGGTACTGTATCGAAATCTTTTGTATAAGATGGCCCTTGGATGACGGCTCTGTTTCTTTTCCATTCGTTTACTTGGCTTAGATACTCATCATTAGGGTATCCAGGCCCTTTTTTCTGTTCGGTAGTTTTAACTACGCTTGAATTTGTGTATTTAATTGACATTGTGTGTGTTTCCTAAACATTAGTAGAGCAGATCACGGACTTACTCAGGTTGAATAAAGTTTTGATTGGCGTAATACCAGATCAAGTTAATTTTTGTTTACAACTATGTGTGTTTGGCCAAGCCTGAAAATTTTAAAAAGGGGTTGCACCCCCAAAGCCTACAGCCTCAACAACTATTAGTATACATACCGCAGATAAAGACCTACCCCCCACCCCCCTAGGCCCATGGCCCACAGCGTAATGCTGTAAGACTCCAGTCAAAGCCCGTTTAGTATGGGGCTTTTGGCTTTAGGCTTGGGTGTAGTTTATAGTAATTCTAAAAAACTTTTGGCTGTAAGTTGGGTATTTGGATACCCAGACCTATAGCTGTAAACACAAATAAGGGGCTATTTATATAACATTATAGGGCTACCAAACATCGTTTGATTGTTTGATTAGCATGTTAATAATAACTACTTACTTGTTAGCCCAATCTTACAATAGGGCCCTTAAAAACTCCACGATCTATCACGGATAATAGCGGGTTTCTTTTTACCGATAGGATATAAGTACTCACAAATGTATCGGATACCATCTGAGAAGTGTTCAGTGTTCTTAGTCTTGTCTATAGTAGCATTGTCCATTCCAGTAGATTGTCCTACTTTCCATGCTGTCTGTTCCATAGACGCTATAGTTCTAGTACAGTCCTTATTAAAGAACAGTCTACTAACACCATTAGCATCCTTTAATAGGCTGTTAACACAGTTAACGCTGTCTATTATAGGTGGTTGTTTTGCTCTAGCACATACTCTGAAACCCGCATCTCTTAATATAGAGAAGTCAGTAACTCCAGTAGCTGCACTTGTCTTCCTAGCATTCCCTGAAGCATCAGGATATACTGTAATATCTCGGTTTTTATATTTAGATTTAATCTTACGAATTAATTGATGAGTATCAGCAGATCCGTATAATTCCTCTAAACAATGTAGTTGATCGCCTCTATGAGCGAATACACTACTGGCCATGATCTTAATATTGAAGTCAATGGCTATATGTACAGGTTCTTGTTCACCTAGTGGTAATAAGTTATCTGATACATTCCATTCTCTTGAGAACTGATAGAAAACGCTATCTCCAGTATTATTAAACGTTGCACAGTACTCTTGTTCATACGTTTTAACATCTAATGTAGATTTAGCTAATTCTAATTCTTCTCTCATATCTGGTCTAACATTCTCAGCAGTAAATTGCCATGATTTCCATATACCCGCCCTATCTTCTTGGCCTTTATTAAATAACTGGTAAAAATCACCTTGGACACCTTTTGGTGTACTGATAATAACTACCTTGGCTTTACGATTAGGATCCGTGGCCATGGGCAATACAACTTCTGTAAATGCATTAGCCTTGATAAAGGCAAACTCATCAAGCACAATAAATGTAGGTGATGGAGAAATACCTCTTAAACTATCAGGTCTATCAAATCCTTTTAAAGATAATCTAGATCCGTTAATAAATCTTAATTCAAGATCCATTTCTCTAGGTAAACCCTCTAAATGAGATCTATGAACAATTGTTTTTAAAGTAGTCCACATAGACTCTCTAATCATACCAACAGTGGGCCCTATTAAAATGGCACGTTGATTTCTGTGTTCTAGACAATGAGAATATGCCATAACAGAAGCTAAAAAGCTTTTACCTGTACGTCTACCCGCAGCAACGATTTTAAACCTTGCTTTGTTATCAAATACTTCCTGTTGAAAAGGAAATAGACTTACTTCATAATTCTCATTCATGTTTACCTTAATTATAATAATTTATTTTAAATATTTCATGTAATAATCGGCAAACAAATTATTATGTTCCCAATGTTTAGTGTTTCAATTAATAGCCTTTATTCTATCAGATAATCTATTGGCTCTTTCACCAACTTGCTTAGCCCATCTAGAATCTAACATCTCAACAGAAGCGGTTGCCCAATCTTCATCATGAATTGCTTTTATAAATTTTTTAAATTGACCTAAACGAGGTGCACCCATATTGAAGCACATATTAACAATTACTTGTTGAGCTTCCTCAGGCATTTGTTGTAAATTACCAAATACTTTTTCAGATTCAGATATATAAGTCTCAACATCTTTATCAAATACACTATTAACTCTATCAACGGCAACAGGCGTTCCACAAGGTGAGCCATATTCTTCGTCTTCAGGAGTTACTAAATGTCCAATACCAAATGTCTTATAACCAAGATGGTCATCATAAACTTCGTATTTAACACCCTCATCTATTTTTAGTTGTTCTCTTAATTTATTTGTATCCATTAAATTTCCTTATTTACAAATACACCCATAAAAATAACCACTCTTGTCATTCATAACATAAGTGTTTAAATCATTAATGTAAGTTGTTAATTGATTTCTTATTAAATCACAAAGTTCAAAACAATCAACTTTAGTGACTAAGGTTATACTATCTAACACCTGTTGTGTAACAGGAATTAAATTATATAACCCATCATTAAATATTATTAAATTTATCATCATCAAATACTATTTTAAATTTTGGCAAGTCTTTTAAATAACTTGCTCTTATCCTGATATTTAACATATCATTTAAATATACAGGTCGATCTCTCTTTGGAAGACTAATTCCTTGAAATATTGTTGCAACGTTCACTTTCTCAAGGGAATCCATCATGGATAATTGTAGTAACAACTCAAAAAGTTTTGCAGTACTTTTACTTGTAGAAGTAAAAATAATTTCTTTATGATCAACCAACTTATCTTTAGCAGTATTACTACCAAAATAAGCTTTCAATGCTTTTCCTGTTTTACCAGTGAATCCGATATACCTCGTACCGTCTGTGTAGAAAGTGACATACACATTATAAACTTTTTCAGTTCGTTTCGGCAGATTCTTTTTCATCTTCATCATCGCTTTGAATTTCATGTTCAACCACATTAGCATCTTTAATCTCAGGCTCTTTTTTACTAACAATAGTAAGTACGGGCACATTTGCCATTCCTGAATTGTGTAAGCTAACTGGCTGTTTTGAATAACCGTACTCTAGGAGTTTTTCGGCTATTCGAACTCTTAAATTTTGTGATTTAGAATCTTCTTTACCCTCAAGGGCTTTCAATTCTCCATTTAAAATATCAATAGGATCAATATTTAACCTTTTCATTTTTGCTACTGAACTCTCAGGCCCTGTACTTGGGTCTTTAGGAACGGGTTTTCTTCCCGCACCTGGTCTGTAGCCACCTGACGGCATAATGATCTCCTATTGTTATTTTAAATGCCACATATTTCGCACTGTGGTCTGTAAGGCATATAAGTAAAAATAGGCGATAATAACACATACTATTACCGCCCATTTCATGATTAATTAGATGTTACGTTCTCTCATTCTTTTCTTTTTCTTAGAATTAATGATATTCGCTTTACGAACTCTAACCTTCTTATCAGAAGGCTTTTCGTAATACATCTTTTCTCTTAGATCCTTTACAAGACCTAATTTAGACATCTTAGTCTTCATTTTCTTAATTGCCTTTTCGACATTATCGTCTCTAAGGTTTATTGTAAAATTAATCGCCATAAGACTCCTTAAAAGATTAATTGAATTAAAATAGTAATTACAAATCCTAAGATAAAACCGATTATGCCCTCTCGGTAGAGGACACACATCAGCTTCATTTTTTCTTCGGTTTTGTTACACCATTCTAACATTTTGTATAACATTCTATCAAACATACTTACTCCTATAGGTTATGCAAAGGCAAATTCAGATCTTAAGATTTCTGAACTATCTAACTGTCCTTGCTTTATTTTTGGTACTAGATTACCAGTTTCATTTAACACATGCTGTAGTGGATCAGAGTCAATTATTAACTTAAACTTTTCTCTAATTACTTTTTGCATATCTTTAACATCACAAGCATGGGCCCCGTATGAATCGTGAGCAGTTACAATGTCAAAATCACATTCATCAATAACTAACATTAAATGTAAACTATCAAGGTTATGAATTGTATTAGGGCTTATGGCTGACTTGGCTTTTGCTAAGTTAACCATTGGTAAATCAGATTTAATTGTAAACTTTAAATGATTAATCCAATTATATTTCTTATCATTACCTTGCACATACAAAC
>Ga0181390_1001053_pt1 | contig 12384 bp, 16 predicted proteins | sample 13SPOviralmetaG_FD_130085 | JGI IMG/M metagenome (GOLD analysis project Ga0181390, IMG submission 130085) | Marine viral communities from the oligotrophic San Pedro Time Series (SPOT) site, San Pedro Channel, CA, USA - 13 SPOT_SRF_2010-07-21 | ecosystem: Environmental > Aquatic > Marine > Strait...
AAACGAAAAAACTAAGAAGCAGTGGTCACATTTGGCTAACAAAAGCAACTGGAGAATAACCCAATTGCCAAACGGCTACTATCAAACTGAGGTTTCTAACCCAGATAACGAAAACTGGCACGATGTAACGCGCAGAGAGACGTTAGAAGGAGCAGAATCAGCAATAGATGGAAGTGTTGAGCACTTTACTAAGAAAATAGAGGCTACGAAAGGCCCTAAAGTAGTGAAAACTTTCGAAAAATAGAATAATTTAATTTAATTTACTAAAATGGAATACAATTTACCAAGTGAAATCGTCAAAGACCTAAACTTTGGCGATGATGCTAAAACAAAAGTAATGAAAGGCGTAGAAAAGCTTGCTAGAGCTGTTGCTTCTACGCTAGGAGCCTCTGGAAAATGCGTAATTTACGAAGATGCTAGAGGAATGCCTGTTATAACTAAAGACGGAGTCACCGTTGCACAATCAGTAGTACTATATGATCCAGTAGAAAACCTAGGAGCAACTCTTATTAAAGAAGCTGCTAGCAAAACTGTAAACGAAGCTGGAGACGGAACAACTACAGCCACGGTATTGGCTTCGGCTTTACTAGGTCACATATACAATCGAATGGACAAAGCTACTATTAGAGATATAAAACTAGGGTTAGACTCTGGTTTAGATAAAATACTAAAGTATCTTGAATCTATAACCATAGAAGTTAGTGATAAAACACTAGAGCACGTAGCGGCTATATCATGCAACAACGATAATGAGCTTGGAGGAATAATTGCTGAGGCTTACCAAAAAGTAGGTAAAGACGGCGTTGTTTTAATGGAAGGCTCTGGAACAGAAGAAACTTATGTAGAGCTAGTTGATGGCGTTCAAGTTGACTGTGGGCTTACATCTCCACACTTTGTAACTAATACTGAAAAGCAAAAGGCAGAGCTAGAGTCACCACTCGTGTTAATATGCATGTCTGAAATACCTAATGTCAGAAAAATACAAAGTATATTAGAGTATGTTATAAAAAACAATAGATCACTACTTATTGTTGCGCCTGTATCACAGCAAGTTAAGTCAGCACTTTTAATGAATAAAGTTAAAGGTAATATAAAAATCAACATTATTGATCTACCTGGCTTTGGTCAAGGTAAAAAAGATACGTGTGAAGATTTAGCTATACTAACGGGTGCTACGCTTTTTAATGAAGAGCTTGGTGATGATTTAGACTCAATGACACCTGAAGACTTAGGAGAGGTTGAATATTCTGAAACAGACGATAAACACACTGTCATAACCCTAGATGATGTAGCCGTTGAAATAGAAGAAAGACTTGATGAAGTACACAAGAAGGTTGCTTCAGAGAAAAACGGTTTTCTTAAGAAAAAACTAGAAGAAAGACTAGCCATGCTATCTGGCTCAGTTGGAATAATAAAAGTAGGTGCTGGATCTAAGGTAGAGTTAAAAGAAAAGAAAGATAGAGTAGAAGATGCAATACATGCTACCAAAGCTGCTTTGAAAGAAGGTATAGTACCAGGTGGTGGTATTGCGCTTCTTAATTCATCTCAAAAAATCAAACCCGATGGAGTTGGTGAAGAGTGCTTGCTGTTTGCGGCTATGGCTCCTTTCGCTACAATTATGTTGAACGCTGGACTAAACACTACGACAGTACCAACTAAAGAAGGTACAGGAGTAAATGTTATTGACGGAAAGAAAACAGACATGATTAAAGCTGGTATCATAGATCCTGTGTTAGTAACTAAGTCGGCATTAAAAAACGCAGTTAGCGTAGTTAAAACTATTATATCTGCAGATTGTGTAATTTCAAATATGAGAACAGATGAAGGCAGTTAATCATTACGTAGTAGTTGATAAAATAAAATCTACAGAAGAAAGAAAAGTTGGAGGCTTAATTATAAGCGAAGAAGACGATCAAGAGAATAGATATTTCAAAGGAACAGTTATATCTGTTGGTAATTTAGTAGAGGGTATAAAGGATAATGATATTGTATGGTACGATCGCCATGCTGGTCACGGAATAGAATTTAAAGATAAGTTTTACTTTGTAATCAAAGCAGGTGATATTGTACTAGTAGATTAAACGTAAACTATAAACCAAAATCCTTAAACACAAAATCACAATCAACTAATTATTAATCAAAAAAAAACAAAATTATGAATTATTTATTTTTTGCAGAAGCAGATGTAGAGACCGCTGAGGAAGCTATGCTGTTACCTGCTAGCAACTATTTAGGTTGCGATCCAGTTTCTGGAGGAATCAAACTTATGTTTGCGGCTGTTGATGGAACTGAAACTAGAGAAGTTGTAACTCTTAGCTGTGCTAATGGAAATCAAAAAACAGTTTTAGACGCTTTTGTAGCTATAATGAACACTAGACCTCATAGCGGTGGTTATATTGTTGTTGCTGATGCTGATGTCGCTATACCTGGCGGTGGTGATGACGTTGCAAAGAGAACAGCTTCTTATCACAAAGCATTTAGAGGATTAGTAACAGGGTGTGCTATAGCATAGTAATTAACTTATAAAACAAAAGAAAATGGAAAAGTATTTATATTTCTCAGAAGGCGGAGGCGCTAATGCAACTACGGAAGCTGCTATGTACCCAGTGTCTAGCTTCTTAGGTGTAGAACCTGAAAGTGCAACAACTACAAGAATTTATTTTAAAAGCCCTATGAACAACGACACCGCAGCAGGTGCGGTTAAAGGTGACTTCATTGAGGTTACACATGCTGACACTCACGCAGTCGCTGCTGGCCATAGAGTTAGAGTTATAGCTCAAGCTATGGCTGAAGCTTGTAACGCTGGTCCTCACGCTGATGGATCTTCTATAGCAGTTATTGACGTAGACAACAGCATTTACCTTGGTGGTATTGCTGATATTATTGGTGACGCTTCATTTGGCATCACCGTTAATCTTGACTCATAATAATTGAGATTAACTAGTCACGATTTACGTGAATTACAAATCCTTAAGTATTACAGGCTCACTAGAAAGTGGGCTTGTAAGACTTACGGGTTAACAGATGCTGATCTTGAACTCTTAATATACTTAGACTGCAAGAACAGATTTACAAGACAAGAATTTATTGATGGTACTTATACCATGAGCTGGGATAAAACTCGGTGGGATAAACTAAGAAAACTAGGCTGGATAGAGGTCTGGCGTCATCGAAATCGAACTACGATTAAATACAGCGTCTTCAAAACCTCTTTTAAATGCAGCCAACTTATAAGTAGAATATACAGGATGTTACTAGGTGAAGAAGATATACCAACATCAGAAAGAAGTGTATTCTATAATAATAAATCGTATACAGATAAAGTTTTTAATAAAGCTATAGATGATATGATAAAAGACTCGGATAGATAATGGCATTTAAACTAGGTAGCAACAAAGGCAATAAAGACTTTAAACTTAAGATCGGTGGAACACACGAAACAATAGGTGGTTGCAGGATTGAAAGGGCTGAGCTACCAGAAGGTGTCATGGGTGAAGCTCATAAAGAAGGTGTGATATATATAAGTAACGCTATTGACCCCAACAGCGAGCAATACAGAAGAGTCCTTCAACACGAAATGAAACACATGACTCACATGAAGCTCGGTAGAGTAGACTATGACGACGAGCATGTTTATTGGGATGGGGCTAAATACGAAAGAAAAGACGGTTACGTTAACTACCAAGGAGAAATGTATCCAGAAGGAGATATAGAATTACCTTGGGAATTTAAAGATTAAAACTATGGCATTTAAAATGAACAGACCGGAGAACGATACAGTTGCTCCAGCATTAAAGAAAAACGGTGGCTATCACAAGGGTCAAGTAAACGACGCTGAGAAAGAAGAGATGAACGATAACATCGCTATGGGTAAAGGTCCAGCTAAGCCAAAAAACATAATGAGCGCTAGACCTAAGCCTAATGAAGAGTCAAGTGGTCCAACTTTTGAATATGGCTACGAAGAGTCTCCTAAAATAATGAAACTTAGAAGAGAAGGCTTAATACCAAATTCTCAAAATTTTAAAAAATGATAAGTAATTTAGTAGGAGGAATACTAGGTAAAGTAGTTGATAACGCAGAAGGTATACTTGACAAAGTTATTACCACAGACAAAGAGCGCGATGAGGCTAAAGCTAAGATAAAGCAAATGCTTTTAGACAGCGAAGCTAAGATGCAGGAAGAGGTTTCATCAAGGTGGAAATCAGACATGCAATCTGACTCGTGGCTCAGCAAATCTATACGCCCGCTAGTTTTAGCTTGGTTGGTTATTTGCACTACGCTGCTAATTTTTATAGACGCTGGTGTGATTATGTTTACAGTGGAGGACAAGTGGGTTGATCTACTACAATTAGTATTAATAACAGTGATCGGTGCTTATTTCGGCGGACGCTCATACGAAAAAATAAAAAAATAAATAAAATGGGATATTTTAAAGTAGATGTAAAACCAAACTTTCCAGCTAGTCTTCAACATAGCGGCGCCAACATGACTGACGGTAAAGTATTAGCTGATTGGACTGAGTTTGAAATACCTAGCGGAACAGCTAGTCTTCAAGGTATTAACATATTATACAGAGGAGTTAATGGAGCAGATATTGATCCAGAAGACTTCGAAATACTTTGGGCAAAAGGAAACGTAGATGGAACAGCGCCAACTAGCTTAGCAACACCTGGTTCTGTAATAGGTGCGCCAGCTACCGGTAGCAATCCTTGGTTTAATCAAATACAAGGAAAAACTTATGTCGACGTTGGTAACTGTAAAGACGACGGTAACCTAATATACTTAAGACAACTTACACCAAACATATCTTTCGGTGGTACTACCGCTGCTCAAACGCTTGTGAATCTAGGCTTAGGAAATACTCAACTATGCTTAGAAGGCGTTCCGCAGAGTGGAAGCAGTGTTGGTTATGACAAGCTATACGCAGCTTTACTAGCTAAAGCTACTCACGGTTATACAACTTCAACTCTTAATGTTAATGGCGCTCATGCCTCAGGAACAACTGGAGCTGTATTAACAGTGGCTACTGTAGACGCAAGACTTGCCTTCGCGCCAGGGGATGTAATACACGACGAAGATGATCAACTGGTAGGAACTGTCAGATATGTAAACGGTGCTACTAAAATAACACTAGACGCTCCTATAGCTAACAGTGTTGCTGATGGTAAGCATTTATACAACTTAAATCCTATAGTTATACAATGCTCGTTTCATCAATAAAATAAACAATTAACTTAAATTAAATTAAATCATGGCAAAAAGAAAAACACCTAAAACTGTTGACTTAAAACCTCAAGCAGAGAAAATCACAGATCAACAACTAGAACGACTACAAGGTATAGTCTCAAATATCAATAGAGCTCAAATGGATTTAGGCTCTATAGAAGTTCAAAAACATTCCTTACTACATACTATTGCAGACTTGCAAGCTATGGTTCAAGAAATGCACGTATCGTTTAAAAAAGAATACGGCGACGTTGTTGACATAGACATAAAAGATGGAAGAATTAAATACAATGAAAATGGAAGCGACGAAACTAATTCGAAAAATAACAATAGGTAAAGACTACAAGATAGATTCTATGCATTACTCTGTAGGCCAAGAGGTCTACGGAGGGCATACTATCTCTAACATTATAGAAGAGGAAGAAAAGTACTCAATATACATTAGAAAAAACAAAGACGTATTGCCTTGGAAAGACTTTAATAAAAACATGGCAATATCTGTTGAGTATAATCTACAGTACTAATGAAAAGCCCTTATAACTTTGTTGTATCACCAATTGGAGGTAGATACAATAACATCCTAAAGGTAGATGATAAATCTTTAATAGTTAACACTGAGGTTTTCAATCATCAGTTCTCTAATAGAACAGCTAAAGTAGTTAGTGTACCAAGCATTGGACCTAGCAACGGTATTAAACCAGGAGATACTGTTATACTTCACCACAATGTGTTTAGAAGATGGCACGATGTAAAAGGTAAGGAAAGAAACAGTAAAGCTTATTTCGACAAAGATACTTACGTTGTAAGCATAGATCAAATATTTCTTTATAAATCAAACGACTCGTGGAAAGCCTTAGATGGCTATTGCTTTGTACAGCCTATAAAAAGTTTAGACGAAACAAAAGTTGACGTAGAAAAACCTTGCGTTGGTATAGTTAAGTACACCGATGGACAAATGGTTGAAGGAGATTTAGTTGGCTTTACGCCGTTTTCAACGTACGAGTTTATTATAGATGGTAAAAGACTATATAGAGTATACAATAAATTTATTACAATTAAATATGAATATCAAGGAAACGAAGAAGAGTATAATCCAAGCTGGGCATAGGGCGGTTGAAGAGCTTATTAAAGTGGCCAAAGAAGCTATTGTTGATAGCGGCGATGATATTACTGCCGATAGACTTAAGAATGCTGCTGCTACAAAAAAACTCGCAATATTCGATGCCTTTGAGATACTTAATCGTATACAAGAAGAACAAGCTTTACTCGAGGGTAAGGTTGTTGAAGAGAAAAAAGAGAAGGTTTTTAAGGGCTTTGCCGAAGGTAGATCTAAGTAATGTACGAACAAAGTTTATACAAAATAATAGAACCTGTAAAAAAGACTACAATAAGTAGACTTAACAAAGGTAAAAAGTGGGGCCGAGGCTATAACAAAGAACATGATATAGTAGTCATTGGTGACACAGGTCAAATAGGTGATATTTACGAAATACAAGGGTTAAAAATAGCCTTACCCAAACCACCTAAAGATGTCTACTCAAACGACAGTAAAAAGTGGGCTCAACTCGAAAAGCCTGATATACTAAAGAAAATAAAAACTATATTCGACTGGAAAGCTTATCCAGAAGAGCAAAAAGATCAGTGGCACGACTATATAGATGAAGAGTTTAATAGACGTGACGGTGGTTTTTGGTTTAATAATAACGGTAAGCCAACTTACATAACAGGTACACACTACATGTATCTTCAATGGAGTAAAATAGACGTTGGTGCTCCAGACTTTCGCGAGGCTAATAGGTTGTTTTTTATATTTTGGGAAGCATGCAAAGTAGATACGAGATGTTACGGTATGTGCTATTTAAAAAATAGACGATCTGGTTTCTCCTTTATGAGCTCTGCGGAGACGGTTAACTTAGCTACTATTTCAAGTGACTCTAGATATGGAATACTATCAAAGAGTGGAGCTGATGCTAAGAAGATGTTTACAGACAAGGTTGTACCTATATCTATCAACTATCCTTTCTTCTTCAAACCAATACAAGATGGTATGGACAGACCTAAGTCTGAACTAGCGTATCGTGTGCCAGCGAGTAAGTTTACTCGTAAAAAAATAGACACAAACGAAAAGCTAGAAGAGATAAAAGGTTTAGATACTACGATTGACTGGAAGAACACAGGGGACAACAGTTATGATGGTGAAAAACTTTCACTACTAGTGCACGATGAGAGTGGTAAATGGGAACGACCAGATAACATACTCAACAACTGGCGAGTTACAAAAACTTGCCTTAGACTAGGTAGCAGAATTATTGGGAAATGCATGATGGGAAGTACATCGAACGCTTTGGATAAAGGTGGTGATAATTTTAAAAAACTATACAATGATTCAGATGTTGCAAGGCGAAATAGAAATGGACAAACAAAGTCTGGTTTATATTCTTTGTTTATCCCAATGGAGTGGAACTTTGAAGGATTTATTGACAAATACGGACAACCAGTTTTTAATAGTCCAGATAATGATGTACACGGACCAGACGGTGAATTAATTGATATAGGAGTTGTTGATCATTGGCAAAACGAGGTTGATGGTTTAAAAGACGATCAAGACGGTTTAAATGAATTTTATCGTCAGTTTCCTAGAACTACGGAGCACGCGTTTAGAGATGAAACAAAAAACAGTATATTTAACTTAGTTAAGATATACGAGCAGATAGATTACAACGAAGGAATAAGTAGCTCAGCGGTACTTACAACTGGAAACTTTCAGTGGTTAAATGGAGTAAAGGATACTATAGTAACTTTTAATCCCAATCCTAACGGAAGGTTTAAAATAAGTTGGGCACCGAATGCTGAGTTGCAAAACAGAGTAATATTAAAAAACGGAATAAAGTATCCTGGAAATGAACACATGGGAGCTTTTGGTTGTGACAGTTACGATATTAGCGGCACTGTTGATGGTAGAGGATCTAACGGATCTCTTCATGGATTAACTAAGTTTAGCATGGAAGATTCTCCAGCTAACACGTTTTTTTTAGAATACATTGCTAGACCACAAACCGCTGAAATGTTTTTTGAAGATATACTAATGGCTTGTGTTTTTTACGGCATGCCAATATTAGCAGAGAATAACAAACCAAGGCTTTTGTATTACTTTAGACGAAGAGGATACAGAGGTTTTAGCATGAACAGACCAGACAAAGCTTGGAATAAGCTTAGTGTTACCGAGAAAGAGATTGGAGGAATACCAAACTCTAGCGAAGACATTAAGCAAGCACACGCCGCGGCAATAGAGATGTACATAAACGAACACGTTGGAGAATTAGGAGACGGATATGGTGATATGTACTTTAATGAAACGCTAAACGACTGGGCTAAGTTTGATATAAACAAAAGAACCAAACATGATGCCTCGATAAGTTCTGGGCTAGCTATTATGGCTTGCAACAGACATTTATATAGACCAAATAAAGAAAAGAAAAAAGAACCACTTAATATTAGTGTTTCAAAGTATTCTAACGACGGATATACTTCAAAAATAATTAAAAACTAAATATGGCTGAGTCAGTTATAAAAAATTTTCCAAGTCAGGTTGTTCCTGACGTAGAGAAGTTAAGTTACGATTACGGGTTAAAAGTAGCCCAAGCAATAGAGTCAGAGTGGTTTGACGGAAACAGAAGTAGCGGTGGTAACGTAGGATCTAGATTTAACAACGTGTCTAATGATTTTCATAGACTTAGACTATACGCTAGAGGCGAGCAATCTGTACAGAAGTATAAAGATGAGCTGTCTATAAACGGAGATTTATCTTACTTAAATTTAGACTGGAAGCCAATACCTATTATATCTAAATTTGTTGATATAGTCGTAAACGGTATGGCTGAAAGAAATTACGACATAAAAGTGTTCTCTCAAGATCCATACGGAGTAGCAAAGAGAACTGAGTATATGGAAAGTATACTTAGAGACATGAAGTCTAAAGAGTTCAACGCAATGGCAAAAGAAAATTTCAATATGGACTTTGCTGAAAATGACGCGGAAGACTTACCTGAGACAGAGCAGGAGCTAGAACTCCACATGCAGCTAACTTACAAGCAGGCTACTGAAATAGCGGAAGAGCAGGCTATAAATACTTTACTTGAAGGAAACAACTACGAATTAACTAGAAAAAGACTTTACTACGACTTAGCTGTGCTTGGTACAGCGGCTGTTAAAACAACATTTAACACATCGCAAGGCGTCGTGGTTGATTATGTAGATCCAGCTAGAATAGTACACTCTTATACAGAATCTCCTTACTTTGAAGATATATACTATATAGGCGAAGTAAAGACTATACCTATAAACGAGTTAGTAAAACAGTTTCCTCACTTGTCAAATGAAGATTTAGAGAAAATACAAGATCAAAGCTTAACACAAGCTCACAGATACAATACTCATAGAAGAGAAAAAGATAAAAATCAAATAGATGTTTTATATTTTAACTATAAAACTTTTATGAACGAAGTTTACAAGTTAAAAGAAACTTCTAGCGGTGGAGAAAAAGCAATAGAAAAAGACGACGGCTTTAATCCTCCTACGGACAAGGTTGGTGGGTATGCTAAACTTTCTACTCAGGTAGAAGTTTTATACGAAGGAGCTATGATACTAGGCTCTGACAAACTACTAAACTGGGGTTTGGCCGAGAACATGATGAGAGAGAAGAGTGATTACACTAAGGTCAAGATGAACTATAGTATGGTTGCTCCAAGAATGTATCAGGGTAGGATAGAAAGTATAGTCAGTCGTATTACTGGCTTTGCTGATATGATTCAATTAACACACTTGAAACTACAACAGGTGATGTCAAGAATGGTTCCAGATGGAGTTTATCTTGATGCTGATGGTTTAGCAGAGGTTGATCTTGGTAATGGAACAAACTACAATCCGCAAGAAGCCTTAAACATGTTTTTTCAAACGGGTTCTATTATAGGTAGATCTTTTACTTCTGACGGAGATCCTAACCCAGGTAAAATACCTATTCAAGAAATATCTGGTGGTGCTGGGGCTGGTAATAAAATGCAAACGCTAATAGCTAACTACAATTACTATCTGCAAATGATACGTGACGTCACGGGCTTAAACGAAGCTAGAGATGGTAGTACTCCAGATAGAAATGCTCTTGTTGGTGTTCAAAAGTTGGCAGCAGCCAATAGCAACACGGCTACTAGACATATCTTACAGGCTGGAATGTATTTAACAGCTGACGTGGCTCAACAACTATCACTTAGAATATCTGACATACTAGAGTATTCTCCTACAAAAGACGCTTTCATCCAACAGATAGGAACGCACAATGTTGCTACGTTAGAAGAAATGTCAGAGCTGCATTTGTATGACTTTGGTATATTTATAGAGCTAGCACCAGACGAAGAAGAAAAGCAGCTATTAGAAAACAACATACAAATGGCTTTGACGCAAAAGCTAATTAAGCTTTCCGATGCTATTGATCTTAGAAACATACATAACGTAAAGCTAGCTAACGAACTGTTGAAGATTAGAGAAAAGAAGAAGATGCAGGAAGAGCAAGCTATGCAGCAACAAAATATAGCTGCTCAGCAACAAGCTCAGCAACAAACGGCTCAAGCGCAAGCCCAGGCAGAAACTCAAAAGCAGCAAGCTATTACGCAAATGAGTATGCAGTTAGAACAAGCTAAATCAGAGTTTAAAGCTAAAGCATTAGAACAAGAAGCTTCTATTAAAGAAAGGCTTATGGACAAAGAGTTTGACTTAAATATGAAGATGAGAGAAATGGATAGAGAAGATACCGAGGTATCTGAGCAACGCCAAGATGCTAGATCCGAAAGAGAGGGTAGAAGAAAAGAAAGAGTAGAATCAAATAAACAAAAAGGTAAAAGATTCGAGTCATCAGGTAATGATGTATTAGGTGATGGCTTGAACATGGATAAGTTTTAAACCAATTATTATATTATATTATGAGTGAAGAAAAACAAGAAGCACCAGAGGTGCAAGAAGAGAACACTGTTAAGGTGAGTCTAAAATCAGAAGATGTAGAAACAGTCAACAAGGTTGACCTAAGTAAAAAACCAGATGTTGAAGAAGGTACAACTAACGACTCAGGAGTGGCTGGAAGCGATGAAGCTACCGACACCCCACCGGAACAAGAAGAAGTACAGGCGGAAAGTAAAGCACAAGAAAGCCCAGTACTAAAAGAGATTACTAAAGAAGAAACTGAAGAGGTTGTTGAGCCGGCTGTTGAGGCTAGCAAAGCTAGAACGCTTCCAGAAAGTGTAGAAAAGCTAGTTGAGTTTATAAACGAAACTGGAGGAACGGTGCAAGATTATGTTAATCTAAACCGAGACTACTCTGAGATGGATAACCTAACAGCTCTTCAAGAGTATTACAAAACAACCAAACCTCACTTGAGCTCAGAAGAAAGAGCTTTCTTGATGGAGGAAAACTTTTCGTTTGACGAAGAACTTGACGACGAAAAAGATGTTAAAAGAAAGAAAATCGCTTTAAAAGAGCAAGTTGCCGAAGCGAAAGCCTACTTAGACGGGCAAAAGTCTAAATATTACGAAGAGATCAAGGGTGGATCTAAGCTTCCTAACGAAGCGAAGAAAGCTATGGATTTTTTCAATCGTTACAACAAGGAATCTGAAGAGAATCAGAAAAAATTTGAGCGAGTTAGTAACGTCTTTAAACAAAAAACTGAAAATGTTTTTAATGAAAAATTCGAAGGTTTCGAGTATAACGTTGGAGACAAAAAATTTAGGTTTAATGTCAAAGACTCTAGCGGTGTAAAAGAAACTCAAGGCGACATAAACAACTTTGTCAAAAGGTTTTTGAACGAAGATGGAACTATGGAAGATGCCAAGGGCTATCACAAAGGCTTATACACAGCTATGAACGCAGACTCTATTGCTCAACACTTTTACGAACAAGGTAAAGCTGATGCTTTAAAAACTTCGGTTGAAAAAGCAAAGAACGTTAATATGGACCCAAGACAGTCTCATAGAGAAGTTCAAATTGGTGGAACTAAGTATAAAGTTTTAAGTGGAGATTCTTCTAATGATTACAAGGTTAGAATTAAAAAAGGAAGGAAATAGTTTTCTTCCATAACTTAAAAACATATTTATTATGGCAATTTCAAATCCAGGC
>Ga0181390_1001056_pt1 | contig 12371 bp, 12 predicted proteins | sample 13SPOviralmetaG_FD_130085 | JGI IMG/M metagenome (GOLD analysis project Ga0181390, IMG submission 130085) | Marine viral communities from the oligotrophic San Pedro Time Series (SPOT) site, San Pedro Channel, CA, USA - 13 SPOT_SRF_2010-07-21 | ecosystem: Environmental > Aquatic > Marine > Strait...
AGCAGACATAGTTACTGCTGTTGTAGATGAAACATTTGTGCCATTTTCAATAGAAACACCATTTTTCAAAATATCGCATCTGCAAGTCCCAAAGCCATTAGTTTTTTGAATCAAACCTTTTAGGTTATAAACACCCGCAACAGCTATAACAAAACCATTAGAAATTTTGTCATTGGTACTAAGTTCTGTCGCTCTCAACACCTGCTCAGCACCAATAGAAACATTACCAGCAGATGCAACTTTTTGGTCAGCAACAGCATCAGATATTGCTGACCGTTTAATTGAGGGAGCAGATGCGTCATCTTCAATAATGGCTGTAATATTATCTTTTAAAGCCTGTAATAATTGCTGAGTAAGAGGGGCATCAACTGCAACCTCTGTATCGTTTATCTCTCTATAACTTGGCATATTAAACTATCCTGTATGGCTCTGAGCCATTGCTCATTTCAAAATCATCATCGCAAATATAAGCCTCTGTAGCCCTTGCGCCTGTGTATGCGTCATCAATTGTACCAGTGCCAGCACCCTCGCCTAAAAAGTATTCTCGGCCTAGTGTAACCTGACAACCTGTTCCGCTATTTGTACCACCACCCTCGGTTAAAACATCACCGACCACATACTTGCTTGCTGTGTTCAAATCGCCTATCGCGGTAATCTCAACACCAGTAACACCATTTGACCCATCAATAGAAGTAACCTTACAAGTTAAGCCTGTCGCACCATTACTACCACCTGTAAATGTCATTGTATTGTCTACAGCATAACCACTACCAGCCGCAGTGATAGATAGAACATTGGCTGTAACTTGGCCAAAGTTAGCATCGGCAAACTTAAACTGTTGAGCCTTTATCTCATATGCTTGTAGTTTATCATTGAATTTACTATAGATGCACTGCATTTCAGTACGCGCAGTTATACCGCCATCAAGACTCACTATCGACTTAGTCTGTAAATAGAAATGATCACCTGTTTTAATTTGCTTAGAGCCAACATCTAGTTTAAATGATACTGTTTTAGGTACATTTTTAAACCTGTTTAAAATCCTCTGTGTAACACTTGTTGCGGTAGATGTATCATTTACACCCCAACCGTAAATTACTTTATTTGATTGCTTTGCGTATTCCTCATTACCTTCAGAATCCACATCAATATTGACGTATAGATTTCTAAATGATTTCTTTTTATCCCTATCCTCAACGCCATTTTTTCTATTGTAGTAATAATAAACTCGACTAATCCTGTCTTTTTCTGAATTCATTATCTTTAACGAATCCTCGACTATATCAACATCTGTAATAGTTTGAATAGTTAAAGGGTTGATAACGGGCATCTCAGCCCGCATAACAATCTTCGCGGCTAGGTCATCGTAGAAAAAATTTGTACCAACCATAGAGCCTAACTGATTGACCAGCTTATTAGCTTCTTCTGGCTCACTAATTACAGTGTTTATCTTAAATGTAGAAAGCCAGTTAGTTTTTTCATCTGCCCAGCTATACTCACCGCCTGTGGTTTGGTTTATTGCTTGAGTGGGTATGCCAGCACCGTTCACAAATATCTCATAGGCCACATCGTCAATAGTTGAGCCTGTAGCAGAGTTTCCATAAGTGCCAAAGGATAAACATTTTTGTATAGAATCATCTGCATCATAAGCCTCTGTATTGCCATCAGTACCCCAATCTTTACGTGAAGTAATATCTAAAGCCGCTTCACTTCCACTGACGTCAACTCTGTAACCGAGTATCTCCTCATTAATCCTAATGAATCCTGTAGCATTATCAGCACCAAAATAAGTCGTTACCTTATCTTTGTCTGCTTGTACGCTTCCATCTAAAGCTAAGCCCTGATATTTTAGATTGATATGGTTATGGGTAGATGTATTTAATGTCTCGCCTAAAGCAAACTCAGTTGGCTCTGGTACTTTCGATTTCAAGTCATCAGCAAGTGACATAGGGTCTTTGCATTTAATGGTGCAAATATCATTGTCTAAATGTAGACTCTCAATAATGTACTGTCTTTTGCCATCGTGTACCTGTGGTGTGCCATCAAAGTCAAAAAAGCCGTCATATATTTCTATTGGTCTACCATAATAATGTGGGTTTCTAGCTAATAGCTTCTGAAAAAATGTGCCGTTTTCTAAGGCAATAATACTGCGAGTAGCAAAATATGGGTCAATGCCTTTATCATCAGATATAAAATCTCTTAGTTTTATAGTTATATTTGACCTGACAGAAACGCCCTTAGTCGGTTGTATCTCACTAGGCGCAGATGTAACAGAAATTAAAGCAGGGTGAGCGGCTGGTTCAAATCCAGCAAGGTTTCTGCCTACCTCTTGAGAGAATGTTATTTCTTTTTTCCCCTTAGTATTCACTCTATATTTGCTTAAATTTAAACAAGTATGCTTGGTGTTATAGCACTCATTGCCTGTGCTGGGTGTAGCGTTACACGTTGAAAACGCATCTACAACACCAAACACATTATCGCACTCATCAAGATACATCTTGACCATCTGCAATGGCTCTCTAGGATTTAATTTATGCGCTCCACTAAAAAATTGTGTATCTGATAAAGCTGGCGCGGCATTCTCATAAGCGTGCCCAGAGACTAAATCAACCTCCCACTTATGAGCTAAGTAGCCGTTAAAAAGATTTCTTTCTGCATCAGTTAAAACTGTAGTGCTTTCATCAACAATGATATATTCGCAAGAGTTATTTATGCCTCTTGTGCCAAGCCGTTTATCCTCTGCTATATAAATACCATATTCAGCAGGTAGAGCTAATGCGTCTGTTGTTGATGAGGCGTCAGTTAAAGTGCCGTTGATAAACTCTTGAACATAGGGGGCAGATGAGCTGATAACAAACTCACACAAAACCCTAGAATTCAAAGGTACTGTTAATCCATTACTTACTCTATCAGTACCACCTGTATCTTGATACTTAGCTTTTATGTGGACATCTTGGTTGGTGAAAGGTTGAATTGCGCCCTCACCAAAATCAAAAGCTAAAGTGATTTCTTTTTGATCATCTTTATCACCAATTTGCAAAACGGGGCTATCTATTAAATTATTCCCTGCGTTTACAGCAAACACCATAAAGATTCTTAGTCTTGTGAAATCTACTGTCTTGAGTACTGACCTATGCGACCTTGCTGAATGGTCCATAATTGGCTTTTCATAAAGCGCAGTTACAGTCAAAACAACGCCTTGTTGACCGCCACCTAAATTACAGAAAAATGTATCACCTACAGAGCAACTGACCGCACTGTATACAGCGTGTATAGTGTTTACCTGACTAGCAACAAAAGTTATATTTCCCACTACTGACTGCGGGGTAAATGTATTACCAGTGCCACCAGACCCACCAGTATTTTGTTTATTAGCTGTAACTAAAGGAGTTAATGAAACATAACCCAATCTAACAGTAGCACCAGCCCCAACACTTCCAGCTAAATAATCAACACCATTACCAGCAGAAGTAATAGCCATAGACTTTATAGTGCCAACTCCGTATCTCGGGGTCTTTCCTCGCACTGCAGAATCACTACCTGAAGTATCTGTAAACAAATCTAGTCTTGTTAAAGATTTATCTACCCAAGGGGTTACATAGGTATCATAAGTCCAGTTAGACCCAGCAACTTGATCTTCTGGCGGCTCTGTTCTAGGTACAGATAGAGAATTGTTGTCAAACGGGTCTGTAGCATCATACCAGTGCTTAATATTGTTATAGAGATTGTAGGGTGACCACAACTTACTCACGATATATAACCTGTAGCGTTAATGCTCCAGTTAAGAGTAGTAGGTGAGGCAAAGGCAGGTTGTCTTAATGATTTATCAATAGTGCAAAAGTAAACCTTATTCCTATCAGCTAATTTCTCTGCGTTACTCCCATCACCACCGTCATCGTGTAAAACAAAGAATGGAAACCGAGAGACAAAATGTCCTAGATAATCAATAAAGGAGTAAGTGGTATTTAATCCATTTATTGTTGCTGTTGTTATATTCGCCTGAGTAGCATCAAGGTCTGACTCTTGTAGTGTGGTTAACTTTATATTTAACTTTTGCGGAATCTTTCTAACATCAGAGCTTAATAAATTACCTTGATTATTTCTCTTAATAGATACCTCTTGCGGTGTGAAACTAGGCATCGTGTAGGGTGCAGATATGTTTACATTATCAACAAAGTTTCCTAATGCCAGCGTTGATATAAATGTATCTGTAGTCCAGCCAATAGTAGTTACCTTGATATATCTAGCGGTTACTGTAGCTCCTTTTAAGTAGACACTAAAAGCCTCCGCATTATTATTAGCTGGTGCAATCTCTCCATTTGCAGGGTAAACCGCTGAATCAGTAAAATTGTTATATGACGAATCATCTGTGCTGTGTTCTAATTTGATTGATTGAGATGTTGTCAGGTTATGGCCGTAAACAGCATACCCGTTTAGCTTAACATTTGAACCAAAATCAAACTTAATAACGCTTTGAACATCAGTGCCGTTTTTAAAAGAGGTGTGAGCATTGTTATCAAACATATTAACAAACTCAAAGCCTGACTTTTCACCACCAGAAACAGTCGTGATAGTTGGCTTAGAGGCAGACCGCCAATAAGCGTGATGTAATTTATTCTCTGCCAGTATCGCGCCCATTATGTACCTACCAATGCGTTAATTTCTAAGCCATCTTCAGTGGCTTCGTTAATAGCCTCTATGATACGCCTTGCGCCTGTAGGGTCAATAGAGCCATCTACCGTTACGTTAATAGCTTGAGGCGCAGCCACTATCTCGTCATTAGCCGCAGGTTGTATTGGTGCAGCAGAAGCCGCTCCAGCAGCACCGCCACCGCCACCGCCACCGCCGCCACCGCCAGACAGCCTGCCTGCGGCAGATGCAATAATAGCTGCCTGTCTAATTGTTCCAAATGTTTTTTCTGCTGCCGCCGCCGCTTTTGCTCTTGCAGGAGCATCTGGGGTTGGAAGGCTAAGTTGGGATTGTGCCGCTAAGCCCATATTTACAGTAGTTGTTCTAGCGTTATCCGCAAGAGCCATACCTGTTTCAGCAATTATAATCGCCTTTCTAATTTTTTTACTTCCATTGGCGAACGCCCCTAAAAGCTGTAGCCCGGCATTCACTCCACGCTTTTTAGACTCAAATTCAAATTTTTCTGCCGCTTTTGCATCTGCCATTCTTTGTTTGTTGAATTCTGCATCAGCAAGCCTTTCTTTTTCTCGCCTAATGTCAGCTAGCTCATCTAATCTTCCATATTTGAGAACTGCGGCTTCATACTCAAGTTCAGCTTGGTTATAAAGCATTTCAAGCCTTACAGCGTTAGCATCTAAAAAATCAGTCTCTTCGCGCAATCTGTTTTCTTTGATTGCATCTCTTTGAACTTGTAAATTATTTTTTAATATTTCTTGCTCAACCCTAGCCTCTTCTGCAATTTCCTCTTGCTTTAATGCTGCCGCAGCTTTTGCATCTGATCGAGCTTTTTCTTCTGCCGCTAAAATAGCTTGAAGCTCGTTAATTCTTGTTTGAACCGGGTCAAAGTCTACATTCGCAGACCTACCACCTCCAGACCTAGACCTACCACTACCGCGTGATGATTTTTCCTGAGCGGGCTTGTCAAAGTTAACATTCCTTGACCTGCCACCCGTACTTGTAGAAGCTGCTGTATCTGTACCTAAAAGCCGAGCTAACTCCTCTTCTGGGGTCTCTGTTATCTTATCAGTTAAAAATCCCAGAGCGTTTGCAAGACCCAAAGTTGCTTTTGTTGCAAGACCGGCAAACCCAAACTCTTCAGCGATGGCAATGTTTAATCTTTCAAAGTTGTCAGCAACTAAATCTGCCGCGCCAGCTAAACCACCACCTGTACCCGCTCCACCTAGCTGATCCTGCAATGTTTTAATAATGATTGCTTGTGCGCCCTGCAAATCACCACTTCGTTGCAATACAGTTATTCTTTCTTTTTCCTGCTTAGTGAAAGATATACCTGCGCGGGTCAAGCCAGTCATATTTCTGGCAGGGTCTTCTAAAGCTTTACCTAGCTGCTTAGCACCTGATGATGCTGTCTGACCCATTGCTGCGCCAATATCAACTGTAAGGCCAAGAGCAGATTCAAAAACATCGCCGGATATTGCTTTAAATGTTAAAAGTATTCCCTGTGCGTTACGCATCTCATTAGCGGATGCCATTGTTGCTGTGGCTAGCCCAACAGCCATTTCATTTAATTGATTCGATGTAAACCCAGCAGTGCCGCCTGTTGATTTTACAAGGGCTTCCACCTTCATCATTTGCAATTCGTATTCTTGGAATACTTGTAAAGAGTTTCTTATGGCAAAAGCTAAGCCAACAAAACTAGCAGAGGCTGCTAGGCCAGATACACCTATTCGACCTAAACCTGTCGCTATAAAAGACAATCGACCAGAGAGGCCATTGAGCGGGCCTTGAAGTGCAGCCGTTGCTGTCGATGCGTTTCTAAAGCTGTTAGCTAACTTTTCGTTTGTTTTTGTGAGCTCTTTTTCTTTTTTTGTTAATTTATTGCTAGCTAATGCCGCTTTTTCTTTTCTTTTAGCGTTCTCTTGATACGCCTTTATCTCAGCTCTTCTTACCGCGTTAGCTATTTTTGTTGCTTCGGTGTTTTTCTGAGTACCTTGAGTGACTTTGCTCTCAGTGTCTTTAAGTTTCTTAAGGGCATTACCCTGCGCGTCAACAATAACCGTTGACTTTTTAATCTCAGATGCGGTGTTTTTAGTAGCCCTGCCGAACTCTTTTCTTTTCTGCGTGGCACTACTGGTTGTTTGGAGCTCGCCCTTTAAGGCTTTGTGCTGGTCATTAAATGCTTTGTTTAAAGAGCGAACACTAGACGCAGTAGACTTAGATACCTTGCCTATCTCTTTTAATCTGTTTGTGGCTGCTTGAAGCTCTTTAGTTTCTGCTTGAAATATCAGCCTTGCGATTGTGTCTGCCATTCTTTCTGCCTTTCTCTATCAAGACCCATAATGGCATCAATTTGCCAAATGCTTAAGTGTTCATCGTAGAGATCAGTATACGCCTTTATGTCTTGGAGCGTTATATTTTCAACGCCCTGAGCAATTAAGCAATATGCATCCCAGACTCCGATCAAGCAGTCATCTAGGAATGGCTGACGAGTTAACTCCGCTGGAGCTGTACCCGTCATCCTCTCTATTGCTTTCCAAGTATCTAATCTTGTTGACTTAGCCCCGGGTGTGCGACCGTTGGCAAAAAATATCCACTTACCAAACTCGATTATTTTTTCGGTTTGGCTTTTGTAAAATTTGCTCTGTCGCCCATAAAGTTATCAATTTGATCCCTGATATATGGTGCTTTACTATACAATTCAGAACACAACTTTTTACTAAACTTTTCTTCTACGCCACGCCAGCTCAATGTGCAGTCAATTAACCCCCTGACCGTCATCTCTTCCTCACTAAAGTCTTTCTTTTCTCTTAAAGACTCTAAATAAGCTTTCTGATACCTCTTGGTGTGCGCTCTGAAGGCTTTTGAATCCATACCCACTACAGTTATGTATAAATCCGTTTCGTTGCCCTCACCGTCTAAGATCCTTACCTCTGCACCTGCATCGTGTAAGTCGGTCGTATAAAGTTCGTCTAGTTTCATATATCCCCCAAGGATTAAATGAAGCCCCGCCCAGCGAGGCTATAGTTTACCTATCCTATTAAGATAGGTCGGTATCAATTACCAGTGATGAAGTTGCAGCATTATTTGCTACTGCAACAAAGTCCATCGATACAGACAGTAAGCCTTCACCGCCAACCTCTACAGCACCTGTAGTATAGATGATTTTAGCCATAGTAAAGCTCATACCACCAGTAGTCGCGCCAAAGCTGATTGTTAAAGAGCTTGAGGTATTATCTATAAACTTCTGTAGTAAAGTGCTGCTAGTGAAATGAGCAGTAAGAGAGCCGGTTACACGACATTTACCGATTCCACCCTGAATTGGTATAGTATTACCAACTATGTTTGTAGTCTCAATCCCGTTCTCAACACTCAGAGACAAATCTGTACAAATAGCAGAAAAATCACCTGTAATCGTAGCGTTAGATGAGTGGTAAGGGTCATTAGCCTCAATGTATTCACTACCATCGTCATCCAGACCATTTGAGTCTAATGTGTCTGCGGCAGGGGCCATTGTTGCACCAACAATACCAACAGAACACTCAATAAGGCCGTCAGCAGGAATGGTCATTGAGAAAGTATTAAACTCGCAACCTGTAAAAATATGTACATCATTTCCACCTGCAAGGTCAGTGCTGTAGTCTTGCAATATAGTAAATGACTGTCGAGTGCTGCCAACACCGTAAGCGGTATCAGCTCCATCTGCGTCTTCTCCTAGCACCGCTTGCATCATTTTAAGGTATGCAGGTTGGTGTGCTAAATCAAATGAAATATCGCCAGTAACAGAGTGAGCACCCATAACTAAATCTTGCATTTCACGATTACCAGTTATAACGGCAGATTCGTGATTGGTCTTAGCTAGGCTCAAACTTGCCGATTTAAAAGGTATGATGTCGTAGTCAGTCGATGACCCGGCTGACGTTCCATATGTTGTTTCTTCTTTAAAACCAATGACTACATTAGTTCCGCTTGCTATTGCCATTTTTAACTCCTAGCGGGTGTTACCGCAAAATAAGATACATCTATATTTCTAACAAAAAATGCACCATCTCTGCGCCCCACGCCTAGTGATACGTTACGAATGCGAACAACATTGTCATTCACGCTTAATTTTGAGCCTCTTTTAAAAGCGTTAGCTATACTATCTAGCTTATCGCTATAAGCTCCAATCCCAACCCTATTATAATAGTCTATTTGAAATATACCTTGATGCAAATCTCGACCAATAGTGCCTGAGCTCGAAGCTGTTGTCTCCGCAGGTATTATTGTACCTCTTACCCACTCATTAGTTAGATTGCCTTTCTCTAGCGAGGTAACATCAAACTCTATATTTTCAAAAACTCTTGTGGTGATACTTGCATCATCGGCCATTTGATTAAACTGACTCTCTAACGCAATACGAATATTGCGAAAAAACTTTGAGTTATCAGTAGTAGCACCACCAATTACAGTTAAATCAGTGCTTTCCGTTATTAAACCGTAATCAACACTCATTTAATATCTTTGCCTCCTTCCTGCACAGCCTGACCTAAAAACCTTCTTGGACGTATTTTTTCTGTTCCTAGCTCATTATCTGTGCCATAAGGAATACTGTTAGTAAAGTACACCTTATTACCAAGATTTATCTTTTTATAAATCTGTTGTATTCGTCTAACAGACTCCGGCCCACTTCTATCGTTAACAGCACCATTACCTTCTTCATTTGTAAAAGGCTCGTTGATAGAAGCTTCCCAACTATTAACAAGAAGCCCAGTATCAAATGCCCGCTGACCATTATAATAAACAATACCGTGCATAACATCAGTAACCCTGTTGCGAACAGCGGTTGTAGCATCTTCTTCAATCCTCGCAATTGCGGCATCAACTTCTGAGTCGAAGCTCATAATAAACCACCGTTGCTGCAGGTTGTATTGGATTTATCTCAACAACCCTAAGCTTTTCTGAATTAATCGTAGCAGTATCACCAATCTTAGGGGCTGTCGATGAGGACATTGATGCAGGGAACTCTTTAACCTGCAAATTAGTTTCACCATCTTCAACTTTCAACTGATCAAATAATACTACCTGTGCGTCATAAGTAGTTTGACTACTAGAAGCTACTCCAGCAGCCGGGTTGTAATTGACGCTAGAAAAACGTGTAAACGTCACTGACTGACCAAAGTCGGTGATTAATTTTGTAGCTGTTGTCGCCAAAGGCGCGTAATTAAAGGCCATCTATGCCCTCACAACCCTCATAGGGTTCTTAACCAGCTTTCTAAGAGCCTGTGATGCTGCTGGCAATAAAACACGATGAGCACTTGAAGCTTTATATTCAACTTCAATCTCACCTATCTTCTCCTTTAGGGATTCGCGCTGTATAGGCGCGTCAGGAGCATATCCTTGCTCATACCCGTAGGCTAATTCGTAGATTGCAGCCAAAACCTCAGAGGGTATTTCCTCAGAAGTGTAACTGTAACCATCAATTAAAATCTGACTTCTAGGCCACTGCAAAGCTTGCTCGTCAGTAGCTTTATAACCGATAAACTGTAGTGACTCAAAGTAAGTGGTTGCACGAAATATATTTCTTCGGTTCGCGTCAACATCACCTAGAGCAGTACGAGAATAACGGTTTTCAAGATACTGATCATAACCCGCAGCAGTAACATAAGAGTTAGCTGTTGTCGATTGCTGACCGGTTTCTTGTACTATCGCACTAACCGCCATATATACCTCTTGAAAAAATAGCCGCCCCGCAGGGAAAGGGAGGGAAACCCCACAGGACGGCTAAGCACTACCTAGATTAAATGATTGTTGCGATGAAGTTAGACTTCCAAGCTTTAACGCCCCAAACAGCACCAACTTCAATCATATTGGTGTGATAGCCTTTGTAGATTCGTACTTCAAAGACTAGACCAGTGCGTGGGTCTTGGACAGTTACTGCATCAGTAGCGGCATCGCCACCTGCTGGCATCGCTGGAGCGCGAACAGCAAGTTCAATTGCTCTACGGTGGAATGCAAAGCTACCGAGGTAATCATTTTCGATTGCAACAGCAGTATCATTAGCAACTTCAGCTAACAAGCCTTGGTTAAGAACAATTGTGCCACCAGAAGCATCAGCAGTACCAGTACCAACAACGTGCTTGTTACCTGCTCCGCCAAACTGAACAACATCACCAGCAACAATAGTTCCAGTACCACCGTTAATGGCAATAGAGGTTGCGTCAACAGCGTCAGTAACATCAGTTAAAGGGCTGCTTCCTAAAGTACCTTTTGTGTGAGTAGCAATCTGAGAAGACTCACGAACAGCTAAACCGTGAACAGGAATCAAGATGCCTTGGTCACGAACAGCGTCAGTACCAGCTTGGTTTGCACTTAACAAGTTAGCGTTGTTGCGGATTAAAACACCATCAGTAGTGTTTGCAACTAAGCTTAAGTCGTCAGTAGGACAGCCGTTATCAACAAGAATCTGACGAGCAGAAGCAATACAGTTCAAGGTAGAGCCTAAAGTGCTTGCAGTTGCGCGTGAAGCGTTGTTTTTAGCAGCTTCAAATAAGTCGCTTTCCATTTCGTTGATAAGCTTACGCATACCTTGAGCAACTAAGTCACCGTAAACAGTATTGTATAAGCCAGAGTTAGAAAGACCACGAGTATCTTCACCGCTTAAGCTGAACTTAGCAGATTTAGCATTGCTCATTTGCAACGCTTTCTCATCGATAGTTACAGCCGAAGGATCAGCGATAGTCATAGACTCAGCAATGTCGCCAAGGCTAGCTTCTTGAGTGAATGCAGCGCGGATAAAGTCACCTTTACCAGCACGAGTGCTTTCAGCATTCATAGTTACGGAAGGGATGAAGCCGACTGCTTCCTGACCAACTACATCAGCGGCAACGTAGATGTCCGACATTAAATCGGCATCGATTGTGGTGTTATAAGCCATTTTGGTTCTCCAAAAAAATAATTAAATAATTTTGCCGCCAGACTTAACAAACTTCATACGCTTAGACGCATCCATCGATTCAAAATCTTGACGACTTACTTGTTTGGTATCCCCAGCCCCGCTGCTTCCACCTGTTGCGCCACCCCCAGCGGCTTGCGACCCATCAATCAAAAACGGATATTCCGCTTTAATTGAAGAGGTCAATTCGTTAATAGTGCTGACAGTAAGGTTTCCGCTACCATCCAACACTCTTACCTCGCCATCTACCAGCGCAAGGCGTGTAGAAATCTGTTCAGTAAGCAATTTAGCTCTTGCCGGGTCTTTCGTGAGTTGAAAGGCCACATCAGTCGCTTCATTTGATACCTTCTGCCTGTCAATCGTAGCCTTTAGTTCAGCTAACTCTTTCGAGGCTTTTTCTCTTTCTGACTCAGAACTGTTATACAGTTGCTCATAGTCATTTGCTTTTCTTAACTTTTCAGCCGATTCAGCCTTAGCTAATTCTTCCGCTTCAACTGCTTTTTGCTGTGCTGTTTTTTTCTCAGTCAACAACTCATCAATTTTCCGCTTCAGACCACTTACGTCTTCTTTCGGCACACCTTCAACATTTAACGTGAAGCCATCATCGCCCTGCGAATATAACCCCTGTTGTGATTCGTCTAAAGTTGAAAATTCTTCCTGACTTACATTGTACTTAATCATCTTATAACCCCTAGTTATAAAAGAAGCCACCCAGTGGCAGAAGTTGTTATATAACACCCTCTGGTTTATTTGTCAAAGTTTCAGGTATTATTTGCTCAGTTTGTTGATTTTG
>Ga0181390_1001059_pt1 | contig 12352 bp, 10 predicted proteins | sample 13SPOviralmetaG_FD_130085 | JGI IMG/M metagenome (GOLD analysis project Ga0181390, IMG submission 130085) | Marine viral communities from the oligotrophic San Pedro Time Series (SPOT) site, San Pedro Channel, CA, USA - 13 SPOT_SRF_2010-07-21 | ecosystem: Environmental > Aquatic > Marine > Strait...
GCACCTTCTCCGTCAAAGCCACCTGCACGAATAGCACCCATTGTAACAACAAGAATATCAACTAGTGCATCAAGTTGTTCTACACGATCATCTGCCATTACTGCTTCTTCAAGCTCGCCAACTTCTTCGTCAATCAGTGTAAGATACATTTTGTAGTTTTCTTCACTAGGTGGCTGATCACATGCTGTTGCAAATTTATCAATATCTTTAAATGTGTTTGTCATTTATACCTCTTCACCAATATATACACCATCAGGCTTTTCTGTGCTGTACATTAGAATATCGCTTTCGTCTACCATACGAAGTTCTTGTTCGCCAGTACCATCATCCATTGTTACACTACGTGTCCAGCGCCCATGAGATACCAATACCCAATCATCAACACTGTAGCTTTCTTCGTTATTTGGACCAAGTGCATGTACCTGTCCCCAACGTGGATAGATACCACGTGATGTTCCGTTGTCATCTCTAATAATCAATCCACTTTTAGTAGTTTGCTCACCAAAGTACATATTCTTTACAATGACTCTGCTTCCAATAGGAGTTAGAGTACCGTTAATAGTTTTTTGTGTTAAAGCCATTTAAACCTCATTTTGCTTTTCTAATAAAGTTTCCGTCTTCGTCCTCAATCCAATCATCCATTTCTGTTTCTTGAACTTTCTGAACTTCTCCGGAAGCTGCCGGGGCTTGTCTTACAACTTGTTCTTTTGCCACGCTTGGAGATGCTTTGTAATAGTCTTGCATTATATCTTCTCTTTTGCGTACAATTGAGCCGCCTGGCCCGAGTTCGTCACCCCTTGCATTTACTTTAGCATTACCTACCGCAGGTGTCAACTCATTTCTACTAATTAGCAAATCAAGGTCTACCTGCTTGCCTTGTGCAGTTCTATATGTTCTACGACCTTGTGCTTTTTGAACCATGTGATTCTCCTTATACTAAATTACTTATCACAAGTAACCGCATGACAGCGCCAGTAACGACTTTTCCTATCCCAGTGATATGCTTTTTGATACCAAAGAATAGGGTCTGCTGCTTCTGTGTCGTTGTGGTTAATAGTAATAATATCATTATTTATACCCAACATATCCTTTGCAATACGTTTTTCTGTGTTTACTGTGTATGGATACATTGTATCTTTGTCTCTAGTCATTGCTAAATTTAGTTCAACTACTTGTTTAGCATTATCTAAATTGTAAGTATCTTCCAAAAACTGTGTAAGTTCTTTTTGCAATGCATCTTTGTTGTCATGCAATACTACACTACTTGCACCTTTGTATTCCCAATAGATATCGTCAGGGCCTCTTACCTTTCGACCCCATAGCTTTTCGTTGTGGTATGTGTCGTCATGATGCTGTTGTGTTTCCATATACTCTTTGTGTAGTAGAGTGTCAGGATTGTCTACAATCCATTGTCTTAAATCTTCAAAAAATCTTGTTTCTTTGATACCCTGTGCTGCTAGGTATTTTGCTAGATAGTGTCCCCAGCCGTAGTAGTACATTAGGATTGCTACCCAACTAAACATAAAGCCTTTGAGTACATCATCCCAACTGGCTGTACGTGTACTGTATACTGCATCTGTGTATTCTAAGATGTAATTATCAATATCTTCTTCTCCCAAGTAGAACGTGTCTAGTGGAATATTCTTTACATCCATTCCCCACTTGTCTTGATAAGACTTACTACCCATTGTAGCATTGTAAGTAATAACCAACGGGTGTATCATTAAATAACTGTCTTGTCCTAAATCAATTAGGCGTTGTACGTTGTCAATCAAACTATCATATGTTTCTTCAGGCATAGGCCAAATAAGTTCACTGTAAGTAGGAATGTCTTCTGCTTTGTATTTTGTTAGATATTCAGCAACTTGATCGTCGTTGATGTTGAAGCGCTCACTAGCACTAAGTGTAGGATCGTTGAAACTTTGCATAGCAAACGTAACACCTTTGAATATATTTACAGGTGCATTTTTGTTCATTAATGCAATTTCAAAATTTCTATCAACATTGTTCTTTGCCCATGTAGCATCAAACCACATAGGATACCCGTATTTTTCTTTGGTATCTAATACGCATTGTGTTAATTCTATATCTCTATCAAGTAGTCCCCAGTTGCTGTCGCATACACTTACATACTCGATACGATTTTTGCCCATCCATTCTATTTCAGCCTTACAACGTTCCATATCAAACAATGTTAGTTTGTTCCAATAACTATCACCAATGTCGCAAAATGCACAATGATACGGACAACCACGCAAACTTTCCCAAGTTACTTGCCATAGCGTATCGTCTGGATACTTGGCCATAATAGGTTCGTAAAACCCTTCGAGTATAGGACTAGGAATATCTTTTAGATTGCGTCTACGTACAGCAGGCTTGGGCATGTGTGTAGGAGTTTGTACATGCGGAATGTCATCAAAGTATGCATCTCTTTCAAGAATTGCTTTCACAGCATCTTCGCCTTCACCATGCACAACAATATCAAACATAGGATACTTCTTGAAAAAGTCCGGATCCTTCTTGTCAATTTGAGGTCCACCAGTTATGATTAGTGCAAGTGGATGATGTTCCTTAATAGCTTCTGCAAGTTGTTTATTGTATTCCCAATTCCATACATAACTACTAATTAGCACATAGTACGGGTCTTCCATGTTTTTTGCATATGTTGCAGGATCGTCTTTTTCAATCAATGTATCTTTGAGAACACAATCTTCGTTCTTACCATAACACCACTGGTATGCTACTGCTAATGGCAGAAACTTGTTTGGTCCATATACATCGCTTGTTTGAATTAAGTAAACGTTCTTCATCGTAAGAATTCTCGCCAATCTAGATTGTATTTAATAGAATCTATACGATGCACTCCAATTAAGAATAATACATAACTTGCTACACTTGATCCTCTACCTACACCCCATACAATATCATTTTCACGCATAAAGTCTACAAGATAAATCATATAGCGTAGCAAAGGTGCCATGCCGCGATTCTTATATTCATTTAGTTCTTCCCATATGCGCTCTTGTACATGCTGTGGACAGGGTGTTTCTGCTTTACCTAATACGTATTCATATACGTTAATGTCTTTGTATTCATCAGGCATAAACCATTCACTTTGGCATACACCGTCAAAAGTCTTTTGATCTACATCTAATGGGATATACTTTTGTAGTTTGTCAAAACCTTGTTCTTCCATAGCGGCATTAAACTTGTCTACATCATCGTCTGCATCGCACAACACCACATGTACTTTATCCGCATGACCGCTATAGATCATATCGACAAGATCGCGATTAGAGAACCGTGGGATACCTAGTGAATCTGTTTTCAATAACATACACCTATATTAACTTATATTGATTAAATTGTCAAGTCCGTTTTCTTCAGAATCTTCTAACAGTTGTTGCTGCTGTCTTACCCTGCGAGACTGCAACTCTAATTTCAAAGTATCAAGACTGAGAATTATTTGCTGACGCACATCTTCGTTTTGTGTAACAAAGTATACTTTGTTTAACTTTGCAATCTTTTCTTCTAGATGTGTATCTGTGAAGTCATTTAAATTATCCATGAAAGGGTGCATTATGGTACCGCCGCAAATGATCCTTTAAAATCAGCATACACATTATTACCTTGGTCGTAACTCCATAAGTCAACAACAATTCTAACGTTTTGTGCAACAGTTAAGATTGCACCAGTAAAAGGAGATCCGTTTGTCCATAACGTACCAGTGCCTGCACCAATAGTTACCTGTGTTCCGTCTCCTGCGCCAAAATCACCATCTGCGTGTGTGCTTGATAATATAAGTCTAACCTTGCCATATTTGCTTGATGGCCAATTAAATGCCGTCACTGTTAGTAGATCTGTAATTGCTCTCACATCAAATACTGATCCTTGATCAAAATATACTTCTGCTGCGGTATTAGCTGGATCAATACTATCTGCCGGAACACCTTGAGCAAAAGTTGCATTAACTACTTCAGTAACAGCTAGTAGATCTGCACCTTGAATAGTGTTTCCGGCAAAGTTATTGTTTTGATCAATTCTTGCTACACCGTTTTGTAGATCTGTAAGCTCTGTACTTGCAGCATCTAAATTTGTTTTGATATTGAAAAAGTTATCACGAAATCCTTGGCTGTCGTTGTCTACGCCTGCCACTGGATACAACGCATCTAAATTTTCTGTGTTAATGTTACTAGCCATGTCTTTTCCTTTGTTAAATTATTTATCCATTATCAAGCATTATAAGCATAATTTCCGAATACAATATACTGTTCTGCTGAATTGCCCTCTACTGCATCAACAATATATCTATCAATTTCGTAATTAATTTTTTTGAAATCGAATGCAATATTATCAATACGAGCTTTGGCACTATCGCCTTCGCCTGCCTTTACAAAAACCAACGGTACAGCTAGTATATAACCTAATTCTTTTAAGCTGCTTCCTTGTGCTGTACGCATCCATAGTGGCAAAAAGTCTTTGCTCTTTACACCAATATCGTTGATACGATCTCGCATGTTGTCAATGTTACTGATATAGTGTCTGCTTGTGCCATCTTCGCTTACATGCTGCCCTGTATTGTCTGCTTTAACAGTGGTGCTTGTAGGACGGAATTTCCATATTTCTTCTCGCCCTTCGTTGCTGCTTAATACAGTTGCAGCAATAATCACAGCACCGCCTGATCTATTCAAAAACACTAGAGTGCCACCTGAAACGTCAAAGCTCTTAATATTACCTGAACGTTGTTCTACTTCAAATGCATCAATAATTGTAAGGTTGTATACACTATTATTTTTTCTTATAATTGGAAAAAATGTACCGCTTGTACCGCCGCCAAAAGTATCATCAATGCCTTCAAATTCAATTTGATCAACTGTGATTTTCTTACCAGTTGGATTCATAAAGCTCAATGCTGTTTCGCCTTTTGATGGCTTTTGCGTATCAACTAATTCTACATACACAACTTCGTATAATATTTTGTTAGTTCCTGGATCTTTTGCAACAGCAACTTTAGTATTGCCAAACAAAAACTTTTTACGTTTGTGATTTTGTGCTGTAGCTCCTACAAACTCACCAATGGTTTTTGTTTCAATGCCTGCAAATACTAAGCTCTTTAACTCTTTTTGTACACCAAAATTTTCATCACCAGGTCTGTACAAAACTTTAGGATCAAACACATCGATATTGTTAACAAAGTTTGCATAGGTAGCACGTTGGTCTCTTGGCAAGAAAGGTTTCATAGTCAAGTTACTGTATGTTGTATTATCAGTTGCATCTATTGTAATTCTAAATGTTTTGGTTATAGCACTATATACAAGTCTATCTTTTGCTTCTACAGTAAATTCAAAAACTCTGTCTTGTGTAGTTGTAGCACCGTCAAATGTTGTTCTGTCGCCGTCTATACGTGTAATACCAGGTTGTGTAGGAGTTCCAGTTACAGGAACAGATCCTGTAATTTCTCCGTTGTCTCTTAAACGTAATCCGTAAGGCAAGTTGCCGTCTAGCAAAGTGTATTTAATTTTGCTGTCGGTTAATGTAGTTAGTGCTTCTATTCTAAATGTACTGATTCTGTTTGCTTTAATGCTTCCTAAGTCAATAGGGGTAATCCAAGTTACAACGCTATCAACTTCGCCTAACACCTTAACTTCAAATGTCTTTACGCTTTCAACAATATCGATTTCATCAACTGGGAAGCTCTTATTAAATGATCCGCCACGTAACACACCAAACGTGATGTATCTACCAACTGGAAAATCTCTTTGCAATACAATATCTAATTTTATTCTGCTGCTAGTATCTAATAATTCTACATTTACACTTGTACTATCAGACGTATGGAATAGATTTGCAATAAATGATCTATTGCTGGTTGTACCTGTTGTAGCAACAAATAGCGTTGCTTCATTTCCATTTACTTCAAAGTATGCACTACGATTAGTTGTTGCTAACAAATATTCTTCGATACTAGTTTTAAGATCAGTATTAAATGGCGCAATGTCGCTGCGTAATTCTAAATCTTGACCTGGGTTAGCAAATATTCTATATTTACTGTAATCAAAAATATCATTTATTGTATAAATTTCACTATCACCGAATCTTAATTCACGACCGCTAATTATAGTTGCATCTCCTGGCGGTACTTGATCTACAAAAAAGTAATCTAGTCCACTTGAAGCATTTTCTCTTACAATAATAGGATTTATACTATATAATGGCTGTAATGGTGTTTGTAATAATATTTCGTCAAACTCTGGATTACTACTAACAACACTTTCTACTTTGTATGTTCTTCCTTCAACTTCAATTTCCAGCCCTACTAAATCATTTAAATCGTCTATACCGTCATCTAATCCTGTAGGAAGTTTTGCAACACGTAATGCAGTAGTGCCTGATAGCAAGTCTTTGTCATATGTGCCAAATACTGTTACAACACCTTTATCTTTGTCGTAGCGTAATGCACCAACACTGAATTTATAAGTTGTAGTAACTGCTGGCTGATAAGGAAGTATACCTGCTAGTTCTCCAGAGTCTGGATCTAATGATAATCCAGTTGGTACTAAACTAATATCTTCTGCTTCGATTATATCAAATTCATCTACTCTAATTGGATCAGGCAGAAAGTCGTCGTCTGTTGCAGTCAGCGTTCTACCTGCATCAGGAAATTCTGGAAGGATGCCGCTTAGGTCCCAATAGCCTTGTACAGTTTCGCCAGTCGTCTTTAATTTATATGTGCCAGGATTGCTACCCTTTAGTAGATATTTTATTGCGCCGCTTACATCTGGCTGGTCTAAAGTATCTAAATATAAAGTTTGATAATTATTTGCTCTTCTAGTTCCTAAGTCTCTCGGTGTAAGCCATATCGGAGTTCTAATGTATGTCATATCTGCAACAAATACATTGCTAGATGATTCCATTATTGTATTATCAGCTCTTGCAAAATCGTCGTGGATAACAAATATCCTAAACATACGTTTTGTTGTAGTAGTACCGTCATTTATTGTAACACGGAATTCATATTTTCGATTTAATTTAACCGGTGGTCTGATTAATTCAATATTAGTAAGTTGCACATCACCATAATATAATGACTCTGTATTATCCTCAGTAGTAGCGCCCCAATCGTAAACGTTAGATCCGTAATTACCAGCATCGTATCCTAAACGAATTTCATTTATGTCTAAAGCTAATAAAGGTTCAACTATTCCAGTAAGTCTACCTGTACTCGAAAGTGTTATACCAGGAGGTAACCCTCCATCACCGTCTGCAATAAAGTATTCTAATGTTCCACCTGCAGGTAAATCTTCATCAGTTGCTATTAGTTGAAAATCAATTGGTGAACTATCTAATATAAAGTAAACACTATTAGGACCAATAGGAAGATCGCCTTCAGGAGTTTCCCAAACTGGAACATCTAGTCCTTCAACTGTCATTGTAAATGTTCTATCAGCTATGCCTTCATCTGCTGTAGCACGTATTACAAATCTACTTACTGTTGGTTTTGCAACATTTAATGGTGTTCCGGTTATTACATTATCGGCTAGTCTTAATCCATCTGGTAAACTACCGCTGATTAATGTTAGTGATACTTCATTTAAATTTGCAATAGGAAGTTGCAAAACTGTGATACTACTACGCTCATTAAATACTCCTAAGTCGTAGTTATTACCAACTGTCCATTGTGGTAATGCCATAATTGCCCCTTTACACCAAAGTTCCTAAATCTATATTTCCACTTGACGGTGTTGTGAATGTTCCTAAGTCAATTGGTGTATTGCCAAGTATCCATTGTAACTGTCCTGTATAATTTATTGCAACAGCACCTAAATCCCAATCGAGAAATCTTCCTAGATTTTCTTCGTAGTTTTTTGTATTAGTTCCTGTTGTTTTGATATTTGTAGGAAATAGATCTGCGATATTTGCACTATCTGTAATACTAAGATCTGTTGATAATATACTAGTTGAACTGAAATTATTAACTGCTGTAATGTTTTGACTGTTTGCATCTAATCCTGCGCTCAATTGCGGAGAAGCGTCATCTGATAATCCACTGTCTATAATAATTTGTGGATAAGGACTGCCGCCGTTGTCAGCACTAACACTTACTCCAGCACCGCCATATATAGACCAGTTAGTACCATTACCAATTGTAATAGTGCCTAAGTCTGTGTCCACCAAGTTACTTTGGTCTGGTACTGTTCCGTCTATAACAATAGTATTATCAAGTTGTGTTAGATTAACATTTGTGCCGCCAATTAGTCTTCTAAAGTTAAGTATATTTCCTACTTGACTTGCAAAGAGTTCACTACCAGAACTGCCTAAATTATTTGCAGTTTGTAATGCTATACTTTCTAGTTCTTGAAAGTTTGCATTGACTTTGATAAATGCTTCACGTAAATCATCACCTGTTCCGTCATTTGCACTAAATCCTACTTTGATTGTTTGTACCATTTGTTTCCCTCTTTTATACTATAAGTGTCCATGCACCATCAAGATACACATTTAAGTGACTGTTTTCATCGCCTTGAGGATCCCAGTTATCGCCATCCGAAGCAGCAATCATTCCGTCATGTGTTGTACCAGCAGGTTCGCCTCCATAACTTACATTTAATGATACCCACTGTCCTGTATCTGGATATGCATCAATATATCCCATATACATTCTATTTGTACTGTTGAATACTATTTCACCGTTGGCCGGACTTGCAAGTGCTAACATTTGAGCATCAGTTAATTCAGGCACTTGAAGCGCAGCACTAAGTGTAACTTTCCTAACAGCACCGAGAGTCAAAACAGAGTTTGCTCCAGTAGCAGTTAAAGCAAAGTTACCAGCCGGCGGACTAATTGCTCCTGGTACTAGTGTATTAAAGTATCCAAAATCAAATGGGTCACCAGTTGATCCTACGTTAGCTGTAACTCCTGTAGCAGGCTGAAATGAGCTATTGGTTGTAACTGCGTCGAAGCTGTTGAATATAACTGACCCTTGACCGCCTAATGTAAGTGTGCCACCTGTTCCGCCTGAATTAACATCAATAATAATATTACCTGTAACATCAAAAGTTAAATCCGAAGCTAAACTAAGACTACCGGCTGTAACACCGCCTGTTGCAGTTAAGTTGGTTACGCCGATACTATTAGTAGTAGTACCACCTCTAGTGGTTACGCTATCAAGTGTATCAACTTCTGCTGTTAGATATGCTGAACCATTATTGAAGCTAAATTCACCTGTGGTTTGATCATATGAAATATCTCCAATACCACTAAAATCTGCTCTTGTTGCGTATAAGTTTGCATTAGCATTACCATCATATGGAGTAAATCCTAATGCACCTGTAACTTGTCCACTATCTAGAGTAAGTTCTGTTTGACCAATAAATCCAACTCCAGTTTCTCCACTGTTGACAGTTATTAATTTATCTGCTTGACCAGTATAGGTGTCAGCAGTATCTTCTAAATCAAGAAAGTTGGTTACAAGTAAATTACTGTTATCTGTAAGATCCTCAATATCGTCTGGAATAATAGCATTGTTATCAGTTAGGTCTTGTATATCAACCGGAATACTAGGTATATTGATTAGATCGTTAAAGTCTCCACTAAAGCCTCCGCCAAGCAATCCGTCTACATCTTGTAAATCGTTTACATCATCTGGAATATTTGGTTTGTTTAATATAAATGCTGGAGAAGTAGGAACTAGTTCGTTGAAGTCTGCTTGTACACCAGAAGTAAACGGTTGTCCGTTTTGCAAGAAATTAGTTGCATCTACAGTTGTAGCGTTCATTGTAGTAAATGTTGCAGTTGTGGCTTGCATAATATTAGCATTTGATTCGCCTGTAACATTTAAAGCACCGCCAACTGTTATGCCGCCGGTTGTTGATAAAGATATTAATCCTGTTATATTGTTACCAGCAAGATTTAAATCGTCTCCATTCGGTAATTCTCTAAGTCTATTGCTTGTTTCATCTAATACTAGCGGAATTCTACTTGCCATTATTTTGTCCTTGTATTGTTATACATATTTATCGCATTAATTATAATGCTGCTATTCGTGCTTGAAAGTCTGCAAAATCTGTTGCTGCTGCTGCTTCTGTTTTGAGTGTTGCTAAACTAATAAAAGTTGTATCTGCTGTATACAGTTCATCAAAATTATCGTTGACTTTATCAAATGCTGTGCGTAGTGGATCACCATCACCTTTGTTTACTGATGATCCAATGTTTATTGTTTGCTTAGCCATTATACTCTCCCTACCACAACTTCAACAATGCCGTAGCCGTCATCGTCCTTTGTTCCTGTAGCCTTTCCTATTACTTGTCCAATACCCGGGGAGTTATTTACTATAGCATACCCAGCCTTTGCTGCTGTAACAAGCATATCGCCTTTGGCAACTTTGCCAAGCACCTTACAAGGTACTCTACCTTGTAGTGCTAGTCCTACTACATAATCCCCTTGTAGTGCGCTGTTCATCAAGTGTGCTGGATTGGTTGTTACAATACCTGCAACTCTAGTATCACCTTTTGCATTAGTTGTAGTAAGCTCTTGTTCACCGCCAAACACTAGAACTGTTCCTGGCTCATATTGTGCATCGCCTAAGTAGTTTTCTGCTAAGTCTGCCCAAAGAGCTTCTGTTGCAGTACCGTGGAATGTAGTACCATAAACATTATCCCAAGGGCTTGCACTTGAACCCATGTTTTGTGTACTACTACCATCTGGAGTAACACTACCAGTAATTGTCATACTGCCATTTACATCAAGAGTATTACATTCTAATTCACCTGCAATATCAAGTCTGTTTGAACTTGGATTATATACAATGCCGGCGTCTGTGTATAAATTTTCGTATCCTCTTGTAGCATTATTACTATCAACAAAAGTCAAGTAATGGTTGGCATCTGTACCACGTGATCCTACTTCAACATCTTTTGCAAATTCTACTTCGCCATCAAATGAAGGCAGTGTTGTGTACGCACTTCCGTCCCATACACCGTTGTCCAATACCTTTTTTGGATTGCTTACATTTGTAAAGATATCACCAGTTACATCTGTTTCGAATGTTGCTGTTAGTCCAAGTGTGTATGTTCCCGAACCATTGTATGATACTGTAATTTCGTTGCTAGTACCTTGGATAGTAACAGTGTCTCCGAGATCAACTGCACTACTTGTGCCGCCACCATCTGCAAATGTAATACTATCATTTACAAGTTTGGTATTTGCAATACTACCTGCTAGTTCAGCATTACTAATACCACCTGTTTTAACTCGAATCCATCCATCTGTTGCTTCAAAGTTTGCACTATCAAAACTTGCTAGACCTAAATTTGCTTGTGTAATTCCTGTTGCATTTGCTCTAGTTGTAGCAGCAGTCATTGATAGTTTACTTTGACTTATTCCTGCTGTACTGTTTACATCAGCATTTGTTAGACTGTTTGGCTGATAGCTACCAATTAAGTTACCGCTACCATTTTTGCTAATAACAAAATCACTGTTTGGAATTGCAGGCGAAGCGCCATTATCTCCGGTGTCGAAGCCTGTGTTGATCCATCTATTTAAACTAGCGTCCCAAACTAAGAAATGGTTGGCAGCTAAAGATGTAGTATCATCAATGTTGGTGTCTTCCATCTCTTCAAGTGTATCATAAAGTGCAACTTGTGCATCCACATAGTTTTTGTTTGCAGCGTCTGTGCCATTTACTGGAGAAGCTAAGTCAAGTCCTCTAAATCCTCCATAGCGTAAATCACCACGCATAGTAGTTACACCACTGAGTGCTAATGCACCACCTGTACTTGCTGGAATAATATCAGCGTCACCTATTGTGTTGCCATTTCTATCCCAACCTAAACGTCTGTTGATATATCCTTCAACTGCTGTTTCAACTGGAACAGCATCAGCACTTGCATTAGTGAATGTTTCGTCTGCTGAGAATTCGTTTACACGCACACCACGTTTAAAGCCAATACCATCAATGTTTGTTAGAACAAGTGCAGCGTTGAATGTAATTCTACCTGTACCCTGGTCAACTGTAAAGAATCTACCTACACGGAAGAAACCATCTTGGTCTGTGCTTGCAAAGAATACTCGTCCTCTGCTACGCTCTTGTACCTGTGCTTTGTTTTGTAAGCCTTCGCTGTCAATACTCGCTTCTGGTGATACTGCTTGCTTGATTGGTGCACCAAAAACCCTATCAGGATAGTTAGTTGTATTATAACCACCAGTACCGATATCTAAGAAGTCATGTCCAGTTGCACGACAGGTACTAATGTTGACTGTAACATTACCTGCTTCAGCTTCTTGTAAACCAAGTTGTAAAGTAATATTGTTACCTGCTGCACTATCAGCTCTTGCCAGCAAACCAGTTGTTCC
>Ga0181390_1001061_pt1 | contig 12341 bp, 19 predicted proteins | sample 13SPOviralmetaG_FD_130085 | JGI IMG/M metagenome (GOLD analysis project Ga0181390, IMG submission 130085) | Marine viral communities from the oligotrophic San Pedro Time Series (SPOT) site, San Pedro Channel, CA, USA - 13 SPOT_SRF_2010-07-21 | ecosystem: Environmental > Aquatic > Marine > Strait...
ACCCTGCTCTATCCTGTCGTACTTTACGTCGTACAACTTATCTTTAATTAATTTAATATCTGTTAACATCTTCGGGCTTTTAAGTTAGTGAATAAAAAAGGGGAGCGGTTAAACTCCCCGTAAATAAATTACTTCTTAAAATGGTAGGTCAGGTGTCTCTCTACCTGCTAAAGATTGCTCACTAGCCTCTGTCTGACGTTCTACCCTGTCAGCGGCTTGGATGTTACCATCTGTCCAAACCACTTTCCCGTTACCGATATAAGACTTGGCTTCTTTAGCCTCTCTCTGCTCTTTAGTCTGCTCCATAGCAGCTGAGGCATTCTGACCGTAAGCGTTGGTTTCGTCGTTTACAAAGATAGTGACATTTGCCCATCCTTTGTCATTGAAAGTAATCTTGTCTTTGTTGATTCCTACTGAAATTATTGTACTCATAACTTTTTTGCCTCTCTTAAAGGCTTTTATTAAATTGGGTTGTTTATTGTGGCAATATTGCCGAGTGCAAACATACAAAATATATATGATATATGCAAGCTTTTTTTAATTTATTTTTATTCAGCCTTACTAGCTTTTAATAAGGTCTCTTTTACTACGCTACCTAAAGTGTATTTAGATTCTACCTGTGCGACTGTGACGGTCTTGTTAGTTACTGCCTGTATAGCTTTTAAGTAAGCCTCAGAGTTTAACTTAAGCTCAGCTTTAGCCACAGCCTTCTTAGGGGCTTTTCCGTGTGTATTGGTTGCATCTGCGTCTTTGGTGTCATCTAATAAGAATAAACCTCCTAAAGCGTACTTACGTGCGTAAGAACTTGAAGCTCCTGACGCTTGTGCTTTATCCATTCCTTTACGGTTTAAGTCTAGACCTGCCTGTGCTTTTACGTTAAAACTTTTCTCCCCGTCTGTAATAGTTGCTGTAGACTCTACAAAGAGAGCCCCTCCTACCTCTATTACTTCGTCAGATATACTTAGAAATAATCCGTATTTAAAACAGATAGGTTTTGCAGCCTCAAAGATGTCTTCTGCGTTTCTGTAGCTATACTTACCAAAAGAGTTGTATTGGCTCTTAGGCGCTTTTAATTCGTTTTGTACTTTTACTAATTGTTCAATCATAATTTATTTGTTTAAGGTTTATATTAATTATTTTTTAGTTGTTAGCGTTATTGCTTGGTACAAAGATACGGCTAATTGTTTCTTTCCACCAAACTTTTTTGCAATTATTTTTAAAAAACTTTTGAATTATTTTGTAAACCGCTAGAACGCAGTTACTTACAGGTAAAATTATTTTCTATTTTTTTTACCCTTTATTAGAATAGTATTACATTTAGAGCATATAAGCTCTCCTGTATGGCGATACCATATAGTGAAAGCTCTTTTATGCTTTGGGCATTTGTCTGTAGGTTTAATCATTGATTCTCTCTTTTGCTATCTCGAAATACTTATCATCTAACTCAATACCTATAAAGTTCCTGTTTAAGTTCTTTGCCGCTACTCCTGTAGAGCCGCTGCCCATTGTGAAATCTAGCACTGTTTCGTTTTCGTTGGTGTACGTTTTTATTAAATACTCCATTAATTCAATAGGCTTTTGTGTTGGGTGTAGTCTTTTGTTTTTGCTATTTGTGCCAACACCAATAAATTTTAAAGAGTTTCTTGGATAGCCTTTATTAATAGGTATAACTCTACCTTCATTGTATTTAAAGTTTTTTCTAGTTTTTCCATACGCGTTAACACCTTCTTTACTTGGTGTGTAGTCTGTGTTTCTTATATTCTTTTTTTCCCTATTAATTAACACAGGATTGTAAACACATTGTTTTTTGTAAAAAACACAAATATCCTCTATAACTCTTAATGGTTGCTTTTTAGCGTTCAAGTGACCTGTTGGTTTGTTTTTGTCCCAAGTCCAACAATATTTAAACACCTTTGGATTGCTCATTATTAGTGCACTCGTAAAAGGCTGACCACTAAAGAGCACTATAGCACCATTTGGTTTTATAATTCTATTAAGCTGCTCCCACATAGGCTCAAAAGGTATAACTGAGTCCCACTTGCAGGCAGTCGTTCCATAAGGTGGGTCTGTAATAATAGCATCTACTGAGCCTGTTGGTATCTCTTTCATTACCTCTAGGCAATCTCCTTTTATTAAGTTTATCATATTGTAGGTTTAATCATTAAAAGTAAGGCAGTGTTTTATATAGTGGTAAGTCTGTAGTTCAGCCTCTTGTGATGTTATCATCTGCTGTATAACCTCCTGAGATAGTCCGTGGTCTATTACTCCGTCAGCCATAAGTTTGTATTCCTGTAGCTTTTTAGTCTCAAAGAATATCTTTGCTTCTAGCTTATTGCTTGCTCTGTCCTGTAGTTGTGATAGTGTAAGTTTCTCCATATATTGAATATACAAAAAATAAACGAGACTACCAAAGAATTTGACTAGAAATTTTGAATATCTTTTAAAGCCTGTAGCTTAGCCTTAAACTCTTCGAATATCTCCATATACTCAAAGTCAGCTAATTTCATTACACCTCTAGACTTTTGCAGTAGTTCATTAGATAGCTCTTCTCCTAAGTTTAAAGAATACTCAAACTGACGCCCATATTCAAATCGGTTACATTTTCGGCACTGCGAATTTACATTACGTTCGTCCCATCTAGTAGATAAGTGTTGACGCCCTATGAAGTGTCCTGCGTCTGATTCTGAGAAGTGTATTGGTTTGTTACAGGAAATGCACTTACAATAACCTGAGTTGTTATCTGCGTCTCTTCTCCTGATATACTCGTGAAAAGGCTTATCTATTTTAGTTTTCCAATATTTTAAAGTTTTTTTCTTCGCCATAGCTAAAAGTGGGGCGCAGGATAAAACCCTACTAAAACCTACGCCATACCCACTTAGAAAAGTTATTATAGGTACTTTATTTAAAAACAATATTTATCTATATATGATACTTTTTAAAAATAATCACTAAAAAGCTTGCATATGTCAAAAAATTATTGTACCTTCTCTTTATGTTAGTTTAGTAAAAAAGCTATTAACGTATCTAATTTGCTGACTAGGTAAGTTTCTAAAGGTTACCGCCTCCGTGGCTACCGCTTTAAAGGTTACCGATTTTAGAGTTAAGCTAGAGATTTAAAGAAAAGTTACTTTTATTGTACGCAGCCCTTACTCTGTTTTGTTCTTAAAAGTTTTCATTACCTTCTCAAGACCTCTAGAGCCAAAATAAAATATAGTCATAGTACCAAACAAAGACTGAATAACAGGAACGTAAGCCTTATCTATTGTGAAAGCTCCTAGGTTACCATCTAATAATACTACAGCCATAAATAGAGTAAACATTGCTGCATAACTCACAGGTCTAATCATCCTAGTAATAGCGTGTTCACTATCAATCTGTAGACGTTTAGTGACTTCTACCATCTCAATCATATCGTTTTCCATCTCCTGTAGTAATATAGTCTTATCCTCTTCAGGTAGATTCTTATCTCCTCGTATAGCGTTGCCTAACGTACTTAATTGCTTTATACCTGTAATATTACCTGCTAGGTCTAAAAGCTCAGGAGAAACGTTCTTACCTTGCTTAACTAACCATCTAAGGGCATTACCCACGTTAGTTCCTTTGCCTCCGTTCTTAATTAGTTTAGGATTGCTCATTTTTTATATGATTCATTAAGTTAGTAATCTCCTTTTCAATATCCATTTGAAGGGATTCATAAGGGGTGGTCATTGATGGCTTCATAAGTTCTACCTTCTCTGTGTGTTCTATATTGAATATATCGTGTGAAAGTTCGTGAAATATTAAGTGTCTTTTTTGCTTTATAGTTAAGTAGCTCCAAAGTTTAGGATTAATCTTAACATAAACTAAATCATCATTAAACATACCCTTTGCCTGACCTACTAAAGGAGTTCTCATTATATCTGCATCGAATACTACTATAAAAGATTGCTTCTTAAATTTAATATCGTACTTCTCTAAGGTGTTTAGATACTCAAATACATAAGGCTGTAGCTCCTTACTTAGCTCGTAAGTATATACAGGCTCTTCTATTTGGCTAGTGCAATTTACAAATAACAATCCGATAAGTAATATTTTTAAGATTCGCATTCTTTAAAGTAGTTTATTAAGTTAATATATTCTTTTTGCACATCAAAGCTAGGGCAGGCTTTTGAGCTAAATTCATTGTGACCGTGTAAGGTACTCCCTGCATAAGCCGTCATTAATTCCGTTGCTATATACTCTATAGCTATCTTCTGAGCCTCTGTTCTAGTGTCCTTAGGCTTCATATCAGCGTCACAACCCCCTACGTAAGTTATGCCTATAGAATTCTTATTATAACCTCTTACGTGAGCCCCCTGACGTTCTACGGGTCTACCTTCTTTTATAGTTCCGTCTAAGTATATTACATAGTGGTATCCTATATCACTCCAACCTCTGTCTAAATGCCATTGTCTTATAGTGTCAACAGATACATCTCTACCCTCAGGGGTTGCCGTGCAATGTAATATTATTTTATTGATGTCTCTCATTGATGTCGTCTTCTTTGTTGTACTCTTCTAGTTCCCAAATCTCTCTTAATAGTCTCTCGTTCTCTAGCCTAGTCTGTTCTCTGTTTACTCTACCATCTAATATAGAGTTAACTATTTTAACTATAGTCCAAATGATACCCAAGGCGGAAACTAAAAAACTCATAGAGTTTAGATTAATATCACCATTATTAATAAAATCCGATACAGCCCTCTGGGTACTTATGACCCATAAGCCGTAAGTACCATAGTCTGCTAGCTTTATCATATTAATCAATTTGCCACCCTCCAAAGTTAGTGTCTCTGTTAGGACTCATTTGTTCTTTACTATTTGTTAGATACTCAGGGAAACTGTTAGGGTAGTTTCTAAGGTATTCAATCATTCTACTAGCATAGTGATTAGCTGTGTCTCTAGTAGCTTCTGTCATCATATTGATGTCTGCTCTAGATAGTGTCTCAGACGCTTCGCTAGTGTGTTTAAATACACCTTTATTGTTTATGCTAAACTGACTAAAAGGCAGAAACTCTAATAAAGCATATTGTGCCAAAGTTGGCTTTATATGATTTTTAACCAAAGTCTCATAGTCTCCTGTAAGCGTGTCATTTAATACGTCAGATTGTAACTTCTCATATAGGTTAGTCCCTAGTAGTTCGTGTACGTGAATATCCTGAGCTATCTCAATATATTGTACTACTCTGTCAAAATCTAGGTTTCCCGATATTGGTGTATATCTTACTAGGTCGTCTCTACTAATAAATAATGCCTTCATTTTATTTCTTTTTACCTTTTGGTTTATAACTTGGATGGTGTCCTTTGTCTGCTCTGTCTATTTGTGCCTCGGCTACTCTTCTGTCGTTTCTGTAGCGTCCACTCTTTGGATTGAAATGTTTTTTACGGGCTTGTGCTATTGTAGCCTTCTTGACTCCGTTCATTGCATTACCTCCCCAAGGCGTTCCGTCTCTCTTTTCTTTCTTAATATATATACGTCTCTCCCACTTATGATGGCAGTTGACCCCGCCTTTATGCAACCACAAACTATACGGATTTTTGTTGTGACCTAAGGCACTGTTTACTCCGTCATCCTTCATTTTTAGTATATCCTCTTTACGATACAATCTATTAGCTGACTCCATAGCAGCGCAAAAAGATCTTTGCTTTTTACCTTGGTTGCTCTTACCATTTTTTCTAGAGCCTTGTACATAGGCGTAACGTACCTTAACAAACTTGTTATCTTGTTTACTATCCTTCGCTCTATTGTCTGCAGGTGCTACGCTAAGAGCCACATTTAACGTAGCGTTAAGCATTTGCTCAAAGTCTTCGTCTTCTGTCTCTCCGTCGTCTATACGTGCGTCAACACATACCCAATCATCAGGCATAACCTCGCCTACGTTTTTTAGGTATATTAGTATTTCAGCTTGTTTCTCTCCTACTTTACACATTAGTCACGGGTTTTTAAATATGCACTCATTGCTAAGTCAATAGCACTCTTTAAATTTTGGTCTTCTTTATTGTAGTCAGCGTCTTTATCTTCTACTTTGTCTACTTCTTTTTTATCTTCTTTTACTACGTCATCCTCTTCTTGGTCCTCCTCTGTAAACTCTATAGGCTGAGATGTAATAAAGTATAACTCAGGTACTTCACCGTTAAGCTCTAGTATCTCTTCTAAGGCGTCTAATATTTCGTCTTGAAAGTTAGCTATAACCGTAGAGTTAAATAACTGAGAAGCTACCATAATTTCGTCTGAGTTAGAAGCTAAGCCATTACCTCCGTCTTTAATTCCTAATAACATAGGAGACGTTACTCTGTGTCCTACTAGAATTTTGTGCATTGCCTCGTTAGCTAAATACTCATAGTGAGAAGGTGCATCGTTTAGAGATATATCTTCTACAGTAGCCTTGCTATCTGAGTTCTCATTAAATGCTACAATAACCTTTTGACCTCTTGAGCCTGTTAGCTTTTTCTTTACGTCGTTAGATATTACCTGTCTCTCTTTTGCTGAAGGTACTCCGTTGTTAAAGTTTATAACCTTAGTACCTGAAAATGAGTTCTTTGCCTCGTTAAGTAAGTAGTCTGAGATTTCATTTTCTAACTCACAATAAGGTAGAGCTCCACTATATCCTACAGGGCTGAAATACGAGTATCCTGATATATAAGGCTTTAATATAAATAGCTCTATAAGTTCTTTAGAGTTTCCAAATGTAGGAATCTTTTTAAGAGTATCTGAAGGGCTTTTGTCTACCCAATTAGGATGATAGTAATAATTCTCTATAACTCCATCAGCATTCATCTTCTCAGGTCTTAGAGTGTGTATAGGAAAATGTTTTATACCTACTACTTTTCTGTTATTACCTGCTCTGTTATATATAACTTGCATTGCTGCCATTCCTAACATCTTACGCTCTAGTATAATCTTTTTGAGGTCTCTGTGATTAATTAGTTTTTTAAGCTCTTTAACCTCTTTAGAATCCTTCTCTAAGCCGTCAATACAGATACCTTGACCGTAGATTAAGTCACTTATAGACTTTATAGCTGCGTTATTAGTTGCACTTTGTAAGTATTGCTGTATAAGAAAAGAAAAATAGTTGTTATCTTCTCCGTAGCAAACGTAGTCTTTGTTCTTCTCTTCTACTGCCTGTGGCATCTCGTAAGCCGATAAGTTGGTAATAGTGTAATTCATTAGTCTAATATTGTGTAATCGTTCGTGTTGGTTTTTTGCGTATATTTATTCTCATTAATTGAGTAGTCTAAAATATCTTTTGACGTAGTTTGAAACTTACCTCTGTATATTACTTTGCTACTAGAGTCTACTCCTACTATGTTGTATTGGGTTTCGTCTTTTAATTGAGTTAACTCTGTGGAATTAATCTCTATAGTTTGGTAATAATTATAAGGAGTAATGTCAGAGTCAAAACCCACTATTAAAGTGTCAGAGCCGTCAGCGTAAACAGATAGGCTAACGCTTAACTCGTTTGTATTCAAGTTAACGTTAAGTGTCTGAGAGGCTTGTGATATATCTATATAATTCATTGATACTCTTTATTTAAAAACAATATATTTAGCTTATTGATACAAAAAAAAAGAGCCACCATAAGGCAGCTCCGTTTTCAGTATTCGTTTTGTTAGACTTATGAGCCTAAAGTGATGTTAAAAGTAGTTGCTAAGTCTGCTGTGAACTCTTTAGCTAGTCCCTTCTCCATTGCTGCGAAGGTTAATTCATAGCCACTTTTGTCGCCAAGAGATGCCCCTGTCGAAGTTGTAGCATTCATTTCAGAGCCGAACTCTTCTCCCATTAACCATACAGTACCATTGTTATCCTCGATAAGGATTTGTGGGCGTCCGTATGCTAATAGTTTTACTTCTTTGTGAGTAGTTGCGTCTTGCTTCTTTAAAGAAACCGTTAGCGTCTGCTCAGCGAAAGTAGTTCCGTTATCTCTACTAGATGTTAATGATTGGTCAAAGGTAGATGTACCTCTTAGGTCGTATTTGAAGGCGTCAGGTGTTGTAGAGGCAATTCCTGTCACTGTTTCGTCAGATACAGTTAAGTCTCCCATAGCACCGAAGTTCACGAAATAGATAGCGTTTAAACCACCAACTGCGTCTTTACATCCTTCTAAACGTCCTGCTGTTATATTACAAGCCATTATTTATGTGTGTTAAATTATTGATATTTAGTTAATTAAGAGCCCCTAATTAAAGGAGCCCTTTAGATAATTGGTTAGCTGATTAAGCTACTTGAGCCAAAACGATTTCAGACCCGATAGCGTATTGAACTGCTGCTGAATAACGCATTACTACACGTACATTCTGAGACCCGTCGATGTCTGCTAAGTCGATAAGCTTAACTAGATTTTGGTCGTTTTGAAGTCCGCAACCAAAGAAAAGATTGTCCTTCATTCCTGCCACCATTTGACCGCTATTTAAACCGTTTGCTACAAACAATTTAACTCCTTCGAAGTCCATTGCTGTTTGCCCTACGTGGTAAAGGTCTTTATAACCTAAAGCAGCTTGTGCTCTTACGTAAGAACGTGCGTCAGCTTGAGAGATATAAATTGCTAGTCCTTCGTTACCGTAGATAGTCTCAGGAATTGCGTCTACTACTTCTCCTAAACGAGAAATGATGTTAGATGCGTCAGTTGCTCCTGTGAAAGCTACATCGTTAACATCTGCGTCAGCGTCCATTAAGTTAACTAGTCCGTCGAATTTTCCTGCTCCTGTTCCGTTCCAAATGTTGTTTTCTACGTTAGCCGCTACTTTACCTGCCACGTGTCCGATTAGGTAAGCTGCAAAGCTCTTTGGTAGTTCGTCAAAGCTAGAAAATCCTTGTTCAATTGAAAGCCAGTCAGATTCAAAATCAGCCTTACAAAGTTCAAGGTTTACTTGAAAATCTTTTACTTCTAAGTAACGCTCTGTAAGAGTTACGCTTGAAGTTGCTGTGAAATCACAAGAAGCGTCAGCTACTATGTCTCCTACAGCTAGTTTCTGCATTACTTGTTTGTACTTAATGTTTGGTTTTACAGTGATACCACCTTTGTCTAGAGTTGGTGCTGAAAGCAAAGCAGCGGCTATAAAACCTTGAGCCTTTTCTCCTGCGTAGCTAGTTGTAATTGATGTTGTTGTTGCCATTTTTTAAATGAAATTAAAATTAATTATTATTGATATATTTGAATACTCGTTCCTGAATTGAAGCTCCTTTTTTACCTACTCCTCTACCCGTCTTTTTAACTTCTTTTTCGGGGCTGTGAGTAAGTCCTTTAGGCTCTTCTTTTGGTACTTCTACTTCTACAGGCTCAGGTTGTTTCATAGCGTCCGCTAAGATACTCTTTAAATCCTCTAGTTGTTTCTCTAAAGCCTCTACCCTTTCATTTTTAGGCTCTTCTTTAGGTTGTTCTTGTACCTCTTCTTTAGGCTCTACCTCGGTCACTTCTTGAGGTTCTGCCTTTGGCTCTTCTTTTACTTCTTGATTAACCTCTTCTACTACCTCGGCTGTTGGCTCTTCTATTAGTTCTTTTGTTGGCTCTACAGGCTCAGGCTGTGGTGTCGGCTCAGCTGCGATATTTAAAGCGTCAGCTATTTTCTTCAATGTGTCTTTTGCGTTTAGCATAAGGTTTTGATTTTAAGGTTTATACTTTATTTAAAAACACTTTTAACACATTTTTGATTTGCGTGTGGTCTTGAGCACTAAAGTATTACGTGCTTTGGATTGCTAGGATTGACCTCGTATGTTTTCCATCCGTAAGGAGATGCGTCTAAATCCCTCCATAAAACGTCTACTGCATAGCCATTAGATAACACAGGGGCTGTTATTTCAACGCCTTCGCTATCGTAAGTGCCTTGGGTCATTACAAATTTATTTAGCCTTACAAAGGCTGCGTTTACATTACAAACTTGATTGCCTTCTGCATCTGTTGTATGTAGAGCCGCTATCTTTGTGTCGGCTTGTTCTTTGTCGTTAAATTCGTATCTTAAATGTATCATTATATAGTTGTTAAACAGGTTAATTCTTCGTCACTTAAAGCCTCTGAAAATACGGCTACTGTTTTGGTTTTGCCGTAGAAAGAAAAGCTACCATCACCACTTGAAAAATTCAAAGCATTTAAAGTTCCTATAGATGGTACTAAACTGTTTGCACTTGAGTACACTTCAGAGCCATCAACCCACAAGGCATAGTCATTTAGTTTGTATTTTAATGCAACTTTAGAAGATGTAGTTATGTCAGCAAAAGCTATTATTTGATTTATTTGGGGAGCGTTACCTATTTCAACATAAACCCCTATTGAATTGCTAAGGGTTCCGTATCGTATTAAAATTCTATTGTCTTGAGTCCCATCTGATAGTGAGATATATCGATTCGTACTACTATCAGCCAAAGCTGATATATCTGCATATAAAACCCCCTCTTCTGAGTTTATCAAATCCGTAGACCCTGCCCCTGATAGTTCGTCTGCAAACCTTGTAGCTGTAGCTCCTGACGTAGGGATGTAAGAAGTGCTGTAGGGTAATTCTTCGAGCTGAGCTCCCCAAATATAAACATAATCATTACCTGTGCCTGTGTATGTTATATTACCGTCATAAGTACCTACTCTATATAGAATATTTGGCATACTTGCTGTATGTGTAAAAGAACATTTAAACCAATCATTACCATAATCTTCTATATTGCTGCTATCTACATCAACACCTTCTCTGTCAACCAATCCGTTTTCTAAGTCAAAAACTACGGATTGATTAATAGCTGAGTTCCAAGCCAAAAAAGCCTTTGTTAACGTACCCTTTTTTATAAAAAAAGAAAACGAATAAACTGAGCCTATATTTACTGACTGTGAGTCAAAAACTAAGTGAGTATTATTGTCGGTACTATCAAAAAATTTATAGGCGTCTAAGTTGCCACTAGGGGAAACTATTTCGTTTGATGATACGCTTGACCTAACCTTATTCCAGCTAGCGTCACTAAAATCCTCACTATAAGTTATCAAGTTAGTACTCTGAGGCTCTGTTAAAATTACGCCTTCTCCTGTTGTGTAATCTATTCTAGGGATGTTAGTTGCGTCTATTATTTCTTTGACTGATATGTTTGTTATAGAGCCTATGAAAGATAAAGAGCGTAATATTAAAGATGAACCTCCTGCTGTATAATAAATCACGTGTGTTCCGTTTGATTGTGGAAAATCTGTTGTATTATTTTGTAGTTGCAAATTACCCGAAACAAAATCCTCTATTTGTAAACTTATTTTGTAAGTGCTCCCACTTGTAAAAACATTTGATTGTACTAAATCCGTGAGAGGTACAGAGCCACTACCATCGCTTATAGCTTTATTTTCCCCTACACTCCAACCAGTTTCAAACGTCCAAAATTGTCCAACCTCGACTAATGATATTGTAAAATCTACATTAAAAGAATCACTACCATCAAATGCAATAAATGTAGCTCCTTCTGCTTTAAAATATAAGTCAATGTCTGTTGTTAAATCATTTCCTGTAATAACATATTCACTACCATTGTATAATTTAAAATTAACATTCCCGCTTTGATTGCTACCAGATACTCTTATTCTATAGTATTTACCTTGTGTTACATCATTTAAAGATAGTCTCGGTCTTATAGTACTTTCTCCCCCGCCGCTTGTTGCATTATAATTTAAAGGAGATAGCTTAGTCATTATAGCAGTACCCAAATTTGAAATTGTGCTATTGTCTGCTATTTCACTACCTTGCCGAGCAAACGCTCCATTTGTAATCTCTTCGTCTCCTATTACACTTATATTTTCTATTAATCCTTCAGCGTTAACTCTAGTAGCTAAAGAGTCACGTACTACGTCAAAATCTGCGTCCGCACCTCCTTTTATACTATGTAGTTTCCCGTTGCTTTGAGCTGTAGGGGTTGTTATAATCGTTGCTTTTTCTAGTAAACTCATTTTAACATTTTTGTAAGTTAATTAATATTTGCTCTGTAGCATCTTCGTTCTCAAAGGTTGTAGCTCTAGCTTTTAGGTCTGCTATTAAAGAACTGACTAAGCCTGCTATATTTACTATGTTAGATATTGTGTTATCAGGGAACATAGGGTCAGATTCGTTCACTCCTACAATAGGTCTTTCTACGATACCCGTGTTACTTACTATGCTTGTAGACTCAGTATCTAGCCATAATTCAGACTCATTTACTCCTGTAATAGGTCTCTCTACGATACCTGTGTTGGTTGCTATGCTTGTAGAGTTATCCACAAATAAGTCTCCACCATCGTTTACACCCGTTAAAACTCTCTCTACTATTCCTGTATTTATTACTGCCATTACTTGTTAAAATTTGAGCTGTTAACGTTTACTATTGTATCTTCTCT
>Ga0181390_1001069_pt1 | contig 12311 bp, 6 predicted proteins | sample 13SPOviralmetaG_FD_130085 | JGI IMG/M metagenome (GOLD analysis project Ga0181390, IMG submission 130085) | Marine viral communities from the oligotrophic San Pedro Time Series (SPOT) site, San Pedro Channel, CA, USA - 13 SPOT_SRF_2010-07-21 | ecosystem: Environmental > Aquatic > Marine > Strait...
AACTACAAGAATTTGTTCAAGTAATGAGGGGCAAATCAAAGTGGATTAAACATTAATTAAATGGCTGAAGCAAGAAATAGTTTTATCAAGTCTAAAATGAATAAAGACTTAGACGCCAGGCTTGTGCCTTCTGGTGAGTATAGAGATGCTCAAAATGTTTCTGTAAGTAAATCTGAAGGTGCCGACGTGGGTTCATTAGAAAATATACTAGGTAATATATCTTTAACTGATTTTGGTTTAACTTCTGTTTCTCAGCAAAATATTGATATTATTGGTTTCTTTATGGATGTCAATAGTGATAGAATATTTTTATTTATGACTAATTTTGTAGATACATCTAGTGATAGATTATCTAATTTTGCTACTTCAAATGCAGAGTGCCATATAGCTGCTTACAACGCTACCACAACAACTGCGACTATATTAGTTTCTGGTAATTTTCTTAATTTTTCAAAAACAAACCCAGTTTTAGGTGTTAATTTAATTAACGATAGCTTGTTTTTTACAGATAATAGAAATCAACCTAGAAAAATAAACGTATCAAGAGCTTTAAATAGCTCTACTTATTATACTAATGAAGATCAAATATCTCTATCTAAATATTACCCATATGAGCCAATATCTTTAAATGAAAATAGAGTGACTGGTATCACTCAATCTGTTGGCGGTACTGGTTATACAATAGAAAATAATATTGTAACTACTGGGGGTACTGGAACTGGGCTTACAGTAGATGTGATAAGCGATATTGGTTTGTTAAGAATAAATAATCCAGGTACTGGTTATACAAACGGAGATTCAATTACTCCTGTTCAGAGAATAGGTGGAGGTAGTGGCGCTACATATAGTCTTATAGTTCAAAACATAACAACCATGCAAGATGTTGTTTCAGAACTACTGCCAGATGGAGCTACAGCAACTACAAGTACCACTCCTGCTTCAGGTGTAACATCTTTAGTTCTTACCAATGTTAGTGGACTTATTTATGCAAACCAAACACTTACTATAGAACAAACCAATACTGTAATTACTACTGTATCTACTTTTAACAGAGCTACTTCTACAATTACAGTCCCATCTTTCACTTTAGAGTCTAATGCTAGGTTAGTTTTTAATAAAAACCCTTATTATGATTCTGATTTTGCAGGAGATAAAGATTTTTTAAGAGATAAGTTTGTAAGATTTGCTTATAGATTTAAATTTGATAATGGTGAATATTCTCTTATATCACCTTTTACTCAAGAGTGTTTTATACCTCAGCAAGATGGTTATTTTATATCTACACCTGATCCAGCTGTTGGTTCGGTTGCTACTTTTGTTAGTGATTCAGAAGAAACTTTTAAAACAACTGAAGTTAACTTTATGCAAAATAAAGTTAATAATATAGAGTTATTAATTCCATCTCCAGCGGAAAGTGCGACTTGGGCTAGCGCTACTACAGACTTAAGAATAGAATATGTTGACATAATATTTAAACAATCTGATCAAACAAATTTAAAACTTTTAGAAACAATATCTTCTTCTACTTTTTCTAGCAACAACGGAGCTACTCTTAGGTATAACTATCAATCAACAAAACCGTTTCAAACTTTACCAACTAGAGACTTGCTTAGAGTTTATGATCAAGTACCAGTTAGAGCACTTGCTCAAGAAGTTATAGGCAATAGACTTGTTTTTGGTAATTTTTTAGATAAACATACTCCACCAGAAACTTTAAATTACAACACAAAAACCGGATTTAAAGTAGAAGAATCTGGTCCAAGCGGTACTCAATATGATTTTGTTAGAAGAGAATATCAAAACCACACATTAAAACAAAATAGAACATATCAAATTGGAGTAGTTTTATCTGATAAATATGGCAGACAATCTGATGTAATACTTACTGAAAACCCAATTAATTCCCAAAGTTCTACTTTAAAAACCTCTACAATATTTAATCCTTACAAATCAGGTACGAATAATGACACTAGTCAAATATCAGCAAGTACTATTAATACTAGTAATTTTTCTGTTTTTCTATCTTCAGATCCTCCAGCAAGTCCACTTACTAATAATTTAATAAATTCAACAGACACTTGGCCTGGGGATCAATTAAGGATTCAATTTAACACTGCAATTGCTTCTAGCTTTAATAGTCAAAACGGAACTCCAGGACTTTGGAGTACTACAAACCCTTTAGGTTGGTATAGCTATAAAATAGTTGTTAAGCAAACTCAAACAGATTATTATAATATTTATTGTCCAGGTATTTTAAATGGTTATATAGATGGAGAGTCTGTATCTCCTTTGGCAGCTAGTTTAAGTGAGCCTATAGCTCACTTCGTTATTCACGCGGATAATTTAAATAAGATACCTAAAGACAATACTTTATTAGGTCCTAATCAAAACATATTTAGAACAGGTAGACCATCTTTTAATGATGATCCAAGTTACTACCAATTTACTGATACTAGTGGTGTTAAATTTCAAGTTGATCCGTATACAGAAGAAGGTGAAGCGTTATTAAAAACTAGAGATAGAGAAAGAGATTTAGACTCTGGAAGCCAAGTAGACAATGCTTCAGTAAAATTAAGTACTAGAGTTATAAATACAGGAAATACTCCAACAGGTTTTAATTCTAGACAATATTACCCAGATCAAAATTTAGAAATAGTAACAACAATAGGTACAGGTAGTGATTTAGGTTTATATGATTTAAACTCAGTTTATCCTTATAACGTAGCACCTGTTTTTTATAACTATAGTGAAAATCCTTTTATAGGTAGATTAAGTATTTTTTCTGCAAAAACTCAAGAACAAATTAAAGCTTTTGGACAAACAGGTCCTAGCGATGGGTCTGCTGAATATCAAGTTGAAGTAGCTGGTATAATTACTCCAGGAGTGGATTACCCTGGAACTGGTGGTACTAGTGTGCCTGTAATTTTTGAAAGTAGTAAAAATGCTTTTTACACTAGTTACCAAGAATTTGTAAACAAAGGTATACAAATAGCTTTTGAAGTAGGAACTGTAGCGACTGTTCCTAACAGGGTTACACATGTTACAATAACTAACGAAGGTTCTGGGTGGAATGCTGTAGACTTTCCCGCTACGGGTTATTTAAATGCTGTAGCAACTATAGCAGCTGCTGGTGGAGCAACTAAGTGTGATTTTTTAATTCAAGTCACTAAACAAGATACATATACAGATCTTGATGGTCCTGACCCTTGGCCTGACGGTAAATTATTAGCAATGCAACCAATTTTTAGCGTTTTTGAAACAACTCCTTTAGAGTCTAAACTTGATATTTTTTGGGAGACTAGCACTGCAGGAAAAATAGCTGATTTAAATACTCAAATAACAGCAAATGACAACTTTACTCCATATGGTTTTGCAGATGTTCCTGCAGACTCAACAGGAACAACCACTCAAAACTCTTTAAGCTGGCCAAATGGGCAAGAATCAATGGGTATTGGTACTCCATTAGTAGGTTTAAGTGCTGGAACAGGTTTTTTAGTAGCTGATTATGATGGAGATCCTATAACTACTGCTAATAATGGTAGTTTAGCTTATGAACCTGTAGTAAGTTTACTTTCTGTAACAGACTCTGCTACACCAGCAAATACTATAACTAGTGATTTTGAAGTAATTGCACTAACGCTTCTAGCTGATGGTTCTCAACCTTATCAAATACGAAATACAGTTTATAAGTTTTTTGGAAATAATAGCTCAACTAATGATATATACAACTTTACATTAAGAGTTGTTTCTCCAACTAGTACCTATGCTGCTGATGGCACTTCTATCACTAGAGATTTAACTTTTCAAATGTCTCCAGGAAGTAGTAGTTATGTATCTCCTTTTTTCAGACTTTACAACAATATACCTACTATAAGTATTACAGCTACTGGACCAAATGCTTCTTTTACTTCTGGATCTGGATGTGGCGGCTCTGTAACAGTTAATGGTACTGTCACCAGCAGGCAGTTAGTCGTTACTTATGAAGTTAAAAATGGAACAAACTTACTTAATACTAGTGGAATAGGCGAAGATATGACAGTTCAATTTATTACAGGAGATGAAACATTAATTCCTTATTTTACTGTAGAATATTCATCAGGAAATACTTCTGCTAGCTTGTATGCAGAACAAGGTACGAACGCGGCTCTTGGAAGCTCTTTCAAAACTATATTAGTTAGAGTCTCAGACGGTGGAGGTCTTACCGCTGACTGTAGCATTGAAGTATCTGCTAATAGCTAGTGTAATAAAGTAAAAAAACAAGTAATATTTATAATATGAGTTATACTATTGGAATAAAATATTTTAACGCTTTTTGGCTTAAGTCAATTGATAACAGTAGTGCTGTTGGCGCTTCTTACCCTGGACTACCTTGGAACCCAGATGGTTATCCTACTTTCCCCGCTCAAGGAATTGCAGGAAATTCTAATGCTAATTTTTATTTAGAAGAAAGCAGAATAAAAGGTGGTTTTAATAATTTTCAATTATCTCTAGGAGTTAGAGCTTACGTAGTTAATACAAGTTTAGACGCTACTAGCAGAGCGCATAGTTTAATATATTCTGGTTTATTAAATACTAGAACAGGCTTTAATGAGACTAATGTATTTTCAATATACGATCCTTTAGTCAAAGATTTAGATCCTTTAAACGGTTCTATACAAAAGCTTTATTCAGAAGATACTAATTTAAGTGTATTTCAAGAAAATAAAATTAGTAAAATATTAATAAATAAAAATGCTATATATTCAGGAGATCAAGGTTCTGTAGAGACGGGTACTGAAATAAATGTTTTAGGTCAAGATGTTCCGTACTTAGGAGAATATGGTATTAGTAGAAATCCAGAGTCGTTTGCAATATATGGATATAGAAAATATTTTGCTGACAAAGATAGAGCAGCTATTCTTAGACTGTCTAGAGACGGTATAACAGAAATATCAGGCTATGGTATGAAAGACTACTTTAGAGATACTTTAGCTACTATATCAGATGATTACGAAAGACAAACAGTTGCTACTACTATTGATTCTAGTGTAACTGGAGTTAATGCAACTGTAGATGTAGGAAGTATTATTAATACTACTGTAGAATTAGGTGCAGACGTTGAAGTCACTGCATCAGGCGGTGCTGTAACGTCTACTGGACTTACTGTAATAGATATACCTACCGCTGATTCAGTTACATTAAGCGGAACTTTTAACTTTGGTTCTCCTGGAGATTATACTAATATAACTTTTGTAACTTATAGAAGAGGGAGAGTTTTAGGATCTTGGGATGCTCACCAATCAGCTTATACTATATCTTTACAAACTAAACCAAGAACAATATCTTCAGCTGATAATACTTTTGATACACTAGGTTATGATGAACAAATAAAAGGTTGGACAAGTTTTTATAGTTACAAGCCAGTGTTTATGGGTAGTTTAAAAAATAATTTCTATACCTTTATAGACAGTAATGTCTATCAACATTACGATGAAAGCGTGGGTGATGGTAGAGGTAAGTTTTATGGAGCTACAACACCAGCCGAATCTTTTGTAGAGTTTTTATTTAATCCTAATCCTACAGTAGTTAAAAATTTTAATACTATAGCATACGAAGGTAATAATGGTTGGGAAGTTGATAGTTATGTTTCAGATTTTGAAGGATTTGATCAAGTGAAAAACACAGGAGCATTTAGCCAGTACCAAGACACTACTAATAGTATTAAAAGCTATGTAGAAGGTCAATATGATAGTGCAGGAAATGTATACCCAGCTACACTAACTGAACCAATATTTAGAGCTGGTTTTGATAGAAAAGAAAATCACTATGTAGCTAATTTAGTAAATTCTAGTACTGCTAGACCAGGGGAAATTATATTTGGAAACAGTGTTAGTGGTGTGAAAGGATATTTAATTACAGTTAAAATGTCAATAGACTCAAGCACTGATGTGGGTGGAGCTAAGCAGCTTTTCTCTGCGTCATCTAATTTTGTATTATCATCTATATGATTGAAACTTATAGTGATTTTTTAAAAACAATAAATTTAACTGAAGATCAATTTTTAAAAGAAATAAATAGTTATCCAGTTTTTTATTGTTATGAAAATAAAGTAGAAATAAAAACTTCTAATATAGAGGGAGTTGGTTGTTTTACGTTATATGATTTTAAAAAAATGAACAAATAGGTACTGTATTATATGGTAATTATAAAACTGAATTAGGTAGATATGTTAATCATAGTAAAAACCCTAATGTGTATTTAAAATCTAATAAATTTTATGCTTTAAAAAATATTAATAAAGGAGAAGAATTATTAGTAAATTATTTTGATAATTTAAAACAATTATTAAATGAACAATGATATAAAATTAAATGATAATAAAGTAAGTATAGATAGAGTAGAGTTAATTGAAGAAATAACAAGTAAATTAACAGCTATGGCTGATGGAGAGACCATAGTAGGTGATGGAGAAAATTTAGTTTATGAAACTAAAGATGTAAATGTTGAACATGATTTTGTAGACGGTATATATATAAGAAGAATGAGTATGAATAAAGACTCACTAGTAGTAGGTGCAATACATAATCACTTACATGTATGGTTTTTATTAAAAGGACATGTAACTATAGCCAATAAAGAAGGAGTTGAAGATTATGAAGCGCCTTGTCAAGTAATATCTACTCCAGGCACTAGACGAATTATACAAGCAAATGAGGATTCTATTTTTGTAAATGTACATAAGAATCCTGATAATCTTGATATTAATAGATTAAACGAATTAGAAAAACAATTTTGTTCTATGAACATGGAAGAATATAAAAATAGAAAAATATGAGCGCAATAGCATTAGCAGTAGTAAGTGGAATCGGAATCGTCGCAAATCTAGGCATGGGTTTCAAATCCAGTAACGACGCAAAAAGACAAGCACGTAAAGAAAGAGAAATGCAAAGAAAAAGAGATGCAGAAATTAAAGCTTTAGAGGCAGGTAGACAGGCTGTTATAGATAAATCAGATGACATTAGAGCTTTAAAAAGTTCTGTAGTTAATCCTTATCAAAATTTAAGTGTAGCAATGCAAGGTATTAATATGCGTATGGAAGAAACTGATGAAGCTTTAGCCAATACACTAAACGCTTTAAACAGGTCTGGAGCAGGGGCTGGCGCAGCAACTGCATTAGCTAGGCAAGCTGCTACTAGTAAAGCTCAAGTAGCTGCTGCTATTGAGAATCAAGAGTTAAAAAATCAACAAATGTACTTGAGTGGTGAAGCTCAAAAAGAACAACAAAAACTTTCACTAGAGCAACAAGCTATACAAGAAGAAATTGGTGTATACGGAAGACAAGAAGTTAGAGATGTACAACAATTAAACAGGTTAGCTGGCTTATCTCAAAACGCTGCTCAAAGAGCTTCTGATTATCAAGCTGGTGGTAACGCTGCTTTAATGGCTGGAATAAGCGGAGCTACACAGTCTTTAGGTACATTTGCTTCAGCACTAGGATAATAATAAGGTTCAGGTAGTGTTGTAACAGTTAATTAAAATTATATGTTGATTTTAAAAAAATAAAATAATATGGGAGCATACGACAATCCACAAATGATACAAACAAGAGCTGACCAAGCAGCTAGAGGCATACAAATGTTTAATCAAGCACTTCAAGCTACTACAGCTAATTTAGCTAAGCAAGCAGAATTAAATAGAAAAAGAGCTGAGGAAAAATTAAAAAAAAATAAAGATTTACTTGCTAAAGCTACTGAAGGTGCTGAATCAGATGTCTATGAATTAGAGAAAAATTCAAAATTATTATCAGGTTTAAAAGATTTAGAAGGTAAAAACGTTTTTCAAAAAGATGCTTTAATGGAAAACATAACTCTTGTAAGAGAAAAAATGAAAAAAACAATAGAAGAAGCTGGTGGTGTCGATGCTCCTCTTAGTACTATAACTCAAATTAGACTTAAGTATACTGACCAAATAAAAACTTTAAAACAAGATATGGATGTTTTTGTTGGTGGATTAAGGGTTTATGAACAAATGAAAAAAGATGGTAAAGCTGGAGATATTATAGCATCTTATAAGCCAGAAATGATTTCTATATATGATTCTTTGTTAAATGGCGAAGGTAATGTAGGTATATATCCAGATGATAAAGGTGGTTTTACAGTTAGTGAATATAATTTTGATGATGATGGTAAAAATCCTGAACCAATACAGCCAGTAAGTTTAACTAACTATAAAAAGGATATTTTACAAAGACAAAAAGAAGGCGTAAGAGATAATATTTATTTTGATACTATAGAAGTAGACGACATAAATGAAAGAAAAGATTATGTTGATAATTTAGGAAAAAGATTTGGCAATGAATTTAATTTTATTTTAAAAGATGAAAGAAGACAAAAAACAAGAAACAAAGAAGGTAAATTAGTGGATGCAGTAAAACAAAGAACAAATGGTAAAGGTACTTATACACCAACGTACACAGTTACAACTATAGATCCAGTAGAATTTAGAAAATTTGCACAATCAAGTCGAGGTAAAGCTGTTTTAAAAGAATACGCAAATAAATACAAGCTAAACCCAAAAGGTATTTATGTTGGTTTAGGTAATCATTTGTCAACTTATAATGATGACAATTATAATAAGGTTTTAACTGAAAGCTTTATAAATTCTTTTAACACTAACAAAGAGGAAACTAGTTTGTTTTTTACTACACCACAATCAACTCAAGATGATAATTTAAGTGTAATAAGTGAAATAGATCCTTCATTACTTGAAATAACATAGTTTACAATATATGAATCCTGAAAACGAAATATTATATCAAGCATTTTTAGAAGTAACGGGTCAAGAAATAAGTCAAGAAGAATTTGACAATCTATTGCAGACGGATACTTTAGAAACAGTTAATGCTATTTATAATTGGACTGATGAAGTAAAGTCCATTATAGATGGTATGTTAGGTAATCAAAGTACTGTTGAAGAAGCTAATAGCGGTGTTTCTCTTGATGTATCTAAAAAACCAGAAGTATTAACTGTAAATGAAAAATTAACTCAATTACTGCCTGTTGGTTTATTTGAAGTAGAAGGATTAAATAATGAAGACAAAGCTAGAACTTTAACTAGATACTTAAATAAAGTAGCTCCAAACTTAAACGCTAAATATGACAATCAATATGGTGTTGGTGGTTATGCAACTGTAGATATAAATGGAGAAAAAATAGACTTATCTAAAGGTAATTCTATTGGTAATCAAGAACAGTTAATAAACGTTTTATCTAATATTGAAGGTTTAAATTTAGAAGAACTAGAAGCTAATATAGCAAAAGACGACGCTGAGTTTAAGTCTTTAACTTCTTATGATGAACCAGATGAATTAGAGTTTAGTATTGGCGAATATAAATATAAAGGTAATACTACTTTGCCTTTTGTATTAAGCGAAGATGAGCAAAAAAGAATAGATAAAGAGCTTGGAAATCAAACTAGATTAAACGTAACTACTGGAAAAGAATACACCTTTAATGATTTAAGTATTTTTGACAAAATAGAAGTAGATGAAATTGTTCAAAATCAAATAGAAGGTGCTTCTGGTAGTAAAAGAATTAAAGTACAAAAGTACACTAATGACAAGTTTGAAGATTACTTAGAACAAGCTAAGATGATACTACAAGCAAGGCGAAAAGCAGATAGTGTAGTTCAAAAATTAGAAGATGGAGTTAGTCCATTAAGTATGTTAACAGGAGGTGAAATAAGCGAAGAAGAAATAAAAAGAGAAGCTTTAAAACTTTATGAAACAGATTTAACGTTAGAAGCCAAAAAACAAAACTTTGAAAAATACATAGAAGGAGATATAGAAGGTATTAAGGGGCTTACTGATGAACAGAAAAAAGATCTTAAATTAAAAGCTAGCAAAACAGTTAGTCAAGAAGCTGCTGTATTAGAAAGAAAAAACGATGTTCTTAATGATTATTTATTGCAAATAGAGAGCTTTAAAGATCCTAAAAACTCTAAATATGTTTCTGAATTAAATGAATTTAAAAACAACTCTAGCATAGTATATGACATAAAACCAGGTGAAAAGTTTTATCAAGCTGAAGATGGTAGAAAAATACCTGCTTGGTTATATGATTCTGCTAAAGCAGAGACTAATCGTATTGTAAATTTAGGTGAAGAAGCTAGAGAGCTTATACTTGATATAAACAAAGGCACTAAAGACTTAGAAAATAATAAAGAAAAGTTTAATATAATTAGAAAAAATTATAATGACGCTTCTAAGTTTAGTGTAATGTTAGGTTTAGCTAGTTTAGACTTAGTTACTAGCACACTGTATGGAGCGTACAAAATTGCTCAATACTTAAATCCTGTTAGTTTAGCTATGAAAATTACTGCTGACAATTTAGGTTTTGAAGATCCAGTTGATCAAGGCATGATGGCTTTGAAAAGCTGGGAAGAAGATGTTAAAGACGAATATAAAGATGATATAGCTTTTGGTGATATTAATAGTTTAGCAGATGTTGGTCAATATACTTATCAAAGTATAGCTAATCAAGCTCCTATAATTGTTTCTATGGTTGCTACAGGAGGTTTAAGTGGTGTTGCTGCTAAAAGTGCTGGTTTAACTGGTAAAGCTATTCAAACCGCAGCTAACGTATCTAGTTCTAGCATGATAGGTTTATCTAGTTTTGGAGGTAAAATGTCAGACATGAACTACGAAGAGTTTACAACTGGAAAAGATTTATATAGTAACACTGAAATTTTTTTAAAGTCTATTGGTTATGGTGTTGCTGAAGGAGCTTTTGCATACTTTAGTACAGCTCCATTATTAAATAAAGGTCTTGGTAAGGTAGCGGGAGTTTCTGACGATTTACTTGAAAGAGAGTTAAGTGAAGGTTTTAGACAAGAGATTTCAAAACACTTAAGAAAAGATATAATGCCTGAAACTTTAGGTGAAATGTTTTTTGAAGGATTAACAACAGGTACTCAAAACTTAATAGATGGTAGACCTTTTATGGAGAATATGAAAGAAACTATTGTATCTTCCGGTTTTTGGGGAGCTGGTATGAGTGGTATGCCTAGTCTATATGTAGCAGGTACTAAAAATTTTACAGCTAATAAAGAATTAAATATAATAAATAAAAATACAGATTTAGCTAATAAATTAAGACGTAAAAATGCATCGTTAATAGAATCTATAAACAGTGGTGCTGTTTCAGATGTTGCGTCTGTACAAGCTGATATAGATAACAACAACAGCCTAATAGAGACTTACGAAGCTACAGCTGTAGATGCTTATCTAACCGCTGAGGAAAACGTAAGAGAGAAAGGTATGTTACCTGAAGATGCTTCTAATTTTATAGAAGGTCAAACTAATTTACAAAAAATAAGAAATGAAGCTTTTGCCGTTGCTAATGATAAAACTAAATCGCAAGCACAGAAAGATCAAGAACTAGAAACAATAGGCACTGTTTATAATACAGCTAAAAAAGGCATGGAAATGTTTAATAATACAGAAACATTTGGAAGTTCTTATGGTGCATTAATGATGAATTCGGCTGGTAAAGATGTAAATAATCCTACTAGAAAAAAATACACAGAAATAACTAATCAAGCTACACAGAACTTATTTGATAAAAATAGAACTAGCAAAAATCCTAAAAGCAATTACAATCCTACTGGCACTGAAATAGCTGTAGAAGCTGATAACATAATGTTTGAGCAGCAAATGGATAAGCAGCTTGAAAAAGATAGAAAGCAATCAGAAAAATTAGGACATACTTTTATTGATTTTGAATCAAGAGAACAAGCTATAGGAGAAATAGCTAACACTTTTGATGTGGCAATAGAATTAGAAACTAATCCAGAGAAAAAAGCAAATTTAGAAAGTAATAAAAAAGCAACAATAGAACGTGTTAATAAGGGAAGTTTAAACGGTGGATCTATATCTGGAGCAGGATTTGAGTTAGATTTTGTTGTTAGAGAAAACATGACAGCAAACAAAAGATTCACTAGTGGCCTTCATGAAAATACTCACACTATTAGTAGAAAGTTATTAAAAAATAATCCTGAAGCTTTTAAAAATCTAGGTGATCAAATAATTAAATACTTAGTATATACAGATCAAAAAGACGCTCTTAGAGCTATGGGCGCTAGTAATGCTAATTTAGAGCTAGATGGAGAGTATGATTATGATGAAGTTATATCTTCATTTATAGAATTAATACCTGAAGGAAAAGTTGATCTAGATAAAATGGATAATTTTAAAGCTATAATGGGTAAAATATTAAATGACGGTCTTATGGACGCATCTGGTGGTGATTACAATATAGAATTTAAAGGTCAAA
>Ga0181390_1001074_pt1:0-2500 | contig 12265 bp, 6 predicted proteins | sample 13SPOviralmetaG_FD_130085 | JGI IMG/M metagenome (GOLD analysis project Ga0181390, IMG submission 130085) | Marine viral communities from the oligotrophic San Pedro Time Series (SPOT) site, San Pedro Channel, CA, USA - 13 SPOT_SRF_2010-07-21 | ecosystem: Environmental > Aquatic > Marine >...
ATAAATTAAATAGTATGAAATCTCAGGATACAGTAAATCCATAACAAATTGAATGCTAGTTATCACTTTTTAATTACACTAAAAAATAGTCAATGTATAAAATTAATTTTTATAATTATAAAAATTAATTTTATACTTTTATAGAAGTTTAAGAACACTGAAATAGTCACTAATTGTAACATAATCTTTTGATTTGAAAGGTTTGGTAATTATAATTGATATTTGTGATAAAAAATTTATCCAATGTATCACTTACAATAGAGAAATTCAGTTTCAGAGCATTCCTATAATTTTAAAAAAGAAATTATCACGAGACTTTAAAATTATTTATCGCTAAATAGAATTAAGCCCTAGATTGATCGTTTATAAAAACGTTCTTTATTTAATATCTATGATTCAATAAAACACTAATATTAGGATACTATTAGATTGAAATTCAATAAACTCACCAACTCTAAATATAATTCGACGGTCGGACAAACTTACAAACTATTCAGTATAGGTGGAAGAAAGGGATTTAGGGTAAAATAGAAAGGAAGTATTACAATCTTTTAATGAGAATTTTAATTGAATAAAATCAAAATAAATGGAAAGAGTTTTAGAAACGAAACTGTGGCACAAAAACTAGAATTTCTCTGGCTTGTTTATCCCTCATTTTAATTTTTATTACTTCCTTTATATCAAATAGATTTACGGACCTACCTTAAGGTCCTCTTAAATTGATTGTTAGAGTCTTTTTAAAGCATATTTCAATTTAAGTAAAATAGAAAATCTATCAAAATTCTTGTTTGGGATATACTTTATTATATGACATATGCATATACAAATCGATAACTAACTATCAAAAGTTACTATACTATAAATTATCTAAAATTGGTCTTTACTAAAACTTTGGCATTGAACTATTTTCCCAGGAGGTGTCCCTCCAAGTATTTTCGTCGATTTATAACGTTTCACTACTGAGTTCGAGATGGATCAGCGTGGTTCCGTTGAATACACTAAAAACACCAAAGCAAAAATAGTTACTAATAAAATATTAGTAACTATAAGTTTATTTAAAAATTCAAGTCCTCGGTCTATTAGCACATCTCAGCTCATATATTACTATACTTATACTTGATGCCTATCAAACGGTTAGTCTTACCGTGACCTTACTCACATTATGTGATGAGAATACTTATCTTGAGGTGGGCTTCCCACTTAGATGCTTTCAGCGGTTATCCACTCCGTACATAGCTACCCAGCGTTTACCGTTGGCACGATAACTGGTACACCAGAGGTACGTCCTTCTCGGTCCTCTCGTACTAAAGAAGGCTCCTCTCAATATTCTAACGCCTACACCGGATATGGACCGAACTGTCTCACGACGTTCTGAACCCAGCTCGCGTACCGCTTTCATGGGCGAACAGCCCAACCCTTGGGACGTACTACCGCCCCAGGATGCGATGAGCCGACATCGAGGTGCCAAACCTCCCCGTCGATGTGAACTCTTGGGGGAGATCAGCCTGTTATCCCTAGAGTAACTTTTATCCGTTGAGTGACGGCCTTTCCACTCAGCACCGTCAGATCACTAAGACCGACTTTCGTCCCTGCTCGACTTGTAGGTCTCACAGTCAAGCTTCCTTATGCCTTTACACTCTAGATACGATTTCTACACGTTCAGAGGAAACCTTTGTACGCCTCCGTTACCATTTGGGAGGCGACCGCCCCAGTCAAACTGCCCGCCTGAAACTGTTCTTTGACCAGATCATGATCCAAAGTTAGAAATCTAACATTACCAGAGTGGTATCTCACTGATGGCTCCTAAATTCCCGCAAGAATAAACTCAACACCTCCCACCTATGCTGCGCAAGTAAAGTCCAATTCCAATTTCAAGTTACAGTAAAGCTTCATAGGGTCTTTCTGTCCAGGTGCAGGTAGTCCGCATCTTCACAGACAAGTCTATTTCACCGAGCCCCTCTCCGAGACAGTATCCAAATCATTACGCCTTTCGTGCGGGTCGGAACTTACCCGACAAGGAATTTCGCTACCTTAGGACCGTTATAGTTACGGCCGCCGTTCACCAGGGCTTCAGTTATCAGCTTCGCTAATGCTAACCAACTTCTTTAACCTTCTGGCACTGGGCAGGCGTCAGCCCCCATACATCGTCTTACGACTTAGCGGAGACCTGTGTTTTTGGTAAACAGTTGCTTGGATCTTGTTATTGCAACCTTATAAATAAGGCACTCCTTCTCCCGAAGTTACGGAGTCATTTTGCCGAGTTCCTTAGAGAGAGTTATCTCGCGCCCCTTAGTATACTCTACCTACCCACCTGTGTCGGTTATGGTACAGGCATTATTTATTTACGACAGTGCGAGCTTTTCTTGGAAGTCTGACATAGACTGCTTCAATGCCGTAGCATCTCGTCATCACGCCTCAACTCAAAACGTTTTCTCCGTTTCTCAACATCTCGAACGCTTAAACCGGTAACCAACATCCGGCCAGCTTAGCCTCCTTCGTC
>Ga0181390_1001074_pt1:5000-12265 | contig 12265 bp, 6 predicted proteins | sample 13SPOviralmetaG_FD_130085 | JGI IMG/M metagenome (GOLD analysis project Ga0181390, IMG submission 130085) | Marine viral communities from the oligotrophic San Pedro Time Series (SPOT) site, San Pedro Channel, CA, USA - 13 SPOT_SRF_2010-07-21 | ecosystem: Environmental > Aquatic >...
GTGTCAGTAATAGCCCAGTAAAGTGCCTTCGCCATCGGTGTTCTTTCCAATATCTACGCATTTCACCGCTCCACTGGAAATTCCCTTTACCCCTACTATACTCTAGTCTAACAGTTTCGACTGCGATTTTGAAGTTGAGCTTCAAGATTTAACAGTTGACTTATTAAACAACCTACAGACGCTTTACGCCCAGTGATTCCGGATAACACTTGCATCCTCCGTATTACCGCGGCTGCTGGCACGGAGTTAGCCGATGCTTATTCTTCAGGTACACGTCATTTATTCCTCCCTGAAAAAAGAGGTTTACAACCCATAGGCAGTCATCCCTCACGCGAGATTGCTCCGTCAGGCTTTCGCCCATTGCGGAAAATTCCCCACTGCTGCCTCCCGCAGGAGTCTGGACCGTGTCTCAGTTCCAGTGTGTCTGATCATCCTCTCAAACCAGATACTGATCGTCGCCTTGGTAAGCCATTACCTTACCAACAAGCTAATCAGCCGCAAGCTTCTCTCTAGGCGGAAAAATCCGTTTCACTCGAAAGCATATGGGGTATTAGCAGCCGTTTCCAGCTGTTGTCCCCCTCCTAAAGGCAAATTCTTACGTGTTACTCACCCGTCCGCCACTTGAGTCAAAGACTCTCGTACGACTTGCATGTGTAAAGCATCTCGCCAGCGTTCATCCTGAGCCAGGATCAAACTCTCTTTAAATTTCCATAAATTTTTTGTTTAACTTCGGTTGAAGTTTGTTTCATAAAGTTGATTCATATCTTAGCTCATGAATTAAAGCACCCAGGGTTTTCAAGAATATAAATAGTTTAAACTTAAAATTTTTAACAACTCAAAAATAAAAATATAACAATATAATCTTGAACAAGCGAACTATTAGAATTATTAATCGATGAAAATACTAGGATTAATAATTCTATGAATAACTCAGTGAACTTAAAAAAGGCTATGGAAATTATCAGTCAAAAAACTAAAACCAACCATTTCTTGTTGGTGAAGGATATAACTGTCAGTGAAGAGATTTAGATCTAAATGACCGTAAGCTGTTTTCATATATTCTAAAATATCTGGTCGTTCCGTAAACCAAAATTCTCGTATATCATTTGGAATAGGATGTTTATACCACAAGGCAGGTAAATAATGGAAAACGAGCACATCTTTTAATTGATTGTTAATCACCAATTGTGTCGGTTCACCTTCACTTGGTAGAAATGGCATAGTAAAGACTAAATGATTCAAACTATCAGCCAATGCGCCAATTGCTCCAAGGATAAGACCTCCCGTAATATTCACACCAAATACACCAGGTATAATTCCTTGTAAAGTATCATCAAGCCAATCTACAGCAGTTACTAGATACGACCATGGAAATAAATAAGGATTAATAGTAATAAACCAAGCTAGTAGAAGTCTATAAACTACGATTTGTGAGTAACAAACTAATGCAATAAATAAAACCTCGCGAATAACCTCAAGAGTACTAATATCTAAACAAATATTTAGTTTTACTTGAATAAACTCAGAGATTGAATCAGGTAAAAAGAAAAGATTCTTATAATTTTCAATATAGAAGTTATAAAAACCTTCATCTTGAGTTTCATATATATACCGGGGGAGTGGCTCAACTCTTGGTGCTGGTCCAAAGATCATTTCAAACCAGGTTTCAGGACACTGGTCTGGAGGAAAATATGTTATCCGTTTTGGGAGACTATCCATTGATGGAAATCTTTCTTGCCCTTCAGTTAAAACTCTAGTAATTGTTGGCATACCCGAATTGCCTGGATATCCAAACTGAGAAGCAATTATTTTAAATAATTCTCCAACTTTATCGTAGAAGACAGTTCGAACAGAAGCAAATTTTTCATCTAAACCCATTTTGAATTCGTATTAAGTTAATAAGTATTTGATTACTAAAAAAATATAGGACATAATATCGTACATTAATATAATAATATAAAATAAAAATATTTGAAAGGATAAATTTGAAGAAAATTCATGAATTTTCTTCGATAATTATGGATAATGGTAAACTGTATAGTATTAGGTTATTATTTCCTACTTTTCTAAAGAAAAATATTAGTAACTTTATAATTGTTAATTATAAGAAATATTTTTCAAAAAATTAGGAATCACTACTTTATTGTAAACCGAAAAGCTATAAACAATAGCTAAAAGGATAATTAAAACAATCTCTTTCTACTAATTTTTGTAGTTTTATGCAGTAGTCAAATATTTTAGTTATAAAAATTTATCTTGAATCGGGATAGTAGGAATTGAACCTACGACCCCCTGCTCCCAAAGCAGGTGCTCTACCAAGCTGAGCTATATCCCGGTAAACTAGTCAAAATGAAGTAGTTATACTTTAGATTTTAGAAGATTTAGCAAAAAAATTCAAGTTTTTTTCCAAATTTTTGTAATGGTTTTTCAAAAAGGTCAAATATTGATTTGACCTTTTTGAAGAAATTATGCAAATTTCCCAGAAGTTGATGCAATAACAAACGAAGCGTATGTTAAAATATAACCAACAGAGAAATGCACTAAACCAACTAAACGTGCTTGAACAATCGATAAAGCGACTGGTTTATCACGCCAACGAACTAAGTTCGCAAGTGGTGTACGTTCATGAGCCCAAACTAATGTTTCAATTAATTCTTGCCAATAACCACGCCAAGAAATTAAGAACATAAATCCAGTAGCCCAAATTAAATGACCAAATAAGAAGGTCCAAGCCCAAACAGATAAATTATTCATACCAAATGGATTGTAACCATTAATTAATGGTGATGAATTTAACCATAAGTAATCTCGTAACCAACCCATGATATAATTTGATGATTCATTAAATTGACCTGGATTACCACCCCAAATTGTCATATGTTTCCAATGCCAGTAGAATGTTACCCAACCAATTGTGTTTAACATCCAGAACATAGCTAAATAGAAAGCATCCCATGCTGAAATATCACATGTACCACCACGACCTGGGCCATCACAAGGAAAACTGTAACCAAAGTCTTTTTTATCTGGCATTAATTTTGAACCACGTGCATCTAAAGCACCCTTAACTAAAATTAATGCTGTAACATGTAAACCTAAAGCAATAGCATGATGAACTAAGAAATCACCTGGTCCAATACTTAAGAATAAATCATTCTTATCGTTATTGATAGCTTCTAACCAACCTGGTAACCAAACTTGATTTCCAGCTATAGTAGCAGGACTAGTTGATGATGAAAGTAAAACATTAAATTGATAGATTGCTTTACCTGATGCAGCTTGAATATATTCTGCAAACACAGGTTCAAATAAAATTTGTTTTTCTGGTTGACCAAATGCCACTACTGTGTCATTGTGAATATATAAACCTAATGTATGGAACCCTAAGAATAAAGATGCCCAACTTAAATGTGAGATAATAGCTTCTTTATGCTCTAACATTCTTGCTAAAACATTATTTTTATTTAATTCTGGATCATAATCCCGAACAAAGAAGATAGCACCGTGTGCAAATGCTCCAACCATTAAGAAACCAGCGATATATTGATGATGAGTATATAAGGCAGCTTCAGTTGTAAAATCTTTTGATAAGTAAGCATAAGGAGTTAATGCATACATATGTTGAGCAGTTAATGAAGTCGCAACACCTAAACTTGCTAGTGCTAGACCTAATTGCATGTGTAAAGAATTTGTAATTGTTTCAAATAATCCAACATGACCAGCTCCTAATCTACCTCCAGGAGGTCGGTGAGCATCTAAGATCTCTTTCATGTTGTGACCAATACCAAAGTTTGTTCGGTACATATGACCAGCAACAATAAAGACAACAGCAATTGCTAATTGATGATGTGCAATATCACTTAACCATAATGCTTGAGTTTGTGGGTGGAACCCACCTAAGAATGTTAAAATTGCCGTTCCAGCGCCTTCACTTGTTCCGTAAACATGAGAAGCACTATCAGGGTTTTCTGCATAAACTGTCCAATTTCCAGTAAAGAATGGAGTTAAACCAGCAGGATGTGGAGGAGTCGTTAAGAAGTTATCCCAACCAACGTGTACTCCACGTGAAACAGGAATTGCTACGTGAACAATATGTCCAGTCCATGCTAATGAACTAACACCTAATAAACCTGATAAATGATGGTTTAATCGTGACTCATTATTTTTAAACCAAGATAAACTTGGGCGGAATTTTGGTTGTAAATGTAACCAACCCGCAAATAATAATGCACATGAAAGTAATAATAGTCCAATTGAACCTGCAAATAATTCTTGATTAGTACGGAACCCAATCGTGTACCACCATTGGTAGACACCTGAATATGCAATATTTACTGGATATGCGTTTCCTTTACTAAACGCTTTTAAAGCTGAATCACCAAAGTGTGGATCCCAAATCGCGTGTGCAATTGGTTTCACTTTTAAAGGATTAGCGACCCATTTTTCGAAGTTTCCTTGCCAAGCAACATGAAAAAGATTTCCAGAAGTCCATAAGAAGATAATTGCTAAGTGACCAAAATGTGATGCAAAAATCTTTTGGTATAAGTTTTCTTCTGTCATACCATCATGAGCTTCTAAATCATGAGCAGTTGCGATCCCATACCAAATTCGTCTCGTTGCTGGATCTTGTGCTAGGGCTTGGCTAAATTTTGGGAATTTAGTTGCCATAATTATAAAATACCTTATTTATATAAATTTTAGTTAGTAATAAAACATTAAGTAATTTTTTAATGTTTTATATCTGATGAATGTATAAAAGTTAAATGGATAATTTAACTAATTGAGATTGCACGTGCTAGGAAGAATGACCAAGTTGTTCCAATACCCCCTAATAAATAGTGAGCTAAACCAACTGCACGACCTTGTGTAATACTTAATGCACGCGGTTGAATCGCTGGTGCAAAGTTTAATTTATTATGTGCCCAAACAATTGACTCGATTAATTCTTGCCAATAACCACGACCACTGAATAGGAACATTAAACTAAATGCCCAAATGAAGTGAGCACCTAAGAAAATTAAACCATATGCTGACGATGCAGACCCATACGATTGAATTACTTGTGAAGCTTGTGACCATAAGAAATCACGTAACCAACCATTGATTGTAATAGCACTTTTTGCAAAGTTACCACCAGTAATATGTGAAATACTACCATCCGGTGAAATAGTACCCCAAACATCAGATTGCATTTTCCAACTGAAATGGAAAATTACTACTGAAATTGAATTATACATCCAGAATAAACCTAAAAACACATGATCCCAACTTGAACTTTGACATGTACCACCACGACCTGGACCATCACAAGGGAAACGGAAACCTAAGTTTGCTTTATCCGGAATTAATTTTGAACTTCGTGCGTATAACACACCTTTTAATAAAATTAAAACAGTTACATGAATCGTAAAAGCGTGAATATGGTGTACCATAAAATCAGCTGTACCTAATTGAATAGGCATCATTGCAATTTTACCACCTACTTCTACTACTTCACCACCAAAAGCATAACTAGTTGTAGCTAAGGCATTTGGAGCTGTTGTTCCCGGTGCTAATAAATGAATATTTTGAATCCACTGTGCAAAAATGGGTTGTAATTGAATTGCTTTATCTGAGAACATATCTTGTGGACGACCTAACGCTCGCATTGTATCATTATGAATGTAGAATCCAAACGCATGACATCCTAAGAAAATACAAACCCAATTTAAGTGTGAAATAATTGAATCACGGTGACGTAGAACTCGATCTAATAAATTATTATAATTATCAGCAAGTGTATAATCACGAACCATAAAGATTGCTGCATGAGCTGCACCACCAACCACACAGAATCCACCAATCCACATATGATGAGTAAATAATGAAAGTTGTGTTGCGTAGTCTGTAGCAATATAAGGATACGGTGGCATTGCATACATATGATGTGCCACAATAATACTTAATGAACCCATCATAGCTAAGTTAATTGCTAATTGAGCATGCCATGAAGTTGTTAAAATTTCGTATAAACCTTTATGGCCTTCACCAGTAAATGGTCCTTTATGAGCTTCTAAAATTTCTTTCATGCTGTGTCCAATACCCCAATTTGTGCGATACATATGACCAGCAAAAATAAATAAGACTGCTAAAGCTAAATGGTGGTGAGCAATGTCACTTAACCATAATCCACCTGTTACAGGGTTTAAACCACCTTTAAATGTTAAGAAATCTGAATATTCACCCCAGTGACCGCCAAAGAATGGAGCTAATCCTTTTGAAAAACTAGGATATAACTGACTCATCAATTCACGATTAATTAAAAATTCGTGAGGTAATGGAATTTCTTGTGGTGATACACCAGCATCTAACAATTTGTTAATTGGTAAAGCGATATGAATTTGGTGACCAGACCAAGATAAACATCCTAAGCCTAATAAACCAGCTAAATGGTGATTCATCATTGATTCCGCATTCTGGAACCATTCTAATCTAGGTGCAGCTTTATGGTAATGGAACCAACCTGCAAATAGCATAATTGCTGACATAGCAAGTCCACCAATTGCAATCCAATATAATTCCACTTCGCTAGTAATACCTTCGGCGCGCCACATCTGGAACCAACCAGAAGTTGTTTGAACACCTTGGAAGTTTCCACCTACATCCCCATTTAAAATTTCTTGACCAACAATTGGCCAAACAACTTGAGAACTTTGTTTAATATTGATCGGATCATTTAACCAAGCTGAGTAATTAGAGAAATATGCCCCATGGAAGTGCATACCGCTAATCCATAAGAAAATAATTGCTAATTGTCCAAAATGTGCACTGAAAATTTTTCGAGAAACTTCTTCTAAGGAATTTGTTTGAGTATCAAAATCATGCGCGTCAGCATGTAAGTTCCAAATCCAAGTTGTAGTTTTGGGACCTTTTGCTAAAGTTCGAGAAAAATGACCTGGTTGGGCCCATTTCGCGAAACTCGTTTCGACTGCATCTTTATCGATAAAAACTTCAAAATTGTTTTCCTGAAGATCTGTTGAGCTTATTGCCATTAATATTTCTCCTTATTGGGAGACAAAAATCTATGAAACGCTCATAAGCAAAGAAACAGGAATTTGAAAAGTTTGATCTCTGTTTCGTATGAGTTTTCATTTTTATATTATAGACAATTTTGAAAAAAATACTAAAAATAATAGAGAAATACTTTCAAAGTTCTAATACTTGGGAAATAAGTGATTATTTTGGACAAAGTACTATTAAGCGGTAGAAAAAACCTATAGATGGAG
>Ga0181390_1001077_pt1 | contig 12235 bp, 9 predicted proteins | sample 13SPOviralmetaG_FD_130085 | JGI IMG/M metagenome (GOLD analysis project Ga0181390, IMG submission 130085) | Marine viral communities from the oligotrophic San Pedro Time Series (SPOT) site, San Pedro Channel, CA, USA - 13 SPOT_SRF_2010-07-21 | ecosystem: Environmental > Aquatic > Marine > Strait...
AGATAGTTCTAACTCAGGGCATCCATTACTATTTAGTACAACTTCAAATGGTACACATGGTGGTGGTAGTGCATTTACTACGGGTGTTACTACTGTAGGTACAGCAGGTAGTGCAGGAGCTTACACACAGATTAAGCTTGAGCAAGACACGCCAAGTACTTTGTATTACTATTGTTCAAGTCACTCTGGTATGGGTGGGGAAGTAAATAAAACTATATCTAAACTATCAGACTTAGGTATTACCTCTACTTCTACTGAGTTAAACATATTAGATGGGGTCACATCTACTGCAGCAGAGCTTAACATACTTGATGGTGTAACAAGTACAGCAGCAGAATTAAATATACTAGACGGTGTAACAAGTACTGCTGCAGAGCTTAACATCTTAGATGGTGTTACATCTACTGCTGCTGAATTAAATAAATTAGATGGCTTTACAGGTGCAGTAGCAGACCTTAACAGAACAGATGTAACTACTGAAGGAACAACAGAGGCTAGTAAAGTTGTAACTGCAGATAGTAATGGTGTTGTGACATTTGATAATGGTAAGATAGAAGAAAGCACTGCAGTTACATCTTCAAGTAATGCAGCTACAATTAACTTACGTGACGGTGATAACTTTACCCATACGTTGAGCGAGAATGTAACATACACGTTTAGTAATCCTGCAGCGTCTGGTAAGGTATCTGCCTTTACACTTAAAGTAATACAAGACTCTTCTGCAAGAACAATTACGTGGCCCTCTAGTGTAGATTGGGCGGCAGCTACTGCGCCAACAATAACTGCTACTTCAGGTGGTGTTGATGTGTTTGTATTTACAACATATGATGGTGGAACTACGTATTATGGATTTACTGCTGGACAGGCAATGGGTTAATATATGAGCACAGCTAATAAATATATGCAATCCGCATCTGGTGTAGGTGGTGCTGGCCTTGATGTTGATGAGGTGTTCAGCACTTATTTGTATGATGGGAATGGCTCTACACAAACGATTATCAACGGCATTGACCTAAGTGGCGAAGGTGGGTTGGTTTGGCAAAAGGGTAGAAGTTTAGCGTATGACCATCAGCTAACAGACACAGAACGTGGTGTAAACAAAACTCTTAGTACAGTTAATACAGCGAGTGAAGCTACAAGACAGTCCGTTTCTCAATTTAATACTAATGGTTTTTTAGTTGGTACAGAGGGTGATACCAATGCTAATAACCAAACCTACGCCTCTTGGACATTTCGCAAAGCCGAAAAGTTCTTTGATGTGGTAACTTATACTGGAAATGGTGTTCAAGGTCGGAGTATAGCACATAACCTTGGCAGTACTCCAGGTTGTATTATAGTCAAAAAGACAAATGCAGCAGGTACAGATTGGGCAGTATACCATAGAGGTGTTGATGCTTCTTCCCCAGAAGGTTATCATATACGACTAAACACAACCGCTGCAAGACAAGCTACTATATACACATGGGGCAACACAGCACCTACTAGTACTGCTTTTTTCGTAGGCAATTCAGGTTTTACAAATAACAATACTGACACATACGTTGCCTACATCTTCGCCCACAACGATGGTGACGGTGAGTTTGGCCCTAATGCTGATGCTGATATTATAAAGTGTGGGAGTTTTACAGGCAGTAGCAGTGGGTCACTTATTAATTTAGGCTTTGAACCACAGTGGGTAATGTGGAAAAAGATTAATTCAGCAGGTAGCTGGTTCATTGCTGATAGTATGCGATTTTTTACATCCAAACCCCCTAATAACGGACAAGTAATGACTTTAAAAGCTGAGTCAAGTGCCGCAGAAGCTGGCCCTGATTACTATATGGGGCTAGACAGTCAAGGGTTTTGGGAAGATGGCCTTGGTACATCCGACACCTACATCTACATAGCCATTCGCCGTGGCCCACTTGCGCCGCCTGAGAGTGCGACTGAGGTGTTTGATATTAGCGTAACTGATTACTCTGCTAATCAAACTATTGCTGCTAATATAGATGTAACCGACACCTTTATGGTTGGACATCAACCTACAGGCAATAACAGTAACGGACTGTATTTGTTCAGCCGCTTAACTGGTAATAAACGCTTGCGAACTGACCAAGCATTTTCAGAAAATGCAGAGTTAGGTCTTTCAGGTTTTGACACTCAGAATGGAGTTGTTGCAGGTTCATCTGATTCAAGCCAAAATGTGTGGAACGCTTCTTTTCCCTTTATAAAATACTTTATGAAACGTGCGCCTAATTTCTTTGATGTCGTTGCTTTTACGGGAACGGGAAGTGCAGGAACCCACAACCATAATCTAACAGTTCCAGCGGAAATGATGTGGGTAAAGAGTAGGGCTGGAAGTAGTAATTGGTTTGTTTATCACTCTGGTTTGGGTGCAACTAAATATCTTTTCTTAAATGAAACGAGCGCTGCAGGAACTGCGAGTTCAGTATGGAATGATACTGCACCGACATCCTCTGTTTTTTCCGTAGGTGCTTCTGTCAACCAAGCTTCAACTTCTATAGCCTACCTATTCGCAAGCCTAGATGGTGTATCCAAGGTCGGTTTAGTAACACACTCAGGAAGCTCTACAGACGTAGATTGTGGCTTTGCATCAGGAGCTAGATTTGTTCTGCTGAAGCGTACTGACGCAACTGGAGATTGGTATTTCTGGGATACGACAAGAGGTATAGTTTCTGGCAATGACCCTTACTTAACCCTCAACGGAACTAGCCAACCAGAGGTAACTAACACGGATTACATTGATCCATTATCATCTGGCTTTCAAATCTCAGGTGACTTTACTGATGGCACATATATCTTTTACGCAATAGCATAACAAGGACAAAACACTTATGGAAAATGATAGCTGGCACTTAAACAAGTCTGTACCAATTACATTAATCTTTGGGTTAATTGTTCAAGGTGCAGCTATTGTATGGACAGTTTCTATGATGATGTCTGACATTGAAGATAATTCAGAAGAAATTGTAGCACTAGAAGAACGTATGGGTAGATTAGAAACATCTGTACATAATCAAGCAGTATCACTTGCTCGTATAGACGAAAACATAAAAGCAATAAGATCATCAGTAGAAAAGATGGCGAATAATGACCAATAGGATTTGCCACAATGATAGAAGTATTAGCTTTAGCAGGTGCAGTTACTAAGATAGCTGGTGCAGTTAGTTCTGCAGTTAAAGCTGGTAGTGATGTAGCAGACTTACTGCCTCACTTTGGTAAGTTAGCAAAGTTAGATAGTGAGATACAGTTAGCTGAAAAGGGTGCACATAAAGGCCCACTAGGTAGACTGAGTTCATCTGAAGAAGAAGGCTTTGCAATAGCACAAGCTAAGATGAAACATAAAGAGTGCATGGACGAGTTAAGATCAGCTTGTCAGTTGTATGGACCTCCCGGTATGTGGGATTTAGTTGTAAAAGAACAAGCAGCGGCTAGACAAAGGCACAAAGAAGCGTTAGAATTACAAGCAAAGCAAAGAGACAGATTGTTCTGGGGTATATCACTAGCAATAGGAATAGTAATATTCGTAGGTGGTTTAGCGGTAATGATCTGGGGTCTTAACGAAGTAGTAAATGGATAAACAATATGGCAAGATTTAGTACGGCACAAAAAGAAACTCTACGTAAAATGGCTGAAGAAGGTAAGCTCGCTACATCTCAGTTACAAAACATTATGCGTAATGCTCAAGAGTTAAAGAAGCTTAATAAGGGTGGTGTTGTAGGCTTTCAAGCTGGAGGTATGCCTGAGGCTCCTGGGTCTGCTCCAACTCCCGTACAAGACCCTGGTGAATTTAAAGAGGGTGATGATCAGACTGAGTATGACGCCAAGAAAGCTGCTTTTGATCAGTATAAAGCAGACTTAAAATCTTATCAAGATAGAGTTAAAGTCTATAAGGATTACAATCTAAAGAGTACACAAAAGCTTGCTCAGTCTGCAATAGCAGATCCTACTTCTTTAGTTACTTCATCTAATGTAGACACTATAGATCCTGATACTACAGGTACAACTCTAGCTACAGGTACAGGTCAGATTACTGGGGATATACCACAGATAACTGCTGAAACTATTACAGCTGAAACTGCTGCTACACCTAAAGATATCGCTACTAGTAAAGTCACCGCCTCCACTTCACAGCAAGGGGCTCAAGAAGCTTTAGAGGGTGTTGAAAGAGATTATAAACAAGTAAGCGCTGCAGAAGCAGGTTTTTTACCACCTCCAGAAGGTATGATAGTTACTCAAGCCTTTGAAACTTTTCATAACCCTACTACAGGTGAAGTAGTTACAGTTAATACGGGGGGTTATACTGCACCAGAAGGTTTTGTAAAAGGTAAACCCCAAGGTAAATTTAAAGCTGGTGGTGTAAAAGCAGCTAAAGGTACAGTCTCAGATAAAGGTCAAATTACTGCAGCAGAAGATGAACTATCCACTGAAGCAATGGCAGAAGGACAAAAATTTGGAGAGGGTCGCCTTGATCTTGTCTCCGAAGATCCAAAACTACAGGTAACAAAAGATCAACTTGCAGAAGCTAAAGGTAAAAATCTTGAGGCTGTAAAAGCAGAAGTAGCTGAGTCAGAAACCCTTGAAAAAGCTGTAGCTGAAACTGCAACAGTTAAACCTGAAGAGTTACCACCACCCGCACAGATTGCAGAAGATCAGATGGCACAAGCTCAGGCTATGACAATGGATGGCTTGACTGATGATGCCACTGCAGTTGCTGTAAAGCTAGAAAAGTTTACTGTAGATGATGGTACACTTGCTCTTGCTATGCAAGGCGATGTAGGTGCACTAGACACAGTTGAAGGTCAGCTATCACAGTTGATGAAAGACTTTGATGATGGTACTCCTGCATGGGCTGCTGGTGCTATTCGTGCAGCTAACGCAGCTATGGCCTCACGGGGTCTGGGTGCATCCTCTATGGCAGGTGCAGCTATCCTACAGGCAGCTATGGAATCTGCGTTACCTATTGCACAGCAAGATGCAGCTACGTTTGCTAACATGAACATGGCTAACCTAAACAATCGTCAACAAACTGCATTGACTAATGCAGCAGCACAACAAGGTCTACAGTTACAGAACTTATCTAATGAGCAACAGACTGCTTTAGCAAACAGTTCTAATGCATTTGCATTGCAATCACAAAACTTGTCTAACATGCAAGCTACAGTTATTGCTAATGCTCAGATTAAGTCTGCAATGCAGGGTCAAAACTTATCTAATGAACAACAATCTAACCTAGCAATTGCTGCACGTTTTGCTGAAGTATCTAATCTTAACTTAACCAACAAGCAGCAGACTGCACTACAAAACAATTCATCACAACTGCAGACTAACCTTGCTAACCTTAGTAGTAAGTCACAGGCTTACATTACTAATGCTAATCTGGGTGCATCATTGCAAGGACAAGTGTTGAGTAATGAACAACAAGTAGCAATTGGCAATGCTGCACGGTACTCTGATGCTTCTAATATTACATTTAGTGCTGAACAACAGGCTCAGTTGCATAACTCATCTTTGATGCAAACAATTGGCTTAGCTGAACTTAGCTCAGCACAAGCTGCTACATTACAGAATGCTGCCCAGACTGCAGGTATGGATATGGCTAACCTCAGCAACCGTCAGCAAGCGGCAGTTGAAAATGCTAAAGCATTCTTGCAGATGGACTTAACTAACCTGAGTAATGAGCAACAAACTGCTATGTTTAAAGCTCAAGCTACTCAGCAAGCTATTCTTTCAGATACTGCTGCAGAAAATGCTGCTAAACAATTTAATGCTTCCTCTGAAAATCAAACTAATCAGTTTATGGCAAACCTTAAGAGTCAGACTGAACAGTTTAATGTAGCTCAAAAAAATGCTGTTAATCAATTTAACGCTGGTGAAAAGAATGCTGCGGCTAAGTTTAATACTCAGGTAAAAGAGCAACGTAATCAGTTTAATGCCTCTAATGCACTTGTCGTAGCACAGGCTAATGCACAGTGGAAACAGAATGTAGCTACATTAAATACGGCTGCTCAGAATGAAGCTAATGCTGCAGATGCAGCGGCTGCTAATGCTTTTACTAACTCTACTGTAGATCAAGTATGGCAACGTGAGCGTGACCTTATGGATTATGCTTATAAGTCAAGTGAGTCAGATAAAGACAGAGCTTTAGATATTGTACTTGCAGATAAAAAGTATGATGAGTATCAAGAAGCTAGAGATGATCAAGAAGAATCTGCTAAGTGGAATCTCTTGACCCAAGTTCTGATAGGTTAAACGAGGTAAATAATATGTACGAAAAGATATTACTAACAGCAAGAGAACAGGCTGAAATAAGGTTTAGAGAAAAAGGTTTAGATAAGCCAAGGCAAAGCCGAGTCCTTAGGGATGAAGACGCTAGATTGTTATCTGGAAGTAGTCTTGTCCCACAAAGAAAACTAAAGACTCAAGAACCTAAAGAGGATATTATGACCTCTACCTATAATAGATTATATGCAGATAATAAAAGGCTTTCTGAACAAGTACAAAATATGACTGGGGATAAAACTACTGGTTTAGACATGACCCCAGAAGAAAAAAATATGTCTATGGAAGAGCTTGGAGAAACCACTCCCTCTACAGGTGAAATGGCTTTAGATCAAGTCAGTCTTGAAAAGATTGTTAGAGCTGAAGCTAAACTACGTAATATGGACCCTGATATAGCTGTTGCTGTTTTTAACGAAGAAGGCCTTAGGTCTAACACTTATCAGTCTCAAGTAAAAAGAGCTGGTAAAGGGTCTTTAGGTGGACGAGAAGCTTCTTTTGGTGTAAGTCAGTTATACATTGGTGGCGGTCTTGGGAATGACTATGAGTCTGAAACAGGCAGAAAGCTTATCTCAGACAACACTGTAAGTGGACTTACTACACAGATACAATTTGCTTTAGATAGAGCTGCAGAACAAGGTTGGTCTCCTTGGTACGGAAGTAAAGCTGCAGGAGTTAAACCAAGACAGGGATTAGAAGATGCTAAACCTATATTTAACTGGAAAAATATGGAGGATAATTAATGTTTAATGCACCTATACCTGGACAATCTCTAACTGCAGAGCCTAAAAACTATGCTTGGGAAAACCCTCCCCAGTTTTCTACTCCAGAAGAATCTTTAATATTTCATCTTGAAAGGTTACAAGAACCTGAAAGAACAAAATCGGTATTGGGATTAATTGATCTAGGTCTTGATATTAAGACTATGACAGAGGGTATTCTTCGTGGTGCAGTTGCTAATGGTAGGCACAGTATAGATGTGTCTATGATTATTGGACCTATAATTCATGAATATATTGTAGGAACTGCAGAGGCAGCGGGACTAGAGTATGATGAAGGCCTAGAGACAAATAATAAATTTAATCGTGAAGAAACTAATAAGGGTATTAGAGAAAGAGAAGCTCGTAAGATTCTTGCTCAGTTTGAAGAAGAGGGTGAAGTAGATATACCTGAAGAATCTATGGAAAAAGTACCTGAAGAAGAAGAAGTCGCAAAAGAACAACCAAAAGAAATGCCTAAGGGTCTTATGTCACGAGGAGATATGTAATGGGTATGTGGACAGGTATCCTTGGTGGAGTACAAGCAGTAGAAGAAAGAAGAGAACGTGAAGAAGATCGTGAGTTTAAGAGAAAAGCTCAGGAAAGACTTGACGATGAGTTTAATGAAAACCGTTTGCTTCGTAGATCTAAATCTGTACTAGACTACTTAGATGGTAGAGGTGTACCTTTAGCTGCTGACTCTGCTTCTATATCTTTTTTAAAAAATAAGTTAGGTAACGTGGAAGGTGCTAACGACTACTTAGCTAAAATGATGCACACACCAGGGGTAGCAAAAACAGTTGTAGATGCAATTCAGGCTAGAGAAAACAATTTAGGTGTTACTCTCACTGGTGAGGATATATTTGAAAACATTCAGATTGTTGCTGAAGGTTATGGAGATGAAGGTTTCTTAGGTCCATACAAAGAAGGTAGAGATCTTTATAAGATAGCTACAGGTATGAGTGATGATCTTTTAGATGATACTTTCTTTGGTGAAGTTATGGGTAGGGTTAGTGCTTTACCTTCTTCAGTTATGCCACCCGTTTATCCAGATATAGCTCCAGGTTTTACTGCAGAACTTGATGCTGAACTTCAAGCTAAACTTTTTGATGACAAGATCATAGCGTATGCTAATAATATACTTAGTAATATAGATGAAACTAGTCTCTACACCGCTGAGGAAATAACGTCAGCAATTGCTAAACACAAAGGTGGTGATAAAGACACACTAAGAAGTATGCTTGGGGGTTATGTATCGGAGTTCTTACTTACTGCACCTGGAGCTGCTTCTTTGTTTCCAATGCTTGCACCAAATCTTTCACCCTATAAAATACCTTCTGCAGCTAAGGAAACTTTATTGGCCATGAGAGATTCTCCAGAATTAGCTCAAGCCAAAATAGAATTTGATAGACAATATGGATTTGGTTCCGCAGATTTAATACTGGGAAGATAGTATGACTACTTTAAACGATCTTAGAAGAGCTATGGGTACTTTTGAAGATGAAGACGAACAAAAAAATCTTCAGTCTAACGATTCTATTTTACCTAGATCAGATCCACTACCTGTTCAAGAGATTGTACCGGGATCCTATTCTCAAAACGACCTTATTGACGATAAGTATTTTGGGTCGATTGAACGTTATATGGAAAAAAGATTTGGTATAGATGAGTTTAGAGACTACAGCAAAGAAGAAGTTGTCAATAAGTTTTTAAATAATATGCGGGGTTTTTCTGGGGGTAACTCTACTAGAGCTATTAATGAAGTAGCCTTTTTAAATAGTCTAGGTGAAGATGAGGAGCAGCTTGCTGCTGTTGGCGAGGCTTATGCCTTGTTTGAAAACATGGCTGGAGTATTTAGTAAAGAAACTACTAGGGGAGAAAAAGCAGAAGCTATCGGAGATTATGTTAGAAGTACTGTATTAGACCCTATAAATCTAGTGGGTTTTGGTATAGGTAAACTATTTACTGCTAGTGGATCTAAAGTGGGTGCTAAGGTTGCACAAAGAACTGCTTTAAAAGCTTACAAAAAAGCGTTACGTAGGGGTGCTACAAAGAAAGCTGCTGTAAAAGAGAGTAATCTGGTATGGAAAAACACCTTTAATCAGGTAGCTAAAGACAATGCAGTTAAACTTGCTGCTAAAAGGGAGGCTATTGAAAAAGCCCCTGACACTATTAGGGGTCGTCTTACTTCTGGTGTGGCTAAAGAAGTTTCAGCTAACATGGCTGTAGAGGCGGCTGTAAATATTGGCTCTGCTTATGCTTATGAAAAAGGTTTAGTTAGGACTGGTGTTCAAGAGGAAGTAAATAAACTTAATGTTGGACTTGCTGCAGTGGGTACATTAATTATAGGCGGTATACGTCTAGCACCTATTGCACTTAGGGGTAATAAAAATGTCTTAGTCAAGCCTAGTATTGATGTAAAAGAACCTGAGCCTTTAGACTTGTCAGAAGCTGTTTCCTCTGTACTCTACACAAGTAAGCTAAAAGAAAAAGCTGCCAAAGCAGAAGAACTTCAAGAGTTAGATACAGATTTTTTTATTAGTATGTTGTTGGGAGACTCCGATAATGGAGTAAAAGGTCTTGCTGAGATCATGGTAGAACAAGGGTATGCTTATATAAAACGTACTCCTGAAGACAGTGTATCTAACTTTGTAGCTGATGTGATCAAAAAATCAGACCCTCAAAATGCTGCTAAGTTTATTGAGGACTTTAAAAATAATACTGGCATAACTATGGTAGAGTTGACAGATAAAGTGTCTGGAAAAACCTCGAAGCAGGAAATAGATATAGAGTCTTTTTCAAATATATTTGCTAAAAAGATTAGTGATCAAGGTAGACTATTAAATGCAGTATCTCAAGTGCAGAAAAAGTTAAGTCTTGATGATGATACTGTAAAAAATATGACTGTCTCTGATACTGCTGCAGCTCTGCTAGGAGTAGGAGAGTATAGTCCAGCTAAAAGTAAAGAGGTTAAAAGTCGGTTTGGTAAAGTTAATCAAGGTGTAGTTGATGTCCAAAAAAGAATTATACGATTACTTGTGACATCGCCAAGCACATCCTATCTTAACATGGTAGGCTATGGTTCAGCTGCAGGAATCAATACTGTTACTGACGCTGGCATGGCTTTAACTTACCTTGGGCAGTCGGGTCTCTATAAAGTATTAGGTAAGAATAAAGAAGCGTCAGAGTCTCTTCGTATATTTAGGCAACTAAAGAATGCTCAAGGGCAAAGACTTAAAAATTTATTAGATACTGATATGACTTATGATGCATATATGTCTATTGCAGAAAAAGACCCTAAAGCTTTAGAGAAACTAACACAAGTGATGGCTGGTGGTGTAGATGTCGAAGATGCTATAAAGAAAATGGGTGTAGATCCTGAAGCTACAATGATTGGTGTGAGGGCTGATCAAGGTATTGAGTTACTACAAAAAATAAACTTTGTTGTGGGCCAAGATGTACTTACTAAGTCTCAAGAGTTTGTATACCAATTAGATAAAGGCTTGCGTGTAGGTTACGACAAGAGTTGGAATGAGTTCTTTAACCATGAGGGTGCAGCTAAGGCTATGACCTCCAAGCAGTATCAAGATATCGTAGCCAAAGCTGTTTATGAAACACAGAAAGCTACCTTCGCTGTTTCGTATAAGGATGCGGGATTTGTACCTAAAATTATAGAAGAAGCTAGAGATGTTGCAGGTATAGGTTTGCTTGTACCCTTTGGTAGATTTTTTAATAATACTCTAGCCTTTAGTTCAGATAGTATAGGACTTACTTTTGCAACAAAATTATTTGGGTCTAAGTCTATAAGCCCAAGAAGCACTAGAGAGTTAGGGGTAAGAGGTGCTGTAGGTTTAACTACAATAGCAACTCTTGCTCAAAATGAAACTCTCAATAGGGAGCTTGGATTATCTTGGGATGAACGCATAGACCCTGAAACTGGTGGTGTTAAGAGTGAAAAATATAACTTTCCACTTTCTCATTTTAAAGCCTTAGGTAGATTTTTTTCTTATTGGTTAGATGATATGCAGATGCCACAAGAAGAACTTACTCAAATACTTGAAGTACTTGGCCCAGGTCAAATCACAAGACAGCTTAATCAAATTACAGATGGCTTAGGTGATCTGACTATGACTGCTATCACAGAATTTGGAACACCTAAAGGAGAAAGAGCTTTAAAAGATCTAGTTAAACCTATCCAAGCAGTGACATCTCAAGCTGTTTCAGGGTCGACAAGATTCCTTGATCCTATTAACTCTGCTGTAGGTCTGGCTAGGGGATCTGATTTTAAAATGGTTAATAGAAAAATTGGCAGTGAGACCCTCAACAACAGTCTCCGTTACATGGATCAGATAATAGCTGTAGTTTCTGGAAAAGATATTTCAGAAGAGCAGTTTACAGGGGCGACAGGTAGAATAAAATCTGATGCAGCTAAACAGATAGGTTATCGTGAGGTAACTATGACAGACACTAAAAAAGTTTTGTCTATGGTTGGCAGACCTACTTACTTAGCTAACCTTAAAACTAAAGACCCCTCTGCTGACAATAGGTATAATCAAATCTTCCACGATATTATAGAGCGTATGTCCTCTGACCTACTGAGGTACGAGGTATTTCGTGAAGGGGATCCTAAGAAACAAATCAATAAACTTAAGCTTAGACAAAAGCTAGTTAAAGACTTATTCAAAGACGCTAAAGATGTTACAATAACTCTGATGGAAAGAGGTGTTAAAGATCTTGGTGACATGCAACTAGCAAAGCTTATAGACATAGGATCAAAATACAAGTGGGAAGATATAGACGGTGCTATAGAAGAAGTAGCTCAAGGTACAGAGTTTAAAGACCTAACTTTAAAGCAGCTAGATCTTATACAAGGTTACCTTGACTACGAAAAGCAGAGGTTAGAGCGTTTCTAGTCCTCATCATCCTCTAACATAAAGTCTGCCCAATCATATGACTCACGTTTTATATCTCCTTTATGAACATGTCCAGGAGATCTTGATAACAATGCAGCCATCGCTTGACCAGCTAAGTACCTACGAGATGTAAGTGCTTTGGTCTTAAGCGGTGGCTTTATTTTTTTCTGCCTGTAACTTTTGGCCTCTTCTTCAAGACTCTTTTTGTTTTTGCTCATTGAGTTTTACTCTCTCTAGATTACGAAAGTAAGCTTTGTTAAAGCCCATCTCCCACTCCCTGCCTTG
>Ga0181390_1001084_pt1 | contig 12211 bp, 20 predicted proteins | sample 13SPOviralmetaG_FD_130085 | JGI IMG/M metagenome (GOLD analysis project Ga0181390, IMG submission 130085) | Marine viral communities from the oligotrophic San Pedro Time Series (SPOT) site, San Pedro Channel, CA, USA - 13 SPOT_SRF_2010-07-21 | ecosystem: Environmental > Aquatic > Marine > Strait...
ACTTAACACGACTGTTGATGGTGTTGAGTTAAGAGGTGGTGGCCAACTAGCGGTTACAAAAGATGGTAGTTGGGTTGCTAACTTTAACCGCAAAACATCTGATGGTGATATTGTTAGCTTTCAAAAAGACGGCACAACTGTAGGTAGTATTGCGGCATGTCCTGATAATGGTATAATCATAGGAACATCAGATGTTGGTTTAAGGTTTAGAAAACAATCTGCTGGTGGTGCTATTTTCCCTAGGACACCTAGTAACTCAAGTATAGACAATTTAGTTGATTTAGGATTAAGCGGAAATGGTTTCAAAGACCTTCACCTGTCTGGTACTGCTTATATAGACAATTTATTAGTAGGTAAAACGAGTACCAGTATTACTACACGTGGTTTATTTGTTGATTATAAGGGAACTCTAAAACCAACATCAGATGGTGATGTTGGCATGTTAATGAATCGTAAAACTAGTGATGGCGATATTATTGAGTTCCGCAAAGACAACACAACTGTAGGTAGTATTGGGGTTGGTGGTTCTGATATTTATCATGGGTCTGGCGATACTGGCCTAAAGTATTACGCGGCAGGGAATGCAATTCATCCTTACAACCCTAGCACATTGTCCAATAGAGATAATGCCGTTGATTTAGGCATGTCATCTATCCGCTTTGATGACATCTACGCAACCAATGGCACAATCCAAACATCTGACTTCAACGAGAAGCAAGACATAGCATCACTTACAGCAACAGAAATGTTAGTAGGCAAACGTATCTCAGCATTGTTCAAGACATTCAGATGGAAAGACAGTGTAGCTGAAAAGGGTGACAATGCTCGTACTCATACAGGTGTCATAGCTCAAGACGTACAAGCGTCTTTCACAGCAGAAGGTTTAGATGCTGGTGACTACGCATTGTTTATCTCAAGCACATGGTTTGTAGATGCTGAAGGTAATGAAGTAGAAGAAGGGACAGAAGGTGCAGTCTCTAAAACTAGAATGGGTATTCGTTACCCTGAGTTACTATCTTTTGTAGCCGCATACAACGAACAACGATTTGCTTCTATTGAGGCAAGACTAACAGCATTGGAAGGGTAACTAAATGCCAAACACACACACATGGTCTATCGCTAACCTAGAGCGAAACACATCTGACAACTCAGTAACAATAGCACACTGGCGTTGCGAAAGCACAGATGGAACAAACACTGCATCAGCATACGGAACTACATCTCATACAGGTGTACCATCAGACGATGATTACATTCCTTATGATGATCTAACAGAAGCAAACGTATTAGAATGGGTACACGAACAAGTGGTACAAGCTGATACAGAAGCGGCAAATGATGCTAAGATAGCTGAACTTGCAAACCCAACATCCTTAACTGGGATGCCTTGGTAATTTAAACACTTAAACCTAAAGGAGATCAAAATGGCTGAAGATAAAAAGGTTATTACGATTGATAATGTAGACTACACTGAAGACCAACTAAATGATACGCAGAAGGTTATTATTAACCACATCAATTCTCTAAGCCAGAAGATTGGTTCAGCAGAATTTAACTTAGACCAACTTAAAGTGGGCAAGGATGCATTTGTAAAGATGTTAACTGAATCTCTAAAAGAGGTTGAAGACACCTAGTAAACTTAATTTAAGGTATAATTAATATGTCAAGAGACTTAAGCAATGATACAATAACAAGTATAAATGAGGATGTTGTATACCCGTTCTTTGCTACAGAGTTAAGATTTGATGGTAACAACATATTGAGAATGTGGACAGGACAAGGAACTCTTGTCTTACCAGATAGTACTGAGTGGATAGGTCTAGGTCAAATGCTAGATATATCTACAATAGAGGAAACCTCTGAATTAGCTGTAAAGGGGGCTACACTTACGTTGAGTGGTGTACCCTCTAGCGTACTCTCACTAGCTCTTAGTGAACCTTATCAGGGTCGTGTGTGTAACATTTACTTTGGTACATTCATACAGGGTAGTATACTACAGGAGTCATCCTCCTACATACTATTACAAAATGGCTCTAGGATTAATATAGAGAATGAATCAACTAACTTTAGTGAGTTATTCTCAGGTTACATGGATCAGATGAACATAGAAGAGTCTGGTGAAACATCTACTATACAATTACTAGTAGAGAATAAGTTAGTAGACTTAGAGAGAGCTAGAGTAGCTAGGTTTACATCTGGTTATCAGAAGTCAATTTACGCTGGGGATCTAGGTTTAGATTTCGTAGAAGATCTACAAGATAAACAAATACCTTGGGGTCGTAAGAGTGGCAGTTAACTATCAACAAGAGTTTCTTAGTCAAGTAGAAGACGACATAAAGTATCTTATAGAACTCCATTGGGGTGAGATAGCTCTTAATAAAGATAGCATTAAGTTGAATCCAGATTGGGATGCTTATAGTAACCTAGAGAAACAAGGTAAACTTAAAGTGTTTACTGCTAGAGAAGATGGGTTACTTGTAGGGTATTTCGTCGTAATACTAGGTACTAACATACACTACAAAGACCATATGTTTGCTAACAATGATGTAATCTACTTACACAAAGACTATCGTAAAGGTTTCGCTGGTATACGATTAATTAAGTTCGCTGAGAAGTGTCTTAAAGAAGATGGAGTATCTGTGTTAACAATTAATATAAAAGTACATAAGCCCTTCGATAAAGTTCTTGAGAGGCTTAAGTTTAAACACATTGAACGTGTATACTCTAAATACCTCAAGGGAGAATAAACATGGCTATTTCTGCTGGGGCCGCTTTACTTAGTGCTTCATCTGCTACTGCTATAGCTATGGCTGGTGGTGCTGTATTTTCTATGGCGGCATTTGCTACTAGCTTTGCTGTTAGTTTTGCTCTCGGTGCGGCTATGAAAGCCCTTACACCCAAACCTTCTATTGACTCTGGTTCTAGTAGAGGGTATCAAACTAATTCCCTTGGACCTGCTCAAGATCATCAGATTATATATGGTAAGATGAAAGTTGGTGGGGCTATAGTATTTGACGAGTCTACAGGTGTTAATAATAAATACCTACATCGTGTAATTGCTATAGCTGGACATGAAGTACAATCTTTTGATAATATATATATTAATGATAAAGTTGTTACTTTAGATGGTAACGGAGAAGTAACCAGCCCATCTCAATATGCAGGTAATATACGTATTAACTTACACTTGGGTTCTCCAAATCAAACTGCTGATAGCGACCTTGTATCTGAATCTAACAAGTGGACTGCTGAACATAGGCTTCGTGGCATAGCTTACATATACATTAGACTTAAGTTTGATGCCGATGCATTTCCTAACGGTATACCTATTGTTACTGCTGTAGTTAAAGGTAAGAAGTTATACGACCCTAGAACTAGCTCTACAGCTTGGTCAGATAACCCTGCTTTATGTATTAGAGATTACCTTACAAATAAATATGGCTTAGGAGAAGATACAAGTAATATTGATGACACTCTTGTAACTAGTTCAGCTAACGTATGTGATCAAACTAATACTTTTTCTGGTACAACTAGGTATACTTGTAATGGTGCTTTTACTACTGCATCTACACCTTATGATATGTTAAGTGAGTTACTTAAGTCTATGGGCGGTTCTATGTGGTATGCTCAAGGTAAGTGGCGTATGAAACCTGCTTATTGGACTTCACCAATAATGGATTTGAATGAGGACGATATACGTTCTAGCATTAGTGTTGGTACTAGACATTCTCGTAGAGACAACTTCAATGTCATCAAAGGTACTTTTAGAGGTGAAGAAAGTAACTGGCAAACAACAGATTACCCACAAGTCACTAACTCAGCTTTTCTAACTGCTGACAACAACCAAGAATCTGTAGCCGATGTAAATTTAACATTTACTGACAACTCTATAGAGGCTAGAAGACTTGCTCTAATTTCCTTGGAGCGTAATAGACAACAACTTACAGTTAATGCTAACTTTGGTCTTAAGACCTTAGAGTTACAAGTTGGTGACAATATAAGACTCACTAATTCTAGGTTTGGTTGGACTAACAAAGAGTTTGAAGTTGTACAGTGGTCTTTTGGACTTACAGATGGCTTAGACTTACAAACACAAATGACCTTACGTGAGACTGCGGAGAGTGTATTTGACGAAGTAAATGATGGTGTCGTATACGAGAGAGATAATACAACACTACTATCCCCATTCTTAGTACCCCCTGTAGGTCTTTCAACGTCTGTTAGAACTCAAGTTATACGTGAGAAATTAACTAACATTATTACTTTGAATGTAACTTCTGGTGGTAGTGAGAGTGTAGATCACATAGAAGCAGAGTTTAAATTATCTTCTGATATTGATTGGATTAGCTTAGGTACTGGTCAATTAGGTGCTTTTGAGGCAATAGATCTTGAAGATGGTAACTACGACTTTAGAGCTAGAGCTATTAATACTTTTGGTATTAAAGGTGAATGGGAGTTTATGTTTAACGTAAACGCTTCTGGTCTATTAGATCCCCCATCAGATGTAACTGGACTTGTAGCTGAAGTTAATGGTTCTATTATTACTCTTGATTGGGAAGCTGTTCCAGATCTTGATTTGTCGTTTTATAGAATACGTTATTCCCCTGCGCTTATAGGTGCTACTTGGTCTAACTCACTAACTTATGTTGATAAAGTACCTAGGCCAGCCTCTAGTGTAACGGTTCCAGCTAGATCAGGTACATATTTAGTTAGAGCTTATGATAAATCAGGTATTGGGTCTGTTAATTTTACTGCTGTAATTGTTCCTGTAGCTGATATAGAACCTCTAGCTAATACTCTTACTCTTACAGATAGTACAGCCTTTTCAGGTTCTAAGACCAACTTAGAGGTTGTAAGTAATACCTTGAGGATAGACGACTACGCTGTTGCACCATCTGAGGGTGAATACTTGTTTAGTAACTACATAGAAACAGGCGATAGTTCAGTTAAGAGGTGTCGTGTTTATGTAAGTGGTTTAACAACAAGACATGATGATACTGCTGGTTTGTTTGATGATCAACCTGGTTTATTTGATGATGCTGTTGGGGTTTTTGATAACCTTGGTGGTGACAGTCAATTTTCTGATACTAACATAATAACTTTAGTATCTATAACACAAGATGATCCAGCAGGTAGTCCTACTTGGTCAGCTTATAGAACAATAAGAGTTGCAGACCTTAGTGCAAGGGCATTTAGATTTAAGGTTAAACTTACATCTTCTAGCAACAATATAACCCCGTCTGTTTCTGCACTAACAGCTTATGTGGAGTATAATTAATGTCACAAAACGATTTGGTAATTGCCAATCAAACATTTCCTAGTTTTAGGTCTGATTTAAACAATGCCTTACAAGCTTTAGGTAGTACTAATAGTGGTAGTTCTGAACCCCCTACCACTTATGCTAACATGTTGTGGTACGATACTTCTAGTAATATATTGAAAATTAGATCTGAAGCTAATGACGTTTGGATAAACATATCTTATATGAATCAGTCTACAGATACGTTTAACCTTATTGATAATACTGAAGTGGTAAATACGTCAGGTACGCAGACAGGTTTAATTGGAGATCAAGCAACATCTACATGGACAACTGGTACTGGAACAACTGAGAGCCTTGTGTCTCCAGCTAAAGTTAAAGCGGCTGTTGATGCAAATGCTTTTGTTTTTCCTATTTCAGCAGGAGTTGTAGGAAGTCTCGCGTTTCTTGGTTGGTATACTACAGACTATGTTACTAATGGATTTGCCTCAGGTAGTAGTTTATACTATGCTGGTATTACAAGATCCGCAGGTAATAGTATACAAATTCAAGTTGGTTCATCTCCTTCAGGGTCATGGAGACTTTGGGGTTATGGTACTGGTGGATTTACTAATAACCGCGCATCTTTATGGATAAGGATTTCCTAATGAACTATCGTAATGCAAGATATATAGATATAAATAGAATTGACTGTGAGATTAATCATACAGATTATGGTTGGATACCTTACACTCTTGACCCTACGGACGAAGATAATACTGTCGATAACGTCAGTTTATTAGAGTCTATGAACTCTAGAGGAGATGTGATTGCTTATGTTGCACCTACTCAAGAGGAACTGAATGAGGTGTTAGCAACAAATGCTCGTAGTGAGCGTGACCATAGACTTATAACTGAAGTTGATCCTATTGCAGGTAACACTTTGAGGTGGTCAGATCTAACTGAGTCTCAACAGGCTAGTTGGTCTAACTACAGAACTGACCTCTTAGATTTACCAGAGCAAGTCGGTTTCCCTCAAGATATAGATTGGCCTACTAAACCCGAATAATCTAAGGAGATGGGATAATGGAAATAACAGATTTATGGAGTAGTGTTTTAACTCTAGGTATTGGTTTTATAGGTTTTGTTTTGAGAGGTTATGTAGTAGAGTTAAGTAGATTACGTATACTATTAAACAGGACTAGAGAAGACTACGTTACTAAAGCTGACTCAAATCAAGTCCTTAGTCAAATAATGAGCAAGTTTGACAAGATAGAAGAAAAGTTAGATAGACTTGTGGAGCGAAAATGAAACTACTACTTATACTACTTACCCTACTAATTAGTAATCCTGTTTTTGCTGAGGACGACGATACAATTAAATCGGAAAGTACAGTAACATCTGAAGGTACTATGGAGACCACTATTAACAGTCCTCCACCTTCAGCTATATCTCCACAGATCAGCGCAAGTAACTCTGATCTATGTACTGTAGGTGTAGCTGGTGCTGTTCAAACACAGATATTAGGTATTTCTGCTGGTCGTACTGTTAGGGACATGAACTGTGAGAAACTGAAAAACGCTAAGACTATGTATGACATGGGTATGAAGGTCGCCGCAGTGTCAGTCATGTGTCAGGACGAAAGAGTGTTTGATGCCATGCTCAACGCTGGAACTCCTTGCCCTAAGAATGGTTTGGTAGGTGATAAGGCTAGGCTAGCATGGGAAATGGAAGCAGTAGAAGAGCATATACAACGAGAGCAAAACAATCCTATAAGGAAAATGTTTAATGAAGATGTTGAAACTAAAATTGGTTTGGGTGTTATCATTAGCACTATTGCCTTCTTATTCTTACTCTAATCCTTATGTATACGGTACAACAGGTAATGCGGCTAGTACTTCTTTAGGGTGGAGTATGGATAGTATCTTGCCTAGCATTGCTGGTGTAGATATAAACGGACTTATTTATAGGTATAAAACTGTTAAAGACCCAGATACTGATATGAAAGTACACGTTGGTAATCTTAATGCTAATGGTGATGGGTATATCTTCAGAGAAACAGATGACTGGTCGGGGGTAGCTGGTAACACCATTGTAAAGTCATTTCCAGTTTCAAACATTCCAGCTTCAAATTGGGGTACAGGTTTTGTTGAGGTAGAGGGTGAAGGTAAAGTAGAGGATGCTGTTGTTATATATAGTTACAGAGTTGACAGGTGTTACGATCCCCAGTCTGATCCATCATGTGCAGGGTACATTGAACCTGTTCCTAATATACCCGAAGTAGAAATATACAATGCTCTAGAAGATGATTCTGTACTTAGTGTTATAGATACTGATAAAAACTTTAAGTACGACGAAGAAGGTAATATTATAAAAGACGAAGAAGAAGAAGAGGAAGAGACACGTATAGAGATAGGACTTACCGCTTCTGATAATGCTCTCACACTATTTAATTCGCAAAGTCAAGATGATATTCTTATGACTATTAATTTACAAACTAATATTAATATGTATTATAACGCTAAGATAAACGGCGGTACATTAAATGATGTGGCTGTACTACAAGATAATACAATATCTGATAATAAGAAAGCCCTAAGAAATAATTTAGCACAACAGATACTGCACGAACAAATGGTCGATATGCAGTACAATAAATGAGGTTTAATATGAAGTATCTAGTAACAGCACTATCACTATTCGCTTTACCTGCACTAGCAAACACACCAATAACAGGTAATGTAGAATCTAAGTGTGTCATTCAAACAACTAAAGATGGGGTCTATGGAAACCCTATAGCTAGTAAGTTAAGCACTACACCTGCTGATGGTGGTGTTCTACCTGTCATTAGGTTTGATGTATCTATAGCAGATAGCTACACAGCTAACATAACTCACCCTACATCCTTTAGTTCTTCTCCAGCACTTACTGATACAGTTGCATGGACAGGAAGTACAAGTGTAACACAAACATCTGTTGCTGGTATGTCAGCATATGAAGCCGCTAAAATAGTAGTAGGCAACACAACAATATTTGATCTAACACTTGCAGGGTCAACATGGTTTTCTACTTCATCAAGTGCTACTTACGGAGCATCTAAACCTTTCGCTGGAGGGGTCTATACTGCTTTAGTACAGGCTAGCTGTATTGCTAAATAGACTTGTAGTACTTTTTTTGTTATGGTCATTTTCAACCTCAGCACATGAGATGACACCAGCTTATCCTGATGTTAAACCTTCTCATGTAGCTGGGGTAGTTAAAGTAGAGATGTCTCTGTTTAACTCTAGAGAAGAGATAGAATGGTATCAAATAGAGTTGTTTGATTTAAATTGGACGAACATACCCTTTGCTTCCTCATACCGAATTATAAATGTAGGATACAAAGAGAGAAAACCTTTTGATGTGTATATACGTAAGGTGGATATGGACGAAGCTGTATACTTATGCACTACGTCAAAAGTAAGAAAGACTAGCAAGTCTAGAACTCTTGTTTCCTCTAAGATATGTTCAAGATTAGATGGTGAACCCGAATGAGATTATTATTTACCCTTTGTTTTGTAGCTAGTTCTGCTGTAGCAGATAGTAGTTCCCTTTCATTAGCATTACCTAACCCACCTATGAACTATCAGTCGGATTCATTTTCCACTGGTAATATGAGGTGTAGTAATGCTGTTGGTGGGGGTGTAAACCTTGAGTACGGTGTAACGGGTGTACTGTCAGGTTTAGATACAAATAGCAGGGGTAAAGATATTGGCGTGTACGCTAGGATTGTTATACCTTTAGATAAACCGAAGGCTCGTATTAACTGTGACGACCTATACCAAATAGAGTTAACTCAACGTAGGTTAGAGATACAGAAGTTACGAGATGAACTAGAGCAACTAAAGAACTTACAGAGTTCTGGTGGTGAGATGGAGTTTGAAAACTAATGGATACTACCAAGATAGCAGATAACATTGATGGTCTAGCAGACCGTGAGTTTAAGACAGGTAACATGAAGATGTCGTTTGGTTCTATCATGGCTATATTTGCTTTCCTATCTACTATTGTAGGTGGACTGTATGGCGGCTTTGTGTTGTATCAAAAAATAGAAGCTGTTGCTGGTCTTGACTTAGAAGAGTATCAACTACAAATGAACATTATGGATGCAAAGGTTACAGGAATATCTGAGAAGGTAGAAGAGTCTGTTGAGTACAGTCGTGATATTAAGAACGGACTAAGAGCGGACATTCTTGGCATAGAAAAACAAACTGACAGAGTAGAAGACATGGTACGTGAGTCAGAAGACAAAGTAAGAAATATGATAGATGATGCAGAAATTAGGTTTGAGAACCAGAGAGAACGTGTCAGAGTATCACAAAGTGGATCTATGAAAGAACTCGAAGATAAACTTATGGATAAATTACAAAGGGCTTTAGATAACCCTTTAGCAGATTAAGGAGACTTTTATGACCGAGTTTGACAAGGTAGATAAAGATGGTAGTGGTACTATAGATAGATCAGAGTGGGAAGCACTTGAGCTAGAGGATAGACGTAGACGACTAGATGATGAGGATGCACAGAGAGACGCACAGAGACGTATGGCATGGTTCTGCCTAGCTGGTATGCTTGCCTATCCTTTTTGTGTAGTACTAGCTAGTGGGTTAGGTTTAAATCAGGCGGCTACAATAATAGGATCTATGGCTGGTATTTATTTCTTATCAGTTGCTGGTATAGTTGGCGTATTCTTTGGCGTTACTAATATGAGTAAAAAAGAAGTGAAAGGGAATAACGGGTAATGTTAGGACTAAACTTAATAGGTCAGGTAGCTAATTTAGCTGGTACTGTGATCGAAGGTAAGACTGCTGTAAAGAAAGCAGAAGCTGAAACTAAGATGAAGATAGCTACAGGTGAAATAGACTGGGACATAGCCGCTATGAAGGCTACAGAGAATAGCTGGAAAGATGAGTGGATTACACTTTTGTTCAGTATTCCCCTTATATTGGCGTTCTGTGGGGACTGGGGTAATCAGATAGTACAAGCAGGTTTTACTGCATTAGAGATTATGCCTGACTGGTATCAATATTCCCTCGGTGGTATTGTAAGTGCTAGTATTGGTATGCGTGGCGTAAGTAAATACTTTGGAAAGAAATAAACATGCAGAATAATTTTGATAAATGCCTACATATGTTACTTGAACACGAAGGGGGTTACGTAAATAACGTCCATGATAAAGGTGGCATGACTAATTTAGGTGTCACTAAGAGAGTGTACGACGATTGGATTGGTAGAGAGTCTACTGAACAAGAGATGAGAGACTTAACTCCAGATGATGTAGCTCCAATCTATAAGAAGAACTACTGGGATCGAGTTAAAGGCGATTCGCTTCCATCGGGCTTAGACTGGGCTTGCTTCGATTGGGCCGTGAATTCCGGATCGGGTAGACCTGCAAAAGCTGTACAACGTGCAGTAGGAGCGACACCTGATGGTGCTATAGGACCACAGACTATAGGTCTTGTAATGGAGAAAGACCCTAAGTTTATAATTGATTATGTATACACAGTACGTAAATCTTTTTATGAGAGCTTAGATGACTACAAACATTTCGGTAGAGGGTGGAGTAGAAGGAACACTGAGACACTACATCAAGCTATGGAAATGGCAGAAGAGTAAACAAAAGAAAAGCCGTAGGTATCCACTCAAGGAGGCCTACGGCTTTTTTGATTCTATATTTCCACTGTGGGGTTACTTAACACCTACTGCATCCATAGTAATTGCTAGACCCTCGAATAGAGTTTTTACGTCTTGATTTAACCTAGCTATTATCCAGACTAAGTAAGTAGACAAAGCTAGATTACCTAGAAGTATTCCTTCGTTTATTGTCATTTGTGTTTCTCCGCTAGTGCTTCATTCATTCTCTTTAGATACCACTCTGCTTTCTTCATATCCTCTACAGGATTAGCTTTGTATCTATACCTATGTTGATACTTAATCATGTTACCATGACAGTATGCTATAAAGCCATCAACACCTAACACTTGTCTAATGTAGTCAATACATTCTATACCTTCTTGGTTGTAGTGGGCAGGTTTGTTAACTGGATCAAAGCCCAGTACTTGTTGTTTGTTATCTAGATTCCACTTCGCCATTATTATTTAAGTACTCCTTTAATTCTGTATAGCCCCCAAGGTGAGTGCCATCTGGTTTAAATATTTGCGGAACTGTAGTATAGCCTGACTTACGCATTAAAGTCAATAACCATTTACTACTTGGAGACTGAACATTATATGTTGTTACCTGACTACCTGCAACACCTCTTAGTAATTGTAAAGAGGCATCACAGAAGTTACATTGGTTTCTAGTTATCACTGTCCACATTAAACGAGATCTACAATTTCACAGCTATCTCCAGAACATGCTAGCGTCTGGCTACCTGCCGTGTTATCTTCTTGTTCATATTCTGACAACTTAGTCCAGTCAATAGAAGAAGGCATAGAACCTAGTAGCTCTAAGTATGTCTTCTCTTTCACATCTTGGTAAGGTGCTTGCTGATAAGTATGCTCATTGAATGGCAAGAACGACACACCTGACATTTCATCAAAGTGTCTATACACAAATGCTCCTACTTCGAACCATTCATCTTTCTTAACATTAATAGTCACACTAGGCTTATGCTCACACCAACTACGCTGGTAGGCTAACCACATCTCTAGCTGTTCTATAGCAGACATGTCAGCAGTAGTTACTGCATTATCTGGAGCTTTCATAGGGAAGCTAAACACTGTAGTTTGTTCTGGCTTCATTACATCAGGCTCATTAGGTATACCTTGATCCATCATAAACTTTGTTAACGGGTCTTTGTTGTCTCCGCGTACAGTGCGAATATAATAGGCTGAGTGACGAGCGTGAATGCCACTGCTACTGTTAACCAGTTGGCTGACAGTACCGCTTGGTTTAACACAGCTGATAGCAGTACTGACAGGGATATCAAGG